>Ga0315913_1001100_pt1 | contig 28279 bp, 13 predicted proteins | sample MpolsnodulesMG_FD_207736 | JGI IMG/M metagenome (GOLD analysis project Ga0315913, IMG submission 207736) | Medicago polymorpha root nodule microbial communities from Los Angeles, California, United States - small nodules | ecosystem: Host-associated > Plants > Roots > Nodule | place: USA...
TATATATATATATATATAAAGGGGCAAAATGTATGATAAATTTCTTTACAACTTGTCGGCTAAATATTATAAATCGATAGACGAAAAATATATTGTCCTTGTTGGTATGGACAATGCATAATATATGTAAGGTTTGAGGTTCAAACCCCGGCCACCACCAAAAAAAGACGAAAAATATATTGAAATATTACAAATTGACAAATATGACATCAATTTATCCCGTGGTTTTAAATGCAACATTGACAAATATTTGTATTTTTTATATAAGTTTATAAATAATCAATATGTATCCTATGCATGATTTTTAAATTAAATTATAATGAGATATTATAGTTAATCTTATCATTATTATTTTTATGTATCATTGAGAAATATTTGCCTTTTTTTTGAGAGATTGAGAAACATTTGTCTATTTATTTATATAAATTTATAAATAATGAATATGTATCTCGTGTCTGATTTTTATATTAAATTATGTTTACTATATTATCGGAAGAATGGCGGTCTGAGTCTGAAGAGGTTGAGGGAGTTAATGTTGCTTTACTTGCGAAATGGGTATGGAGTGTGTTGGAGGAAAGGGAGAGTTATGGTATAAGGTGCTTCGGGCGCGGTACAGAGAGGTGGGGGAAGGCTACGTTTTGGTGGTGGAGAAGGTTCAATTTGGTGACGTAATTTGAACCAAATTAGAGATGGGGCGGACCTTTCAGATGTCTGGTGGCAAAAAGATAATATTTTTAGGAAGGTCGGTGATTTGGAGGTTCACTTTGTTTTCAGTGGATCTGTGGCTTGATAAGGTTTCTTTAGCAATGTCTTTTAATAGGCATATTGAGTTGGCGGAAAATAAGCTAGCCACGGTGGACGAGATGTTTTTGTTGGGGTGGGAGGTGAATGGAGAAGCATGGAAGTGGTGGAGGAGATTATTTGCGTGGGAGGAAGGGTTGGTTGGTGAGTGTGTGAACCAATTGTCTTCCATTGTTTTGTATGTTGGTGTGGATGATAGGTGGGTGTGGAAGCTTCATTCATCACAAAGTTATACAGTTAAATCTGCTTATATTTATTTAACAGATATTGATGGTACTTCCACTGAAGGTGAATATTTTTGTTTTGCGCCTGTTTCTGAATAGATTAGCCACCAAGGATAATATGTGTAGGAGATGTGTGCTTGAGGAAACCCAAGTTCCTTGTTCGGCCCTTTGTCGTGGTATGGAGGACATGGACCATTTATTCTTCAAGTGTGACTACTACGGTCGTCTCTGGCTTTCGATTTTGGATTGGTTAGGTATTACTATTGTTTCCCAAGGTGATGTTATATCTCATTCAACTCACTTTGGAGGTCTTGGTGGTTTTTCTAGAAACTCTAGGACAATGTTTACCATTATTTGGATTTCAGTTTTATTTATTATCTGGAAAGATCTTAACATGAGGATTTTCAACAATCAAACGGACCAGCTTGAGGTGCTTGCTGAAAAGGTTAAGCTCCAAACCTATTGGTGGTTTAAACCGCATTGTATAATGTTTGATTTCGACTACCATTCTTGGAGGCGACAACCTTTATGTTGCTTACAGGCTGTTGTGTAGTGTTTCTTATGTTTTTGTTTGATGACTTCTTTGTAGCCTAACTGTTGTGTATTTATAACTTCCCAGTTTCTTTCGACACGTCTTCTACTTGAGAAATTGTGTTATTTTTCTTTAATATAATTTCGATTAGTTTCTTAAAAAAAAACCCTACTCTTATTATTATTATTTAAAAGATACATAGATAAAACTTAATATTTACATGGGTAATAAAAAAACTTAATTTAACTAATTAATTTGTGGCTGATTGATGTCCCTTGTATGAAATGTATAACTATATTATTTAATCACACATTGATCATTTATCCAATGTTTTTTTATAGCCCTACTTCCAAAGGATATAATAATTAATAGTCTACAATAATGAAAAAAGTGATAGTATAATATGACATTAAGATAAATAAAAAACATAGGAAAATTATTTTTATAAAAGAAGCTGTCTTATTTTTGAATATCAATCGGATATAGTTGAATAAATTTGGATACAAAAATATGTATCAGTGAAAAATAGTCATGTGTTTTTTCCTTTAATTTTTCTCAGTCAAAATGTTGTTCTCGTGATTTGCTAAGTATTGGCAATAAATATTTTTCCCATATTTTATTTATATTGTTGATACGTGAAGCTTATTTATTAATGTTTTTTAATAATTTTTTATACTAAATATTGAAACAACTGTCATTTTCAATGGATTACCTAAAAAAGAAAAACAAATAGGAAGATAGTTCATATTACATCAAATTGATCCAGTGTGAGATAAAAACACATAAACATCAAAAAGTTATATTTAATATAAATTAAATATATGTCTAATTTTTTATAGATTAAAAAAATGATTTTGACAATAATTTAGAGATTATTTTTTAGATATTTTATGAAAAACATAATCAACTTTGTGTTTGTTAATCGTAATAACAATCACTTCTTAAAATAACAATTTAATTATATCCCTAATAATAATAATTTAATTTGTTTGGATACAACTATATAAATTGAATGTTTGTTACAAAATTACCTTCATCTCTTTTTGTGTTTGTTTTATCGTTTTAAAATAATTTATTTTGTTTAGAAAAGGGAATTTTTTGTTATAAAATCAACTCAATCTTTTTACAATTATTTTCTCTCTCCTCCAAATAGAATTTTTGTTACAAAAGATACAAAAAGATAAAAATATATTGATATGTCAAATTATTAAGATGAGGTAATATTGTGTTTTTGCTGTTCATTAACTTTCAAAATTATTAAGATGACGTAATATTATTAGCAAGCATCCTTCTAGGTTGAAAAATCGCACCTATTTAACGATAGAAAGCGAGGGAAGAGACGTGAGTATCTCCCAAACCCTAACATGGACGAGAGAGACAAATCTGATAGACGAAACAGAGATCGACACTTCGAACGTGACCGGAACCGTAACCATCACCGTAATCCCAGAGAAGACCGAGAAGGAAGCAAAGACAGGGATAGGGGATACAATAGAGACGAAAGAGAGGGTAGCAAAGGTAGGTCTAAATCAAAGCGCGATGAAGAGATGGAGATTTCAGCGGAACCTCTATACTCCTCGCATAAGAGGAAAGATAGAGAACATAGCGATGATCGGGAATTGGATGATAAAAGATTTGAGAATAAACTTGGAAGCCTCTCTAGTAGTGATGCCTTAAGAAAGGCTAAGAAGGCTTTACGAATGCAGAAATTGTTGTCAGAGAAGCTGAAGAAAATTCCTCAGTTGAATAAGAGAACTAATGCTCCTGTTCTTCGTCTTGACGCCTAGGGACATGAAATAGATGAACATGGAAATGTTGTTAATGTAACTAAGCCAAGCAACCTTAGCACATTAAAGGTCAACATTAATAAACAGAAGAAAGATGCATTTGAAATACTAAAACCTGTATTGGATGTCAATCCTGAATCTAATCCTCATTTTGATGAGAGAATGGGTATCGACAAAACAAAGCTCCTGCGGCCTAAGAGGATGAATTTTCTGTTTGTGGATGAAGGAAAATGGTCAAGAGACACTGAATCAATAAAATTGAAGAGTAAATTTGGAGAAGCTCAAGCAAAAGAACAGAAGGACAAACAAGCACAGCTAGCAAAGGCAAAGGCTGCTCCTGAAGGACCCAATTCCAGATATTGAGTGGTGGGACGTGGAGCTTCTGCATTCTGGAAATTATGGCGACATTGCCAACGGTACTATAGATGAAGGAAATATGAAAATGGAAGAATTCAACTTTTATGTGGAACCTCCTCGGCCTATTGAACCTCCTCAGCCTATTGAACCGCCTGCTGAGCCCGCCCCTCCACCACCTCAACCTATCAAGCTAACTAAACAGGAACAGAAGAAACTAAGGACCCAAAGGCGTATAGCTAAGGTGAAAGAGCGACAGAAGATGCACTACAAGAAAATCACTGATTTGCTGCGAAGAAAATTGTAGCTAACGTGAAGCTAATTTTTAGCAAATCTCATTTAGCTACTATTTTGTTGTGATTGAAAGTAATATCCTACAGTTTTTGCCAAAGTTTGCAAGGACTAGTAATCGACTAGCAAAATTACTCCTCTTTTGGTTAATTTCCCCCCATTTGTTAAATAAAAAGTACAACCATTGTTAGGTGGGTTACTAACAACGTTCTGGGACAGTTGATTACTAGATTACTAGTGCTGTATATATATATAGTATATATTTCAGAATAATGATTCTTTAATAAGATCTGAATTTCATGTCTGGCATACCACTTGCATTATAATTTATATTGCACCTTTCAGTCCTCAAATTGGGTAATAATTGAGGAATGTTACAATTTACGAATGCAATTAATAGTAGGGTGCTTTATCCATGTAATATATGTCATTTCTGGTTTTCCCCTTTGTAATTTTATTTTTTTTGATTTACCCCTTTAAATTATTTTTGTTTTGGAATACCTCCTTAATAGGTCATTCAAAAATGAAAATTTCTGCACAAAAAAAAAAGTTGGTTTTTGAATGACTTATTAGGGGGTATTCCAAAACAATTTTTTTTACAGGGGTAAATAAAAAAAAAATACAAGGAGAAAATCGAAAATGACCTATATTACAGAGATAAAACACTATTAACCCTTAATAGTATCCTTGGATGGCCGGCTTCAGGCTTCATTTTGGTAAAGTACATTAGACTAATGAACGTTGTCTTTTTATCTAATGTACTTCCTCACATTACATTTCAACATGGCTCTGCCTAATGTATTCTTTTGAAGGAAAATTTACATTAAGAGGAGCCATGTTAAAATGTGATGGGAGAGGCAATGCGGAATTAGATCCTAAAATGATTAAGATAGATTTTTTTTTCCCATCGATTAGAATTTCATATTCTTCACGCCATTTATTTTTCAGTAAATAATCATTGACCGTTGGTAACATTCTCAATAGTATTGGATTGAGCCTTGTTGCTGCGGATGCACTTGTCAGGATTGGACAGAACAAGCTCTACTGCTTCATGCTCAATGTTGATTTTTAATGATAATAATTGAGTCTTTTTTTTCATTTCTATGCCCTTACTCCAAAGCACCGCATATAGGCCGCACACAATCAACACTGCTCCAAAAACACTATATACAACCAAAATATATCAAATCAAATTATGCATCGTGCATGCAAATAAAACGATAAACCCATGAATAACATATGTTTAGGGTTTGTCAACATATGTTTAGGGTAAGTAAGATTTAGACTATACCTTCCAAAATATAACTTCTCATCCAAGAACAAATAGGCAAAGACAGCCACAAGTAAAAGCTGAAGAGGGTTGAAAACAGACACAAATAGAGGACCCCTCATCCTTATACACCAAGAAATAACAATAACTACTAATCCAGAGACCACAATACCCTGCATTAACATTCACATACATTTAACAACTTCAATAACAACAATTTTGGTAAACAAAATAGTTCATTTTAAGCATTTACGGCACATGCATTGACTATTTTTCTTTCAAAGAATCGTAAATTCCGGAATCCATATTTTTTAAGAATGACTGTCAATATTTGTCAACAAAAAAAAAATGACCATCAACATATCCTAACGTATCATCTTTTTCAACACTCTCTCCATTTGTTGTAACTTTAGTCTCAAATGTTGTGTAGCAAGTGTAGTTCAAAGTCTACATTGTTTAGAAAGTTAAAACTATGTGTATGATTTTGTAAAAAAAAAAAAAAACTATGTGTATGATTTTTTATGATAAAAAGTCCATTTTTTTTACACTAACAATGTATATAAATTAAATTCTTAAATTTGTACGAGCATACTGAATAAGCCATAGTGAGAAGCCTGATATCGTAACCCATCTTCCATTCGGTCCAATCCCTATCGACACAAACAGCAACAACAATGGCCTGAACTGCTCCCATCGAGCACATCAATGCTGAGCATGAATGATGGCATGGATATTCTTCATTCAACTTAGCCTGTGAACCTCAAACATCATATTCACAAAAAATATTCGACCATAATTAAGGAATATGGATATAACTAATTAAGCTAACCTGGATGATTAACCATAAAGAAAAAGAGCAAACGCTTGCTATTGCACATGGAACACCCAATATATTATTACTGAAGTCTTCATGTTTTGGATCCATAAGCCCATTTTGGTTCCTATGTTGGTGCATAAGGTTGATATTGGAAGACCAAATATTAATTTCCACTCCTTTGTAAAATATCATAAGCATTGCCCCACCAATGCCAATTACTGTTCCTATTACTTTGGCCTTTCCCTCTACTAATCCCCAATTTAGCTTTTCCAATCTTTGAAAAATCGAAAAAATAAAATATGACAAATTGAGTGTGTAATATCATATTATTAATAATTATGTCATGCCATATAGTATTACTTTCAAAGGTAGGCCAAATACCATGTTTCGTCTTTTAGTTTGACATAATTCTCAAGTTAGTTCTTTAAGTTTAGAAAGTTTCAATTTAGTATTTTTAGTTTGACAGAATTCCCAAGTTAGTCCTTTAAATTTCAAATAGGTTCTTTTAGTTGATAAACTATTTCACCGTTACCCCTGCTGTCAGTTAATAATTAACTGATGCTGATGTAGCCGTTAAATTGTTGACTTAGATCGAAATACTGCCTTGTAAAAGCTCCAGGGTGTCAAAACGTTACGTTTAATCGTCACAAATGATCAGTGTAACACTATAAATGCCGTTTAATAGTGCTAGAAATACATTTGTTGTTGTAAATAGTTATTTTTCTAGCACTATAAATGATCGTTTGTGACCATTTAACGTAGCGTTTTGACACCCTCGAGCATTTAAAAGGCAGCATTTTTGATCTAAGTCAACAACTTAACAATTACATCAACATCAGTTAAACGGAGACTGACAGTAGGGGTAACGGTGAAATAATTTATCAATTAAAATGATCTATTTGAAACTTTTGAAACTTAAAGGACTAACTTGGGAATCATGTCTAACTAAAATGACCTAATTGAAACTTTCGAAACTTAAAAGACTAACTTGAGAATTATGTCAAACTAAAAGGACCAAAAATGGTATTTGACCCCAAAGATATTTATACAAGTAACTACATAAATAATGATATATAATTGGATATAAGTATTTTATTTTTACTTCATTGGTACATAATAAATTAAATTCTAAATTAATGTAAAGTGAGGGTGTAGGTATGTGGTATACCTGGCTGATATGGCCATGATGAAGGTAATTCCTGGAATAAGGTTGGACATGGACAACATAAACGTTGCTGAAGTCAAATCTAGGGCAACGCCATAAAGGTTTAGAAATAAACTTCCCCTGCAACATTACATAACCATATTAGTTTCTTTAATTATTTATTTATGGACAAAACTTAGGTACAATTCCTTAGGTGCTTTTCGTATGGTTCTTAATTAAAAATACAACTTTTTTGGAGATAACAAACTTTGAGAGAATTATGGATTTAAGGAAATCATGGTGAATTTAGTTAAGAACGATACGAAAAGCACCTAAAGAATTGTACTTAAGTTTTTTCCTTTACTTACATACCAATATATGTCCGAAAATAATATTTGGAGGAACAGGTGAGGATCTCAGGTAGCGTACCCAAACAATCCACATAGAAATGCAAGAAAAAGAACCTTCCAAGTAGTCTTTGGTCTAGTACTCTTCCTACATAACAAAAGAAAAGACAAAATGATTTAATATGTAATAATTTCAAGAAAGTGACATTTTTTATGAAGATAATTTAATTGGGTAAAAAATGAAGAGAATTTAATGACTTTTTTTTTGTCATTATAATACTTCTTTTCACCAAAGAAGCTAAATTCTAATCCCTAGGGCTATAATTCATATTTCTCCAGCCTTCACCATATCTGGATCGTTTCACTTCATAATAAAATACGTATACAAAAATTATTTCTACAATGAAATTACAGGATTACTAGTACAATTTATAGTACATCTTACAAAATATTAATAAATTCCCTATAGTCGCCATAAAGTAAATGCGAGGAAATGCTTCGATTTTTTTTAAACAAAATTACTCAAAAATATTTTGAGCAGTTTTCATCACATGTCAAACTTAGCAAAGTTACACATCTATAATAACTTTGTGTAGAATATGAATTTTACAAATCCAACCATTAAATTAGATGCAATGCTTAATGTCAGCTGATCCTAACTCATTTTCTCACACAAATTATATTTATACAAAAGATATATGGAAGTGCTTTTAAAGACGTAACTGTTCTTTGTACCAAAAAAAAAAGACAACTGTTCTTGCAAATTCTCTCACAATTATAAGAAATTAAACACTTTATATCCAAAAAAAAAGAGAGAAATTCAAATGATACTGTATATTAAATTTTTAATTTGACATTTTCATATATAGAATCTTCAATGAATGAACAAAATAATTTCATTCTCAATCAAGTCAAAGAGGCGTAAACGTAAGCACTAAGAAGAAAAGAAGCAAAATGAACCTATCAAAGATAAAAGCAAGAGGAATAGTAAAAGCTGATGCAAAAGTGAGGCGGTAGGCAGAAGCCACCCTCATGCTCATTCCATCATTTATAACGAGCTTATACATGATATTCACAGCAGCATATGCAATCTGCACAAACAACATTAGAATGATTGGTTTTAGTGCTTGCAATGAATTGTATACCCCCTTCATCTTCAAGATTGTGCTGCTATTGGGTTTTGAGATTCAAGAAAATAAAGAGAATATGAAGGAATGGAAAGTGTAGCACAACATTGGAGTTTATATATCATTGTTTTAAAAATTGAACCGGTGATTCAACCGGTAAAACCGGTTCATGGTTTGATGGTTGAACCACAATTAAACCGTCAAGAATTAAATTTTATAATTTAATGATTTTATCTATTATATTAAATAATATTTGATGAGAAATATATGATTATTGAAGTAATCACTCTAGAGAAAAAAGGGAATATAATTGAGAAATGACTTTATCCCTAAAGGAATATAATTGAGAAATGATTTTATCGGAGGATCATCTACATTGGATCAAGAACAATCATACAAGTTAGTTGATCATCAGATCTTTATCCAAAATCTTAAGACATTAGGTTTATGGATCCTCTCATTTACATATTACGCAACACTCATGACTCTTGAATTCATTACAGTCCCTTTCAAGCAGAATTTTTTTCATCCAAATACACATACACTTGTACTTCACAGTCGTCACCCCACTACATCAACATGACAGCAAGTCTTGCGATCTTTTATATAAGCATGTAAGCGGTAAGTCCATCATCTAAATCTTCAGAATCATCATGCGGCGATCATTGTCTGGTCTTGCATTTGCATGTTGAACTTTTGAGAAGGTGATTTCGGGTTTTGATTTCTAAGCAAGCGACTTTGATTTCTTCTCAAGTTCATTCTTTAACTCAAACTCATGATCTTTGAGTGAACATAGTAACATTTCAAAAGCTAACGTATTAAGCTTCTTGAATGGTACTAACCTTCAATCTCTATTAGAGACAATGAATCCCATGTCTCCTTAGTCGTGACATTGTTGCCACACTTGTCTAACACGTATTTTGTCATAGGACATCAAAGATAATGTCTAGATTTCTGACTTAGTGAGTATTGTTTTTTCTGGGTAGCAGTCCAATCTACTCTTAGTGACAACCTCTATTAGAGACAAGGCCCTAATTAAAAAAGAAACAATTTTTTTAAAAAGAGAAAAAAAAAGTTTATAATATTTCTTATTAGAGATTTGTTATTTTATATGATAAGTATAAGCCAAAAAATTACGAGAAATGTTCTACAAAAATAAGAAAAAAAGTTTTATTCTATTTTATAATTCAATAGGTTGAGGAGAGTACCAAATTTAAGGGAGAAGGGAGCAAAATTCTACTCTTTACCCAACACATTTTGCTCATTCCCAACCGAAATTCTACAAATACCCATGCGTGAGTTAACTCACGCTAGTGTTAAATCTGCGTGACTTAACACTCGCTGCCTGAGTTAACTCACGCAGAGATTTACACTAGCGTGAGTTAACTCACGCAGGGGCATTATAGTCATTTCAGTTGTGAATGAACATTTTTTGTTGGATAAAGAGCAGAATTCAAGAGAGCATTTATGACATATAGACCTCAAATCCATGATAAATTAGGCCCAATTTGAGGCCCTATCTTGGTGAAAAAAATTAATTAAAGAAAAAAAAGTACATAGCTTTACTCCTGAGTTGAATCCAAGACAACTCAAATGCCAACACACATGTCTAAGCATTCACACGTTATTAGTATACATCCGATTTTTCCATATATTATACATAAAAAAAATGGGCCCCAAAATTTGAGAGACTCAACTTGGTAGAGTTGTTTCCACCTCTAAAAGACGGCCCTGATTAGAGATAATGTCTTGAATGGTGGTGGAGATTGAGGAATCCTTTAACATAGATAATGTCTTGAATGGTGGTGGAGATTGAGGAATCCTTTAACATATTCATTACCAAAAGGGTTTTTAATGATTATATCTTTGCTCTATATGATTAAGTGTTTAGCACACTGATGTCATTTGCCGTGTAATAATAACAAGAAAATAAGGGTTTGAATTGTGTTGATTAAAAAACTAGTTTTAGAAATTATTTCTAAAAACGTTTCTTTCTTTTGACGGAAATAATTCTTAAAACAAAATTGACAAAAACAAGGTTATATCACAAAAATAGGTAGAGAGGGAAAATACAAGGAAAATGTTACATGAACATCTTTTATTCACACATCCTATTATACACCCTATATATTAGGGATATTTTGATAAATTCATCTCACAACCACACTTTCTCTTCTACTTATGTGGGGTTCAGGTTGCCACATTTCAGAATTTTGTATGGATGTAAGGGGTGTATTGCCACATGGGGGTATCTCTAATCCTTCACATGTGAGAGATATTGCCTTTGCTCATAAAGGATTTAATACCCTATAATCAACTTAAATACAAGAAACCATTCTATGATCCAGCCAACTACCACAAATACTCATTAAACCACTGGAGTTTATTCTAGTCATCTCTAATTTGGCCAAGTGCCTTTATAATTAAAATTTTATTGATAAAGGTTCAAACCCAGCATCAAAGCAAGCAAAATTCTATCCATCTTCTATAAAAGGTTGCAGAGAGCTCACACAGTCATGTACTTGTAAGTTAGACAAAATACCATACAAAAATTTTGATACACCAAAAGTGCCACAAGCCTAAAGGCTACACTTACCCAACAAAATAAATAACAATTAATGCAAAGACACATGGCACACATGATCATGGGACAAAGACACCTTAGGCTAAGGCACCAAGATGCTTGGTCTGATAAATTACATATAGCAAAACTCAAAGTGACTATCCTATAGCACACATGGTACAACCTGTTAGAAAGGAAAAGTAATTAATCGTCAAGCCAAATCCACACCTTATAATTCACCATCCTTCAACTCTTAATACCTTACAGCATTCAGACTTTTCCAACATATGTCATATCAGCAAGTATGTATCACATGATACATAATTTCAAGTATTTACAAACACCACAGTCGTCCAAAGAGCTAATTACGACATCAATATTTGGAAAATCACACTCCTTGGCAGTACACAGACTAGCTTGACAAAGAATGCTAAACAGATATGCAAACAACAATCCTCATCAAAGGCGAGAGAGCCAATCTTCGAAAAAACACAGCCAGTGCCTCGTGATACATACACGCACCAACAACTAACTTTTGAAACAAATCTGTTGCCAAGATGAAACAAAAAAAGCCAAAGAAATAGCACACTCCTTGACATCACAACAACTGAAATGAAAATTAGCTTGATAAAGAATTCAAAACAGATACGCAGACAACAAGCGTCATCAAAGGCGAGAGGCCAATTGTCGAAAAACACAGCTAGTATCTCACGATACATAGACGTGCCATCAACAAATTTCCAAAAAAAATCTGTTGTGAAGATGGGACAAACCAAACCAAAGAAATAACTCCAATCCACTGAGCCACCCAACATGAGCCTTTTAGGTTTATGCTGAAAACGGAAACTGTACAACATTTGAATTAATTTCTGCTTAAATTGTAAACTGGAACCGAAGAAAAACTCCAATGAATAGAATACCGCCATGCACCTGAAAATATAAAAGAACTAGAACACCAAAGAAAGAACCATAACAGATATGAAGTGAATAAAACAATGAAAATCCTAACAAATACTCTCACTTTATCATATATTTTGTGTGAACCACTCAATGATCCTCCCCTTAGTTGTCACTCCTCTCTTGGCTAGCAAATCAGCAGAATTTTTGGCTTCCCTATTCACATGGACAAACAAAACGTTCCTTAACACCAACAAAATATTCCTTAAAGGAAACAATTTGTTCCTGCCTGATATATTTGTCACTATCGGACGAGTTATAGAATAAGTTTATGTTTGACTTGCACCAATTTTTTCTCAAATGATAAATCTCAAAAGAGAGGATAAAATCATAAAGACCAAAGTACAACACAAGAAACAAGTTTCAAAGAAGAGTCATTTAGCAGTTGAAACATTTTCACCGTTCTTTAAAGATTTGTCAGGAAGAGGCTTAAACAAAGGTACAACTGATACACAAAGCAAAAAATGTCTTAGCAACTATATATGGTGAAACAAAGGGATTCAAAATTAACAAATTGAGTACCTCGAGGAAACACCATGGTCACAATGAAATCCTCTACAAAACTCTTTGTAAGAAAAGCAAACTGAACGACAAAAGTAATCTCTTTATTGATATTCTCAAACAAATTTATTTTATTAAAAAGATGTGTTGAGCAAAAGAAAGTTGCTTGCACGGATCAGTCGACTAGGTAATTCATCAACCAAGCCTAAGGAAGCATATGACATAGGCATTGGTTTGGGATAAGAAGTCTCACGAACATAACAACACCCCATTATCCTTAAAATTGTGCTGATATGTGAATAAATGATTGATTGTGTTAATTGAGTTTGGTTAGTTGTAAAACTATTTAGAATTTCGGATGGTCATCAGGAGATAATTATAAGTTCTTTCGGAGAAGTTAGGGATGTGATTAGCGTGTGAGAAACTCGTTTTGAGTTCTTTCACATACGCAAGTCCCAGCATCGCGTGAGCGAGATGCAAGTTCCTTAGTTTCCTGAATAGCAATGACATTTGATTTCTATTGCTTAGGAAAGCTCTTATGTATCTTTTTGTCATGGTCGAATGCATATGTGGTGTAGCTCTTATAAATAACTTCCAAACCTTTTACTAACGTTCGAAACATAAAAGCACCATCAATACTTTCGCTCTCTTCCTTAGGTTGAACCCTCATTAGCTAGAGAGAACAAATCTCATATATCTTTATTTATGGCATTGTTACCACACTTATCATACTCAGATTTTGTCATAACAATAAACTGTTAACATACTAACTTCGATGGTTGTAAAAAAATAATAAACTAACATTTAATTAGTTTTAATACATATAGATAGTCGATACATTTTTAATTTATTTACCATAAAAATATTTTTAGTTTATTTCTGTAAAATATCATTTTTATAGTACATTTTTTTTAATACAGAAGGTCTCTTTCTAATTTCTTTTTAGGTATCGAAATGTGTTGGATCGGCCATGCTCGTCAACTGAACCTTTTCTTTCATTTCTTTGCTCTTACTCCAAAGCACCACATATAGGCCGCACACAATAATCACTGCTCCAAGAATACTATAAAGCATATAACCAAACTATATCAAATCACATATGTATATGAAAGGTCCGAAAAATAAGAAATCATAATAATTAATTTTCAGGGCAAGTAAAAATTCAATAACTAAATTACACTAGAGACCCTTAATTTAAGTTATTTAATTATATTAAGTTGGTTTTTAATTTTTTTCCGTATCATTTATATCGTTTAAGTTATTTTTTTGTAACAAGTTGGGTTTTAAGTTTTTTACGTATCAACTTACTTCCTTTAACTTATTTAAATAACCAACTTGTTATAATGAAAAAACTTAAAAGGACTTGAATAATACAAAAAGTTTAAAGGATCAACTTGGTTATAATTAAATAACTTAAAAACATTTGGTGTAATTTAGCCAAATTTAATATATACCTTCCTAAATATAACTTCTCATCTACCAATAGATTTGCAGCGACAGCCACAAATAGGAGTTGAAGAGGATAGAAAACAGAGGCAAAAAGAGGGCCTCTAATCTTAATGCACCAAGCAACAACAATAGTAGTTATTCCAGAGGCTACAATTCCCTACATCAACATTGATTTAGATTTAACAACATTTCATTGAGTATTTAATAATGTTGTATTGTTTTTTAAAAGTAATAATATTGTATTGTTGTTAGACAAACAATGAATTAGTTTAAGGAGGAAGAAATTTAGAATCCTCAAGTGGTTAGTGTGTCCAACAGGTCATAGATAACCCAACAAATTAAAATTTTATTGTTGTGTTTTCCTAACATGTCTAAAATTTGAAGTGAATAATTTAGTTGATGAAAGCTAGCAATACTGCATCTAATTGACATTTTCTTTATACTTAAATATTATTTTACTATTCAAATATCATATTTTAACCATATTTTTCTATTAATATATAAAGATAAATAGTAGTATATAATAGATGTTATTGGATTTTCCTCCAAAAATATTTTTTAAATATCAATCTTTTTATAATTTTTGCAAATAAATATTAAACATATTAAAAATCAAAATTGTACAATTCTTCGAAAAAAGAATCAATATTGTACATTGAAATTGACATGTGTGATACAATGATCATTCAATTTTTGGACAAAGGGAGTAATAAAGTTCTATGAGCATACCGAATAAGCTACCATGAGAAGTCTGATATTGTAACTAAGCTTCCATTGGGTCAAATCCCTGTCCACACAAATAGCAAAAACGATGGCTTGAATTGCTCCCATTGTCGACATCAAAGCCGTGCTTGAGTGATGGCTTGGATATTCTTTATTCATTTTAGCCTACACAAAGTGAAGAAAATTGTTGTTTCCACTTCAGTTTTTGCTTGAAAACACTTGGAAATTATACATTTAACTTCAATTATAGCTAATTACCGTTCGACTTCATCCATTTCTTTGTTTCTAAACGATAGTTAGCTACCGTTGAGGTTAAATGTGTAATTTTCATATGTTTTTAAGCAAAAACTGAAATGGGTATAGCAATGATCCAAAGTGAATGGACTAATTTGACAAAGAAAAGTGAAAGTTATAATGTAATGAGTTATTAAACGAAAATGCCTCTCAAAGTTACTTCCAAAATAACTTTGATCCCTTATAAATGTATAATTAAGCTAACCTGGATGATAAACCAAAGAGAAAAAGAGCAGCTGCTTCCTATGGCACATAGAAATCCCAGTAGTTTATTACTAAAATCTGCGTGTTGTGGTTCCATATGCCCATTTTGGTTCTGATGTGTATGCAAAAGGTTGATATTGGATGACCAAATATTAATTTCTGCACCTTTATAGAATGTCAACAGCATCGCCCCACTAATTCCCATCAATGTTCCTATCACTTTAGCCTTTCCTTCTACTACACTCCAATTTAGTTTTTCCAATCTATATATGGAAAATCAAAAGCATAATAATAGAGCAACTAATCAGTGTAATTTATACTATAAAGAAAATCGTTATGAATTAGCTTTAATTTGCACTATCATTTAAAATACCTTATATGTTGCATGATATGTTGGTGCTTTATTTTAATTTATGTAAAAAATTTTAGAAAACAAGTTAAAGTACAGCAAGTGTGGAGTGAGTACCCGAAGAATAATGCCATGATGAAGGTAATGCCTGGAGTAAGGTTGAACATAGCGAACATAAATGTTGCTGAGGTTAAAGTCATGCCTTCGGCATAAATGTTCATAAATAAACTTCCCCTGAAATATTACATGACAATATTAGTATTGTTAATTAAGAGTGAAGATACATTCTAGTCGACAAAAAAATATGGGGTTCACTTTGATCCCTTGGAAAAGAAAGCTCGGTTGTTTTTATCTAAGCAGAACGCACAATTATTAATCTCTAAGAAACAACATGGTCATTGACAATACTTGCAAAGAAAAACATTTAGGTCTTTATTGCTAATTTAAATTTCTAAATAGTGGTTGCTTCTTATATGAAGGATCTTCATATGTAAAACATATCGATGCATGAAATGTTGAAGAATAGTAGCATACCCAAACAATCCACTTAGAAATGCCAGAAAAAGCACATTCCAAGTAATCTTTGGTCTTTTCTTCCTGCATAACAGAAAAAAAAGCAAAACGAATTTGGCCTGGTTAATCTAATGCACGATCTCATGTTACTTTTAAGAACTGGTAAAAACATCTCCAGAATTGTAAGAACATTATTCAAAGCGGTCCATCTCATGTCGTTATTAAAGATTATAATTCATTAACTAAACATGTCACATTTTATGTTAATCGAACATCATGCCACCTCGACAAATTGATCGATGAAATTCATGTTGTTGCAGGGACTTTTTTGTTGGTAATTGCAACTATGTAAGAACTAATTACTAGCAAATTAGTCATTGAGATGGTTAAACATGAAATGCCACATGTGCTAGTAGTATCTTCATTTGGCAATTTTAGAAAAAACATTTTTCAATTTGTAGAAATGAGAGACTACTTTGACGGATCCTATTCAATCTACTTTTGAGCCTCTATCAAATCTAGATTGTTACTCCCTCTGGTCACGTGTATATACTATAAGAAAAAAATAAAAAAATTAAAACTAATGTGACACATTAAATATGGCAATAAAAGTAACCTTATTTTTTTTTTTACAAAAAAAGTAACCTTATTAACATGACCCTATTTACTTTTCTAATAAATAAATGTATCTTGAATTTTACAACTGTTAGCAACACATTTTGGAGTTTCTTACCCTACTATGGTGGTTTTGTAGTTCTCATTTTTCGAAACGGCCCTCTTTGTAATCAAAGAAAAAAAAATTCACTCTTTTATTGAGTAAAATTAACGTGAATTCCACATTTTAAAATTGAGTGATTAAAATCATTTCCTTCGTGCTCAACAATTATAAACAATTTTTTTTTTTTATAAATTGAGTAATTAACGGTATTTTGATATTGATTATACATACATAGTAGCTACCTAAAAATTATTTCATTTATATATAACATAGATAATAATGTATAAATATTTCATTCAGAATTGCAAATTATTTTCGTATAAAATTTACATAGTACTCACGCGATCTTCAACTTAACTCTAAATAACTATTTAATCATTTTTTTTCTTTTCAATTTTATTCTTTACGTTCTAAAATATTAAACTTTTAATTGTAAGATGGACACATAAACTTTCAATTATTTCATCTCTCTCACTTGCTCCAACAATTTACTAATCAAAAAATTCTTCTCTTGAAGATATAGTGTGCGATATCATTTACTTCTTACAACAAGATTTTTTTCAAATTTGCTCTCTGTCTCTTCTTTGGTTCTTTTCCTCTTTCATCTGCGTGGTTTCCGTCGTTTTTCAAATCAAGGGTCGTTTTCTTCTTTGGTCCATCAAGAAGGTTTTGCAGGGTGTATTCATTCAAGGAATCGTTTTGTGAGTGACATTATTCTATGAAGAAAGTTGTTTCGTGTGGTTTGCTTCACTTTGGAGAGAAAACAACCATGTCTTTTGGACTTTAAGTTAAATAAAGTAATGTTTGGGAAACAAGTTGGGTTTTTTGTATTTTTGTTTGTAGTTAATTTGTGAAAATGATTGGAACAAAAAAAAGAAGTGAAAATGATAAACTTTTTTGTTTATTTGTTGGGTGTGTTTCTTTTGTAGTAAATGAGCAATAAAAATATACACAAACAATGAGAAACAATAGAATTAAATATGAATTTTAGAATGTAAAGGATTAATTTCAAAAAAAAAAAAAAAGAATGTAAAGGATTAGACCCAAAGAAAAGCTAAAAGACTATAACATTACTTATAATAAAGTTAAGGACCGTTCCTTAAAAAAAAAAGTTAAGGACCGTGAGAATAATTTTGCCTAAAAAATATTTAGATTTTTTTCTTCTAGAAATAACTATTTTTCTTTTAAATACATTTTGCAGTACTCCTTCTAATTATTTAATCACACCATAGTACTTTTAAGGTTTTTTTTTGTTTGCATCAGATTGATCATTGAAGTCATAAAAGTTGTATACCACCCCCTTTTTTTTTAAGTTTTCTATCCAATAAAAAGAGCTTAACTCAGTTGATAGGGATATTGTATATTATATGCAGGGGTCGGAGTTCGAACCCCAGACATACAACTTCTCCACAATTAAATTATGTGAGCTATAACAACTAGACTACTTGACATAAAAAAAGAGCTTACATATTTGTTTTGATGCTAAAACGGCACGCTTTGATGCTGAAGTGGCAAGTCCACTTAAATTTTTAATTAAAAAATTATACTACCTCCATCTTTAAATATTGAACTTTTTAGTAAAATAAAGAGAATTAAGAAAGTTGGTAGCAAGATTAAATTTCTTTGTAATTACTATTGTTTTTACTATTTTATCCTTTGCGAAAAAATTCATTTATATTTTCAATATAGTATTTATTGTTGATTGAAAAAAGGATGTAAAATAGAGATATGTTGATAAAGAACCCGGAGGGCCCCACAAAAAAAAATAATGTAGGTGGAAATACTACGATCTTATAAAAAAGCAACAAAAAAATTTTCTAAAGAGTTTTGTAATTAAAGAAGAAAATAATACTCCCTTTGAAGTGAAAATTATAATAAAAAAAGCTGTACGAAAAATTGAGTAAATGAGAACTAAATCTTAATTACGACTTTTTAACTACAACTTTTGTTTATATTTCATTTCCAAAATAAGTACTCCCTTTGTTCCATATTATAAACATAACAAAAAAATCACACATATTAAGAAAACTAAAACATAGTAGTTTGTAACATAGTTTTTTGTGTTATCTTTGAAATAAGTTTTATAGGAAGATGTAAAAACAATTTTCATTGGTAGTTGATTATAGAAAAAATGAAAAAGAGAGCAAATTGAATGCACTTTGCATTTAATTTTCCTTTGGAAAAGATAATTTTATGAAAAAACATAATTAAATATGATAAAAATTGGTCTTTTTTGCTTATAATTTGGGACAAAGAAAATAGATTTTTTTTACTTATAATTTGGGACGGAGGGAGTATTTTGTTAACTACAACTTTTGTTTATAAGACTACTTTCGAAAAAAGTTTTGTACCTAAAAATAAGACTATGTACAATTTTTTAGATGCATTTATTACTATTTTTCAACTATACCCTTATTAATACTACCAATTATATTGGAATATGAAAAATCAATGTTAAATGCATTTGTGCAAAAAAATAAATAATTTAGTAAAAATAACACATTTTTCAAACAAATTTATTACTCAACAACTTTCCTTAATATCCGTGATTCCTGTAAACTATTTTTTATAAAAGGGTTTTTTAGTTACTTTGCACATGTTAAGAAGTTTAAAATAGTAACTTTACATTGGAACTTGTATATTTTGTATTAAATATATAACTTTTTAATAATTAATTGTTGGTTTTCAATAAAAACTTGCTTATTTTAGTTGCTTTAACATGTGCAACATTGCACATGTTAGAAAAACCCTTTATAAAAAAGGATGGATGAAGTAACTGAAATCATTTATGAACCATTCAAATTTGTGAGTTTATAGGTTTCAAACTTGGAAATTGAACAAAACAGAAAATTGCATCATCATTTTAAAGTCAAACAAAGCAAAAAAATAAGAAAAAATATAGAGAAACTATTATACCCATTTACATTTATAGACAAAAAAATTCTTTAGATTTATTAAATAACGACTGTATCTAAATTATATCATAATCAAAATGCTTCAATTATTCAATAAATCTGAAAAATAAATATTTATTTATAAATGTAACAAGAGAAATAATGAAAAAAGTAATTCTAGGAAGAAGTATAAGGGTTGATGTAAAATGATTGAAGTATAATTTGTACTTCTTGTGAACCCGGATCTAAGATTAATCACCAAAAAAAATCTCCTAGTCAAACACAACTAGCACTCTCCTAACAAGAACTAGCACACATCTACAAGCCAAATACACGTGGCTAATTCACATATTAAAAATGAGATCTTTGTCTTTAGAGAGAAAAAAGTATCGTTTTTTTGTCTCTCCCTAGTTTTTTTTTTGTTTTTTTAGGAATTGTCACTCCCTAGTTATTTCTTTGTCTATTATAAAATGTGTTTTTTTTAATATATTTTTATTAAAAAAATGGTTCTTTGGCTCTCTCTTTCCCTTATTTCTTCATTAACATCCTCATTTATCAATGTGATACGCAAAAGAGTGCAAACGAATTAGAAGATTTCTGGGTAACTCAAACTTGAACATTGATTGTAACCTTAGTTTAGTGATTTTTTTCATAATTATTTTTACAAAATAAAATATTAAAATCTATGTGGACTGACCACATCAGCATCATCAAAGCGGTCACGTAATCACTTTTATTTGTGTTGGACAAAAAACTCTAAAAAAAAATGACAACAATATAATGAACTGGTTTTATGACTTTAAAGATCAATCTGGTAAAAAAAAAAAAAAAAATCTTTTGAACAAGGTTAAATAAAATTAAATGATTAATCTACAATTAAACAACCAAGGACCGTGTAATTTGCAAATGACATATTCATGCAAAAGTTCAAGTCAAAGAAGAAGGGAAGCAATTAATGAAGGTGTAAGAGGATGATTACCTATCAAAAATAAGAGCAAGAGGAATGGTGAAAGCTGATGCAAAAGTGAGACGGTAAGCAGTGGCCACCCTCATGCTCATCCCATCATCTATGGCAAGCTTGCATATGATATTCACAGCAGCACATGCAATCTGCACAAACAACATTAGGATCACTGGTTTTAGTCCTTGCAATGAATTACATATCCCCTTCATCTTCAAGAGATATATATTTGTGCTGCTATTGGGTTTTTGAGATTGAGAAATTAGAGAAGATAATCGTGTGTCGAAATGTAGCACAGTATTGGGTCATATATACACGTGGAGTATATTCGGGCTCCAAACTCCAATTGAGTGTTTGTTTGTTTCTATTGTCTGGTCGAAAAAAAATTGATTTTTTGTTATGTTAATGCTAACAATTTGTTAAGAAATTTAAAGTAAAAAGTTTATCTTGGTAACTGTCCATTTAACACATTAAAATAATAAAAGTAATTTTTTTTTACATGAAATTTAACAATTATTTTTATTTTTAAATCCTTAACAAGTGCTTAAAACACTTTTATTTTATTTCTTTTAAGGAAATTTTCTTAGAGCACTTGTTAGTTAACTCATTGGTTTTTTAATTAATTAATTTTGTAAAAGATTTGGTAAATTTAATTTTTTAAAGTTGATTTGACTAATAAATAATCAATTAACACTAAATTGATTTATGTATAGGTAACTTAATCTTATACTATATTAGTACTAATCTAATCTAACTACAAGCTACTTAGTATATCAGAAAGCTAATATACTCACAAAAATCCAATACAAACATTTCTTCAAAAGCCTAATTAACACCTCAGCAAATTGAAGGGAATATTATCCTACAATTTTTTTTAGGTGACTTTAGATTGATCTCTTTCTTATTTTATTTTTTCCGAATCGGTAGATATCATATACCGGTCCCAAACATAAATTCTGATGCACAAGATTATTTTTCAGTAAGTATCGGATGATTGGTCTCTAATAATTGTTCAATGTGGATGCAGTAGAGCTCAAATCTCCCAGAAGGAAAAAACTTTCATTCTTCCATCTTGAAAGCCAGTGAGCATGCCCTATGAGTTTTTTTAAGTCAATTAAAGAAATTACTTTTGGGAATTTTATCTACTTTTTTCAAGAGAAATGATATTTGTACATTCATTTTATGACAACTTTTGTACAACATTCTCTCTCATACTCATATTATATTTTTATTCTCTCTCTATTATTTTTAACCAATAAGAAGAGAGAAAAGGTAGGTTGTCACCAAAGTTGTCATCAAATAGTTGTTCAAATATCATTGCCCCTTTTTCTAAGTGTGGTGGTTTTTTTTTTTTTTTTTTTTTTTGATGTTATGAAGTCTTTGATTTTTTGTCCTCCTCACCTACATCATGTTCTTCTTGCCGGTACTCTTGGAGTGCTCGCTCTTAAGATGATTTTTTTATCTTTTAATTAGTGGTGTTTGCGGTGTGGTTTGGTTTTGAGGCTAAAAATCATCCGAACCGCAAGATAAAAAAGTATGTGGTTTGGTTTGGTTCGGTTGACTTTTAAAATAAAATCCGAACTCAACCAAACCAAACCAATGCGGTTTGGATTGGATCGGTTGATGCAGTTTTTTTAGACAATAATTTTTTTTGTTTCCAACATTAAAATCAAATTAAAAAGTGAAAACACAACATATTTTCAATAATGTTTTAAATTTCATCCAACATTACAATTTTATTTCATCCTACAATGTTCTCAACTACGTAGACCAAATTAAAACGTGGACAAAGAGTAATCCAACTTTGTAAGAAAACAAAAGACTAATTTTTTTTTATCATTCTCTAAGAGTTCAAGTAGCACATAAATACATTTTTGAAAGAAAAAACAAAGAAACTTAACAAGAGAAAAAATATGTCATATTGTTAAAGTTTCCATTGAGTTTCTATGAGTATTGGTCTAGATGATATATATTTAATTTGTGTTTTCTAATATTGCGGTTTGGTTTGGTTTGGTTGGTAAAATCAAAACCGCAAACCAAAACAAACCATGTGGTTGAGTAAAAAAGTGATCCTAATACATCCGAACCAAATACGATTTTTTGCGGTTTCGATTTGGATTGGTTAGATTTGTGGTTTTTCTATTAAATTGGATCGGTTTTGAACACCCCTACTTCCAATCAAATGTTTCATTTAAAATATTTGATATCAAATCTTAAGGGGTAATTTTTTGAATAAGAACGTATCTACAAAATTACTTCATAAAATTCCTTTCCTGTATTTAAGGAAGATTTTTCAAATTCTTAAAATGTTGAAACAAAAGATGCTCATTAAATCCATCTGTTTTCCATCATAAAAAATGGGAAGATTGATAGAACCAAAGAGACTTTTTTGTTTGTTTGTTGAGAAACGAAGCAAAGAGACATAAAAATTCAACTCCTATTTTATTTTCACGATAATTCCCATATTTTAATGACATAATTTCCTGTTTAATAAATTTCTTGAGCGTCCAATTTTGTTCAAAAAGCGCATTTCAAATTTTTGTAAAGGTAGAACAGTGCCCAAGCCTCTATATATAACAGTTCAATTTGGGACAAACAAGTTTGATAGAGATTGGAGTTGTTCAATTCATTTTTCATCATGAATTAAACTATGATCGTCCTTATGAAACATAACTTGACTACATAAGAACGATTATTATTTGATTCACGGAAGAAAAAAAATTATAAACCCTTGAATATCTTTATCTGAAATATATCTCGGATATGCTATAAATAACCCTTAAATATTTGAAATTTCAACACTTGTAATTACAAAGAAATATCATGTTGAAATTCATATCAAAGTGTTTTAACTTGTAAACTTTCTTTGTGATAGTATTGTTGTATTTGAGTTATTAAATATTTAAAAAGTTTTTCTTATAACTAGAAAACAATTTAAATTAGAATTATTACTTTATTCATATTTGTTGACTAGTTCCGATATCCCCTTAAATATCTCCATGACTTATCATTATTAAGAGATACTCATTTTATTCCTTTTGACCACATGTTTCTATTATTATGGTTAGTCAAAGGTTAGTGCCACATCAATAACGGTTTTTGTTAGCCTATGAGAATAGACATTGCTTGTTGTATATTCACACACACAAACGTATGGAACAAACAACATTGCAGTATAGAAAAATATAAACCCACACACCACACATACATACTCTCTCATTTTTCACATGTTTCTATGTACACACCATTATTTTCTCTCATCAAAATTCTGAGTTTCTGGGTTACATCTCCAGTTATCTTTGAGATACATTCGAGCTGTTCTGTCACCTGCGGCTATGATTCATACCAGGGAAAGACCTGTTGTATCCTGGGAAGATATGCGCTAATGAGGCGGATAAAATCCTCAAGGACAGTGATTATGTCACGCCTCATGTTACATAACAGCGTGTGTTAGTTTTGCAGGTTTCCTCTAATTTGATTTGCGAAGATTTTGATGGAGCGTCGACAACCAAATTCGATAAGTTCCTTTACTTTATTTCACTTTATTACTGGTCTTAATTATATAGTTATGATCTTTAATTAATTATATGTGATAATTTCACCTATAATTTTTTCAACAATCTTGATTTTATGAGTGGCTCTATGAAAGCCTAGTATTTCTTTGGCATAGAATTATTATTAATTTTATATTAGATTTGGTAATTGAATTAGATGATGAAAAAGAAAATTATGAGAAGTGAAATTAGTGTAACCTTACTACCTCATGTCGTATTCTTTGTTTCAGATTTGTAACTTGGAATGACTATTTTATTATTGTTGAATTGCTTATATTGTTGTGGATAATTTTTGTGTGACATGTTTTTGTTGATTTCGAAAACCAGTATTCTTTTAATAAGGCATTGTTATTGTTTAATCTGAATATCTAATTATATTTTATTTTGGTGAATTTGAGAAGGTTTCTAGACACCGAAACTTTTGGTAGTGGTGATGAACCTTTGATTTGAAGGAAATAGCGAATATGTTGCAGAAAATTATACCGTGGATATGTCACCCAGGTTCTATCTACTCCATTTTTACACTTTAGTATTAAATTAAGATTTATTTACGTTAATTACAAAATATGAGTGCTTAAGATATTAGATGTCAAAGAAGCCAGATAAGTCTCTGTACCTAATCTCTATGTAATTACCTTGTATATGTATTATTGTTGATCTATAGAGGAAAAGAAAAGAAATTAAATTCAATTGTTCAGGATAGTTTATTTGAAATTAAAATGAGTTGATGCAGATATCTTACTTGGATTTATTGCTTTCTATGTATAAGTATGGCATGCTTAAATATGGTTATGATTTGTTTCTACTTCTCTGATATGATGATATGCGATGCTTTTCTTTTTATGTAAGATGATATTTCAATTATATTAATGGAGTGAGTTTTGGGAAAAGTATGGTAAACTAAAACTCTGTTTTAACTTTGTCCCTCTATGATTTTACTTTGTTCATATTTGGTTGACCCTCTATGATACAATTTGGCTAGTCCTTCGTGCTTGTTAATCACAATCACTTTTTCATGGAAGTCAGGTAGCCCAGCCATTTTGTTATTTCTTGTTGAACTTTAGTTCTTATTGTTTGTCACAAAATTAATGAACATTGTCGATCCCTTTGAAAAACCTTTTATACATCTTGTATAGACCACAATGGTATATGAGCTCAAGGCTTAGTAAAGTTTAAAAGCTTACTATATTGCAAGATGTTGACTTTTATTTATCCAAGTACATTTGATAGAGAAGATGAGTCTTTTAAATGTCAAAATCCTTAGACTGCCGAAAATTGAAACATCGGATAAAATTTATGGTTTGGATTCGGATTCATATCCATTCTTGTGAGTAAAGTACTTTCTATTATAACCTATAGTTTCTATTATCATTGTTGTTGTGTAAAATGTAAGATTTGTCTTAATGACCGGAAAATAGTCCTGAAAATATTTTTGTGGCACTTGATAAACTCATGATGTATATATTGAGATTCACCTTAAATTATTGGTGATATATTGAGGATTATATTCTATTGTATTAAAATAATACAATGATGTTTTGAAGAGAAAATATATATTTGTGTGGATTTGTTTCCCCAATGTGGAGGGTGTCGTCACTTGAAAAATAATTCAAGTAGACTTAAGTAAAAATTCACACATTAATTTATATTTACCCAATGTGGGGGTGTTGTTGCGTGGAAGCATTTTCAAGTAGACTTGTATATGGAGATGTTTTCGCTTAGAGTTTATCTATGTAGACCTGATGAATTATATTATGGAAGTTAGTTTGATATATGAGATATTGTTTACGAAGTGAATAAACCTTTGTATTAAAATAATACAAAGATGTCAAATAGATATGAACCCAATGAGAATAAATCTATAAGTAGATTTACCTTATTGATGAATATATTGTCGCTAAGCAGACCTGTATAGATTTATTATGAAGAACAAGCTTATAATTGTTAACTTGATATATATGAGATTAATTGACTGAGAGACGTCTTAATCAATATTATTTGATGAAAGAAATTTGTGTCTTCATCAATGTGTGTAAAGTAAGTACTAATAAAGCCTCTGGGATGAAATAAATTTGTGAGCATCGAGAGGATTAAGACTTAAGCCAATCGAAATTGACATGTGATAGGAGCCCAACCTTTGTGATTGGAGATCCCATGAAGAAAGTTCAATGTGGTAAGAACAAGTCACATAGCGCTAAATTTAATCCTAGTCTCTTTCCTATGGTGTATTTGAGTAAGTGCTAGACACTGCAATATTGAGAGGATAAGCTATAATGCTTTCAACGGTTATCATATCCCTTATGGGTGGTGTATGACTTGCAACATACACTTGATGAAATCGCCTATATGAGTGTCAAGTGGGGCCGCTTGCATGAGATCTTGGGAAAATCTCTAGAGCACTCATGAATACCAGGCACGCGCATGGCCTATCAGCGCACAACCGCGTAACAGCAAGAATTGTGGGGGTGTAGTGTGATTGTGAGACCTCTGACATACAAAAAGTGTCTTGGGTTCCATAGCTTGCTAAACCAATTCACTGTAAAGTCTTATTAGTCTAGGACGGGTTCCATAGCTTGTTATACCGTTCCGAGCATTATATCTACGATGTTTACCCATAAAATTTATTTTCGTCCTTTAATTTTAAACTTTTGAAATATGTGGGGATAATTGTATTTTTGAGTTATTAAATATTTCAAAAGTTTTCTTATTACTAGAAAACAATTTAAATTAGAATTATTACTTTATTCCTATTTGTTGACTAGTTCCAATATCCCCTTAAATATCTCCATGACTCATCATTATTAAGAGGAGGTATTTTTCCATGGTCATAAGACCAAATCAATAATTTTGGACACACACATAAAAAGATTCTCCTCAAAATATTCGATCATCTTTTTTATCAATTTTCTCCTTATTATTAAAAAATACTTTTTTATGTGTGTGTGACCAAACACTATTTCTTTGGTCCTGTGACCATATTAGAATTTCTCTATTAATAGATACTCATTTTATTCCTTTTGACCGCATGTTTCTATTATTATGGTCAGTCAAAGGTTAGTGCCCCATCAGTAACGGTTTTTGTTAGCCTATGAGAATAGACATTGCTTGCTATATATTTACACACACGTATGGAACAAACAACATTGCACTACAGAAAAATATAAACCCACACACCACACATACATACTCTCTCATTTTTCATATGTTTCTATCTACACACCATTATTTTCTCTCATCAAAATTATGAGTTTCTGGGTTACATCTCCAGTTATCTTTGAGATACATTCGAGCCGTTCTGTCATCTCCGGCTATGATTCATACCGGGGAAAGACCTGTTGTATCCTGGGAGGATATGCGCTAATGGGGCGGATAATATCCTCAAGGACAATGACTATGTCACGCCTCATGTTACATAACAGTGTGTGTTAGTTTTGCAGGTTTCCTCTAATTTGATTTGCAAAGATTTTGATGGAGCAGTCAGCAACCAAATTCGATAAGTTCCTTTACTTTATTTCACTTTATTACTGGTCTTAATTATTAGTTATGATATTTCTCTTTAATTAATTATATGTGATAATTTCACCTATAACATTTTTCACTAAGTTGATTAAGAACATTGTTGAATGATATGCACAACTTGAAAATCACAAATACCTTTCTTATTATAATATATAGCTGTATTGTGCGATGTGAAGGCAAGATCCTTAACATGTAGAAGATACTCATAGGGTGGCATTGAGTTATGAATAATGAAAAATTTCTTACGTAAAGAAGGGACTAGATAGTACCAATTTATGTGTGCTTCTGCTCTCTTACTGATCTATGTTAATATTTGTTCTTGTCTTATACATGTTTTGGGAAAATCATTTTTGTCAAAGGATTTCAGAATATTCTTTACATTCAAA
>Ga0315913_1001103_pt1 | contig 28248 bp, 18 predicted proteins | sample MpolsnodulesMG_FD_207736 | JGI IMG/M metagenome (GOLD analysis project Ga0315913, IMG submission 207736) | Medicago polymorpha root nodule microbial communities from Los Angeles, California, United States - small nodules | ecosystem: Host-associated > Plants > Roots > Nodule | place: USA...
TTGAATAGGTGTAGGGAGAGTAAAACTAGATGTAAACCAATTTGATGAATTATGTGCAGTATTATTTGAATTAACAAAATTATTGACAGAATTAGAAGATGTAGACATGATCTCATTGTAAGGAAAACGCAGCTCCTTAAAAAGTATTGAAATTCTGAATGTAACTTATTTTGTATTTACTATATCAATTGTTACAAGGTTGAATCAATGTATATATAGAGTTCTCTTACTCTATCTAACTCAACAGCTGGCACATGCACCAACTGTCATGACTAATCACTAAGACTAATCACTAAGAAGCTAACCTTACTACACTACTCTAACAGAAATATTCCAATGCTAAATGTTAGGAAGCAGGTGAAATTCTGTTCCTATCTGTGGTATTGACCACATTTATTCAATCACCAAAAAGAAACCTAGTCTTCCCCGAGTTCCCTTCCTTACTATAGTTGGGAAATAATCAGAAGTGCTAATTAATCACAAATCATTTCATTTGTTGCTTTCATTATCACAAGTTAGTTTTTCTATTCTATTTCTTTCAATATTGTAAGTGTTTGTATTGTTAGTCTTCAATTGCAAACTGTGATACCATTTTTTAAGGATGTCAAATTAATCACAACATGGATTGTTTCATTGCAGCTTTTTAGATATTACTCCGACCATAGTTATAAACCTTGACAATATTCACGAGTTATTATTATTATTATTAATTTATTATTGTTATTATAATTTATTATTATTATTATTATGAAGACGAGTATATGACCAAATGGTAGTTAAATTTTAGGGCATTTGGCTTAAGTAAGAAAATCAAAGAAAGGTTGATATAGCAATACACTCATGGTTAGTTATACATATATATGTAATAGTAACCATTGCTGAATAATTTAATCAATTAATTATTCACTTTACAGTAAAAAAATCTAAAATGCGTTGCTCACACTTAGAGGAGTCAATCCAATTTTGTTTTCAATTGTTGACTTGAGGCTAGAAAATTTTATTGGCGATGATTTCAATGCCTTCAGTCTAGAATGTTATGAGTAACTAAATGGTTATATTTGTCTGGTTATCACGAGTCTTTGCCTTTGTATTTTTGTTAGGTTCAGAAATTTAGAAGCTTGCGTATTGATCAATGCAGTTTTATGTTGCAACAGAATGTGGAAACATGTCATCGAAAAGCATAGTCCGCAAACTCAAGGGGATGAAAAATTGAATAGGTAGCATATCGATCAAGCATATGGTCTGTCGGTCGAATTCCCACGTTGCTCTGGATGTAACTCCAATTGAACCTATTCATCAGGGACAATGGGCAAGTCTACCACATGAACTGCTTTTGGATATAATCCGTAGGGTTGAAGAGAGTGAGACATCTTGGCCTGCATGTGATGTTGTTATCTTTTGTGCTTCGGTATGTAAATCATGGAGGTCCGCCACTTTAGAGATCGTCAAGACTCCTCAGCAATGTGGAAGGATCACGTTTCCTATTTCAGTGAAGCAGGTAATCAATTATTTCACCCACTTTCTGGTCTAATCCAAATTATTCTTTTCCCTCATGTTTTTTATGTTATCTTTCCTTTATGTGTATGGATAGCCCGTCCCCGTGATCATTCGATTAGTTGTTTTGTTTGGAGGAAGAAAAGAACTTCTACATTCCTGTTGTACTTACGTGTGGGACAATGTAAATACTAAGTATTTCATTGCTCCAACATTCCATCCCTTTTTCTAAGACAATCAATTTCAGTTTTCAAATTTCTGATTTTAAGTTACTCCTCAAGATTGCATTCATGACTACTAATGTTGAATTTCAACTTACTTGCTCTAAATTTATGGTTTTTTTTATTTAACTATTATTCATTCATTGTCGTTATGATTGTGGTTCAATGTCAGCATCTTTAATTTTTCTTTTTTTGCATTTTATGATCTATGTATTTAAGCCAGATTGTTTTTGTTTGGTTGTAATTGTATAGCGAATAATGAGAGTAATAAGTTGTTATTAGCTTCCTTCAAAAAAAAAAAGTTGTTATTAGCTGGCAAAAAGATAAGAAGGTCCGAATTTGTCATATCATTGGCAGCAGACGATTTTTCTCAAGCCAGCAACAAATTTGTTGGTAAAGTAAGGCAAGTTTTAGTCAATAGAAATGTTGACCTTCCTTCTATTTTATCGGCTTTTCATCCTACCCCTTATCTTCTTCATAACTTGATTTTTATACCTACGGCAGGTCCAATTTTTGGGGCACCAAGTTCTCTATATACGACAGTCAACCACCAGATAATGCTGCAGCTCAATCAAATTGTCGTCCAAGCGGGATATTGAATTCTAATCAAGTGTCACCACGAAGAGGTCCAGCATGTAGCCATCTTGTTGGCACCATTTCCTATGATGTGATCACTGATATACCACGAAAGATCAACTGCATCATGAACTTGATACCCGTCTCAGCTCTTTATGAAGGGGGAAACACTCCGACTCCAACATCGTCACCTCCAATATTTGATATACCTTTTTCTAGTTCACCAGCACTGAAAGAAAAAGTCCAATGACAGATTCATACTATGCAAGCCTATCAGAGCTACCAGAACTGAGCCAAAGCTCTATCGAGCCCTTGAGACTCATAAACATGAATCGCATATATTGGGATACACAGCTTGAGTGTCGGGGACGAGGCTCCGCGGGTCATATTAGAGTGGTGGCATCTGTAAAGAACTTTCAATTTGGAGCCGCTGTTCATCTGTCTCATAATGTTTCGCGGGCGGAGCTAAAAAGGGTAATCTTACGGTTTGGAAAGATTGAAAAAGATCTATTCATCATGGACTACTCTTATCCACTCTCTGCCTTCCAAGCCTTTGCCCTCTGCTTGACGTCAATGAGAGCCATCTGACTATTTTTATGATCATTGTCTGGTGATTTTTCGCATATAAAAATGTGCGCAGTTAATCAAGCACCAAGAACTGTACCATGCTGGTAAAAACTTAGTCACAGAATTCACTGCACATTTAATTCCCAAAACACCACAAACCAGAGAATCAATGCGACTTGAATGAGCAGAAGTTCGCTCAAAATGTACAAAAAAAGCAATGAAATGTTAGAAACGGGACATGCAATTTCTGCTTTTTCGAGAGGGAAATGTTCCATCCTGCATAGGTGCAAAGCGTCACCTTATATATTTTATAATAACTGTTAATCAAATTAGTAATTTCTTTAAAAAAGGCATTTGTCATTTGTTAATAGTTCAAATGTTAATGCTAATTGAAACAACTTTTAGATGAGAGACAATGTAAGGGAGGTTTGAAACCCCCACAAATTAAAAGGTCCGTAAATCTTTGCTAACCAGCCAAGCATAGATACAACAAAAATCATGTATACTACTTGTGGAACCGCCAAAATCTAAAACCGTTCAAAAATTGTTTAAAATCTCGCAAAATTGATCTATGATTTTTTATTTTTTTATTTTTCTGTGTGGGTCACTACACCGCTTTACATAAAATTGGATGTGCCGAAAAACAAAAAATGTCTTAAATTTGTATAAAATCTTGCATAATAGACTTATAATTATTAATTTTTAAATTTTTTGGGGTGGAGGGGAAACATAGCATGTCACAAGAGCGAGGCAAGGTTTGGAACCGAACCCTACTGCGAGAGGGACGCCTCGCGAGCCGGGCTTCTAGAGATGAGGCCTTTTGGCAAAGCCAAGTCAATTTCGGGCCACCAAACCCTGCAACTGATGAGAAGGCCGGCCCACCCTAGCCCATGAAGGGCTCCGCCCCTGGTTATTGGTGTTTCATTTTTTGTATTTTACTAGATAAAATAAATTGATAGCATACCAATTAAAATATTAGAATGTACCATGAATTCAAAAAATGTACCGAGTCGGTAATACCTCCATGTACCTAATATTTGAAGAGTTGCATGTTGCATATTCGAACTCGTACAACGTACCAATGCGAATTGCAAACTAGTTACTATGAGTGAAAGTCTCGGCTATGCGATCATAAGTAGTCTTTCCTCCCCTCGTATGAGTTGTATTGATTCTAGAGTTTATTATGTATGCTGTTTCATAGGCATACAACTAAAATTAAAATTAAACCATGTTTAATGAATGATATAATATATAGTACATATTTATTAATGTTCCTTGCTTCCTTCCTTAAATAAAAAATTAATGTTCCTTGCTGATGAAGCTTTTGATTAGCTTAAATACTGATTTGTAAGTGGTTACATGCGCATGAATGTTAACTATATCAATTCTTTTAGAAAGAGCAAGACATAACTACTATACTACATTCTTTACATAAGAGCTATATATCTTCATTTTTTCAATGCTCTCGTAGAGAGGATGATTAGATGTTGGGTCATAGCTAGATAACAAGCAACACTTGTTTTTATTGGCTCAACTTGTGCTCATGGTGGAGTTTGTTAACTGAAGTTTTTTTTTTTTTTGTTTTTCTTAAAAATATTTTATTACAGATTATTCGTTTCTTTATTTCTTTGATTTAGTAAAAAATTGAATGTTATCAGCAGAACTTGTGCTCATGGTGGAGTTTGTTCTGTTAACTTCACATTTTCATTATACATTTTAATTCCAACATCTACAACTGTCATTTTGTCATAGAATATGAAGACACAAGTTGACAATCTTTGACTTTTTTGAATGACACTTACAACTTACAAGGATACTATGATTCCAACATCTACAAAAAAGTCAACATCTACAAGGATCAACAATGGGAAATAGCCGAGCAATGCTAAATAGCCGACTAATAATTCTCAACTATGATTCCATCTTCTTCAAGCAATTACACTGAGGAACGAACTTTACCCCTCGACTATGGATTTTAACTACTCCAAAGAGTGTTAAGAATGGTGTGTTGGATATTTTTGAGCTATTGAACTAAGAAATGCATAAATTGAAAAGTAAAGAAGAACGATAAAGCTGATAAAATGCGCAAAAATCTTGTTTGTCTGATTGTGCATGTTGAAAATTTTACAAAGTCCAGTATTTATAGGCAATCACTAGTCCTACAGTTAAAAACAAAGTGACCTACTGAATTTAGCATTGCTCGGCTATTTTTGCGGGTAATGCTTGAATTTTCCCATCGTTGAGTATACACGAAGCTCCACATTTGCCTTGATCTTCCAAGTTATGTGGCATTCTGTGTTTCCTTTTTCCACACGTGTACAACTCCTTCATAATATGGTTATCTGCTTATAGTTTCTTTGATTAGTGGTGATGTAAACATATAACGCGAGTAAAATGCTCAATTGTCAAGTTCCACGGAGTTTTGACTAATTCCAACATCCCACGAGTTTCAAAACCTCAGTAGACTCGAGAAAGATTTGACTAACTTGTGTTGGTCCATGTTTGCGTTTGCTTAACCTTCAATCGGTTGAGGGGAATTTGTCTTACCCTAAAATCGTCTGTCTGCGGATTAGGGCTAGCATTTTACTATTTATTTTTATGTGTAAACATAAAAAATGAATTTCATTAATCCAACAATTGATTCTTATCATAAATATTAATAATCAACAAAGTCATGGACCTTTTTGAAATATTCATAAAGTCATGGACGTATTTGAGAGCGACCTGCAAAGTCAGGAATTGGTGGTTTACTCGTTCGGGTATGCATGCCCCTTTTACCTAATATCTCGTTTTTATGGAAACTTTCTAATAAATAAATAAAACATCCAATGTGTGTGGGTCGAATGAGACGACAGCCCCAAACTTCGGATGGTTTCTCAATAGACCTCTCGAATTACTCAACGGGTCGTAATTAACTTCCGATTGACTTTTTTTTTTGTGTGTAAACCTTCAATCGGGTGGTTACTCCCGATCAACCTTGTTTTTAAATAATGTGAGCAGTCTTGAGGAGCCTTTTGAGAAACCATCCAAACCTCTCGTAACATTGGCGGAGGAATGTTCCAAAGCAGCCGCCCTGCACATTTAGGTATTAGTTACTAGTTTTAGGAAATAACTGTCGCGAATGATAAATGTTAGGAGAAAGCAGTTGAAGTTATTATTATCGGTATAAGTGGCACTCAATGTGGAATGATGGTTAAAACAAGTTATTCATCCAACAAAAAAAGAAAATCTAATCTTCCCCGAGATCCCTTCCTTGCTCTATAGTTGGGAGATAATCAGAACTGCTAATTAATCATAAATCATTTCATTGCCGCAAGTTAGTTTTTTCTTTTCTATTTCCATCAAGATTGTGTGTATTTGTAATGTTAATCTTAGATTGCAAAATGTGATAGTAATTTTTAAGGATACCAAGTTAATTACAACATGGAGTGCGTTTAGTGCATCATCTTAATTTTGTAGACATTATCTTGATTTTATAAACCTTGATAATATCCTAGGTTTTTTTTTTTACAATTACCTTGATAATATTCATGAGTTATTATTGTGAAGATGAGTGAGTATATAATCAACTGGTAATTAAATTTTGGGGGATTTGGCTTTAGTAAAAAAATCAAATAAACTTTATTAGGCAATACACTCTATACATGTACACATGTAAATACTAACTACCGATGAATAGCTACTTACTTTACAGTCCAAACTCTAAAATGAGTTGCTCAATTAGAGAAGTCACATTCAATTTTGTTTTCAGTTGTTTACTTGACACTAGGTAATTTTGTTGGTAATGTTTCCAATGCATTTAGTCTAGAACAATTTCTGCATGAAAAGCATCTATAAACTTGGTTGTCACAAGTTTATGCCTTTGTATTTTTGTTTAGCTCAGAAATGTGACTTGTACATTTAGATTGGTGGAGTTTTGTTCTGCAACGGAGTGTGGAGAAATGTCATTGAAAAGCATAGTCCACGAACTCAAGGGGATTAAAAATGGAATGTCAAAGCGGGGTGGTGAGAGCAAGCATTGGCTTTGTCGCTGGTCAAAGTCACACACTGTTCTGGACGTAACTCCAATTGAACCTATTTAACAGGGACAATGGGAAAATCTACCACCCGAGTTGCCTTTAGACATAATTCGTAGGGTTGAAGAGGGTGAGAGATCTTGGCCTGCACGTGCTGTTGTTGTCTTTTGTGCTTTGGTATGTAAATCTTGGAGGTCGGTCACTACAGAGATCATTATCACTCAGCAATGTGGAAGGATCACATTTCCTATTTCATTGATGCAGTTAATACATTCTTCACGCACTTTCGGGTCGAATTTTCATTTCCCTCAGGTTTTTTATGTTGTCTTTCCTTTATGCATATGAATAGCCCGTCCCCGTGATCATCTGATACAATGCTATATCAGAAGGAACAAAGTAACTTCTACATTCCTGTTGTACTTAGATTTGGTGCAATGTAAGTATTTCATTTTAGAAACATTCCATCCCTTTTTCAAAGACAATGAATAGCAATTTCCAAATTTTTCGTCTTTAAGTTACTCTTCAAGATTGCATTCATGAATATGAATGTTAAATTTCAACTTATTTGCTCTAAAAATAGGGATTTGTATTTCTTCATTGTCATTCAGACTGTGGTTCATTGTCTGCATCATCAGTTTTTCTTTTTAAATCTTATGAGGCATGAATTTAAGAACCTTATTTTCGTTTGGTTGTAATTGTATAGCGTAAAATAAGGGTTATAAGTTGTTATTTGCCGTGAAAAGGATAAGAAGGTCCAACTTTGTCATATCCTTGGCTGCAGACGATTTTTCTCATGCAAGCTCTGTTGTCAAGCGGAAATGCGGCGCGGTGCGGCCACCCAACAATTGACGCAGCGCGGGGTGCGGGCGCGTAGCGGGCGCTATTTCGGTGACGCGAACACTAATATATTTTATATTAAAATACTATACTGTTAAAAAAAAAACTGAAATTCCTTAAACATTACTCAAAATTCATGAAGTATTCCAAATTTGAAATAAAAGTCATAAGTCTTAAGCAAAACATAAAACATATATATTTGCAAAAAATACTAATAAAATTCAAGGAAACCAACACTTTAAGCCTCTAAAGCTTAAAGTAACAAAAGTGCAAAACATTAACATTTAACAAGTTCATCCTCCCAATTAACAAATTAACAATTAACAAATTCTGAAATCAAGAGATGAAGAAAGGAGAACAAAGATGGGTTCTGAGATGATGAGAAGAGGAGATGGATTTTTTTTGTTGGTACGATGAAGAAGTTGAGTTTGTGGCTGTGTATTTGGTTATGGTGGAGAAGAGCAATAGTTAGGGTTTTGAAAATTACAAAAATGACCCTTAAAACGGTTTTAAATGAAAGGAAATCTAGTATTTTACACAGGGTTGTCAAAAGCGCCCGCTTTGACCCGCATCGCGCCCGCTTTTGCCCGCAATTGCGCCCGCTTCATCCGCTTTCTCCAAACGCTCTGCGTTGGAGCGCTGCGTCGCGCTTTGTTGTTTTTGGCCGCTCCGCGCCGCGTTCGGCCGCTATTGACCACAGAGCATGCAAGCAACAAATATGTTGGTAAAGTGAGGCAAGTTTTGGTCAATAGAAACATTGATTTACCCTTCTCCGGATTTTCATCTAGCCCCTCATAAGCTTCACAACTTGATATTTATACATATGACAGGTCAAATTTTTGGGGCACCAAGTTCACTATATACGTCAGTCAACCTCCAGTATTTGACGAAACTTTTTCTCCGTCACCTGCACTGAAGAGAAAACGTCCAATGAAAAGTTCATACTTTGCAAGCCTATCAAGGCTACCAGGACTGAGCCAAGGCCCAGTCGCGACCTTTATACTAAAAAACAATGCTCTTAGAAGGGATGAACATCACAATGGTTGGTGCCCTGATGTCATGGGGCGTGTTAAAGTGACATCTGTGGAAAACCTTAACCTTGTAGCCATTGTTTATCGATCTTGTAATTTTTCTCGTGCAGATCGAAAATGGTCACTGTAGAAAAGATGTATTAACCATGGATTACACTTATCCACTCTCTGCCTTCCAAGCCTTTGCCATCTGCTTGATGTCAAATGTAATGTGATCATCATCTGCTGATTTGTTGCATATAAAAATAAGAATGTGACATGCAGTTAAAGACATAGTCACAGAATTCGCTGCACTTTTAATTTGTAGTTGTAAATATTGGCTTGTTTTTTTGAAATAATTTAAGCATTAATATGGAGCAGGTATTTTTCTCTCCTTCACTTTAGCCAGCTAGTCCCTTGCCCAAGGTGAAACTTTTCCAAATCTAACTTTTATTTCTATGTCCATCCCTCTAGCTAGCAAGTGATGGTCACTATGAATATGTTGCTAGTTTAGGATCAAGTTTGTCTCGAAATCACCTTTCTAAATTGCTAGTTTTTTCTCTTTTAGATAAATAAATGATTTCCACATATTTTTTGTCTTTATTTGTTTGGTTTTGTGATTTTGTCGTTGTTTATCTTGATTTCTCGTCTTTGTACGGCGTTTTAATTTTTGGTCTTAGTTTGGTGTTTATTTGATTCAAGTTGAAAGATTAGGTTTGATCAAGTGCAAATTCAATCAATGATTACGACGTCGTCATCGTTGCAGATCCAATAACATAACTATTCTGAACATTTGAATATAGTCATATTTATAGGCAATGCACATTGTTGTTTTATGGATAATGAATAATGTGAGTTTGTTTGAGATTCATATATTTTTTGTGGCTTTAAATTTGGATTGTATCGATGCTCTATAGTGTTGTTTATTTTGTAAAAAAAAAAAAAGTTCACATTTAGAACACTACAATTTACACACAAAAATCATCTTTTTTCAACAAGCATTGACAACATCTTCAAGAATAAATTAGAAGTTTTAAAAAAAAAAAAATTGAGAATAAACTAGAAGCAGCGTCTAGTAAAAAATTTAAACCACAACAAATAAGATCATTCAAGGTACTCATGTAAACCATTATTTCTTTGCAACCTCCACATATTTTCCATTCTGGTTTGTATCCTTGATGGCAATGCAAAATATTCATAAAACCCTCGAATTTATTGCATAGTTACTTCCAATCACACAAAATTTATAAGGAGAGAAGACCGATCGGATTATTTCCCCTCGAATTTATTGCAGGGGTTAAGCGATCCACAAGGCGCATATAGGCTGCTTCTTGTAACACAATTGGGCCAGCCCGGCCAATAGGCCCAAACCTGCACATTTAGTCAAAGTAAATTACGAGAAACAGTCTCAGTCAGAGCAAGATTTTAGGAATCAGTTACGTGGTACTGAACTTCGAATGATGGTTATTACTTCACATGGTGCTTTAATAATCATTATCAAAAGTTAGTTTTCAGTGTGCTTACAAGTTAATATGCAATTTAAATAAATAGGCAATTATTTGGGATTGAATATTGATTGGGAGAGATCATTATCAAGCTCTCAAACATCTTGGTGTGAAGTTGCTTTATCACTGTTTTTTCCATTCCATGTGTTTCTATCAACATTGTGTGTGTGTGTGTGTGTGTTGGTAATGTTATTCTTTGATTGCAAAATGTGACATCTTTTTTATGTTAAAAACATCATGGAGTGTTTTAATTCTTAAAAGTTTTAGTGCAGCATTTTAATAAACCTTGTTAATATTCATAAGTTATTATTTATAATGATGATTATGTGAGCAAATGATAGTTAAATTTTGAGGGATTTGGCTTAAGTAACAAAATCAATGATAGGGCAATACACTTTGTGAATGTATATATGTATTACTAAGTACTAACCATTGGTAACAATCAGAGCTCTAAAATGAGTTGCTCATTTTAGAAGATTCAGATAGAATTTTGTCTCTAGTTGTTGACTTGATGATAGATGGTTTTCAAAGCATTAACAATTTCTGCATAAAATGCATCGGTTATAACGAAATAAATGGTTGTATTGTTTGGTTATCAAAAGTCTTTTCCTTTGTATTTTTGTTACAATCAGAAATTTAGAATTGTACGTTTGGATTGGTGCAGTTTTGTGTTGCTGCGGAGTTGGGAAACAAGTCTTTTAAAAGCATGGAAAATGTTGCTCCCGATGTAACTCCGGTTGAACCTATTCAACAGGGACAATGGGTAAGTCTGCTTTTGGACTTAATCCGTAGGGTTGAAGAGCTCGAGACATCTCGACCTGCGCGTGCTGTTGAACCTCAGCAATGTGAAAAGATCGCATTTCCTATTTCAGTGAAGCAGGTAATAATTTATTCGCCCACCTTCTGGTCTAATCCAATTTATCCTTTTCCCTCATATTTTTTTTGTTCTATTTCCTTCATGTGTATGAATAGCCCGGTCCCCGTGATCATCCGATGCAGTGCTTTATTCGGAGGAAAAAAATGGGAGAATCATCAACGTCACCTCAAACATTTCAGTTGTACTTAGGTTTGGAGCCGTGTAAGTATTCCGTTGCTCTAACATTCCATCTCTTTTTCTAAGACAATGAACATCAATTTCAAATTTCTCATCTTTGAGTTACTCTTCAAGCTTGCATTCATGACAGCGAATGTTGAATTTCAACAAACTTGCTCTAAAGTTATGGGTTTTATTATTTATTTATATAGTCATTCAGACTGTGATCTATTAAGTTACTCTTCAACCTTTCATTCATCGACAATTTTTCTCTCTTTTTTTTTTTTTGCATCTTATGATCTACGTGTTTAAGCATCACTTTTTTGGTTTGCTTGTAATTGTATAGCGGCAGGTGAACCTGATAAGTTGTTGTTAACCGCCAATAGGACATCAACTTGCAACTTTTTCATATTCTTGGCTGCAGACAATTTCTCTCAAGCCAGCAAATGTGCTGGTAAAGTTAGGCAAGTTTTGGTCGATAGAAACATTTATTTACCCTTCTATTTTATCGATTTTTCATCCATCCCCTTGTAATCTTCACAACTTGATTTTTATACAGGTCCAGTTTTTTGCTCAACAAGTTCTTTGTATACGACAATCAACCTCCAGATGATGCTGCAGTTCAACCAAAGCGGGATATTTAATAATAAGGTATCACCATCTCCAAAGAATTGTCGATCATCAACTTACGGAAGAATTGCTCCAACATGTAGCCGTCTTGTTAGCACAATTTCCAAAGACTCGTTAAGAAGAATACATTGCATCATGAATTCTATACCTGTCTCAGCTATTCATAAAGGAGGAAGTGCCCCGACATTAACATCGTTACCTCCCTTATCTGATGAAACATTTTCTCCCTCACCAACACTGAAGGGGAAAACTCCAATGAGCGATTCGTCCTCTGCAAGCCAATCAGAGCTACCAGGACTGAGTGAACCCTTGACACTCAAAAACAAGGCTCCTATATGGGATGAGCAGTGCAAAGGTTGGCACCTAGACTTCAAGGGACGTGTTACAGTGGCATCTGTGAAAAACTTTCAATTTGTAGCTGCTGTTGATCCATCTCATAATGTTTCTCCTGAGGAGCAAGAAAGGGTAATCTTACAGTTTGGAAAGATTGGAACAGATATATTCACCATGGACTACTCTTATCCACTCTCCGCCTTCCAAGCCTTTGCCATCTGTTTGGCTTCTTCCTTTTCCGACCTCTAAACTTATATCGGCATATCTTTCCATCTGCTAAATCTCTTGTGTATCTTTGTGGTGTTGGATCAAGAAATTAAACTCTTTCAAAATTTATTTCCTTTACTTATGCCCGAAAGTGTGTTATAGGAAATTTGAGTCAAGAAATAACAGACAATTATTTTCTTTCCGGTTAATTTGAAGAGGTGTTGAACAAATAATTGTTGCAGAGAAATTATGTAGAAAATTTAACGGGGTCACTTACTGATTGTATGGAAATTAATTCTTGAAAAGAAAATTTGATATATTGTCTTATGCATTTTCATAGAATAGTGTTTAATGCATTTTCATTCCGATTCTACAACTGCAAATTTGTCATAGAATATGAACACACAAGTTGATAATTTTGAGTTTTTCATAGAATATCTTTTCAACTGCATATATAGAGAACTTCAACAATATTGAAGAGTTGTAAATTAACATTGAATTGAGTTACAAGAGTGCAATACATGTATATATACATAAATGAACATTGAATTGAGTTACAAGAGTGCAATACATGTATATATACAACAGCTCAACCGGATACAATGTGTTTCATTAATTCAACAGTTGATTATTATCATATCATAGTATATTAATAATCAAACGCATACAGCTCAACCGGTTTAAGCTAAGTGATAAGGAGTTAGAGGTTCTTTCAAATGTGGATGCATAATGTCTCAATTCATAGTCAATTTTTTGTTTTATTTTATTTTTGAACAAAATCATAAAAACTTATACATTTATTCGTATTTTTTTGAAGATGTCAAGTCTCCAACCAGGAACTGCAAGGTGCAAGATTAAATCCTGCAGCGAAATGACCTACGAGAAATTGGCCAACTTATTTAACATAGCTGATTTATTTATACTCTCGTTATTTCAACATTTGAACGAAACTTATTTTATTATAAAAAAACACATTATTTAATTGGGTTATAGTATATCTAGAATGAAACCCACGACAAAAGAACTAACTCTTCTTCGATTATTATCACAACACATTCCTTAATTCTTCCCTCATTTTTGTATATTTAGAAGACAATTTCAGAAATCATACTTGAACCAAGCACCATGCATTGTCGATATCTGTGGGATAATGCCATCAAGCAATGGAGAATTCCTCTCTTCCTTGTTGTCTTACTAGTTCGTGCTTATAAATAGGTTTGAGGTAGACAAGGGAGTCAAATTGTAACCAACTTCATCATTTGCACTATTACTCATTATCATCAATACAAGAGTTCCGTAGCTTTCTCTCATCTTTATATATATGGATACCATATTTCATAACACATACCCTTGTTTCTCCGACTTTAGATACATACTCTTTAGTTGTTTCTATTGATCTCTTCTTTCTTCGATCAGTTTAACCATCCCCTTCTATCCATTTTCACGTTTTTACAACTTTTATTAGTAAATAAAGAGCAAACCAGAAAGACACTCTCAAATGGATCATTATGAATATTTCAAAATGACTCTCGACTGTTTCAAAGTTTACACATATTAATCATTCTGACATAAGGTATGGACTAAATTGATAATGCGTGGTTAAATACAAGCAGGGCTGGCTGACTCAAATTGGAGACCCTGCTCAACTATTAAATATTAATCCCTAATAAAAAAATTGAGTCATCTTTTTCTTGTTTGTCCTTTACTTACATACAAAATGCAGGTAGATTTAAACTAAATAGACAGGTTAGTATCAAGGAACCTTTACCTACGGACAATTGAAATTTAGTGACAATTTTTATCTGTCATTGGAAGTCAATTTTCTTGTTTCTCAAAAAAAATTGGCCCCAAAATTTTGAGACCTATAGGCCTTGTTGCACTCCCTAAGGGCCGACCCTGAATATAGAAGTTAAATTGATAGAGTTGTTGAAATACAAGAACTTCATACATAAAAATTGCTTAAAATATATGGACCAATTTAACAGTTTAATAGAGTAACCGTCAGAGATGATTTTGAAATATTCACAAAATCAGTTTTTAGTTACTAATTTTAGGTAGGGGGGAACGGTCTAAGATGCTAAATGTTAGGAGAAAGAAGTTGAAATTATTATGTTTGTATTTGTGCCACTCACATGGAATTATGGTTAAAGTAAGTTATTCATTCAGAAACACAAAAACAAATCCAGTCTTCCCTGAGATCCCTTCCTCACTCTAGTTGGGAAATAAACAAGTTATTCGTTTGGTGCTTTCATTGTCAGAAGTTAGTTTTTTCTATTCTATTTCTGTCAAGATTGTCTGTGCTTGAAATATTAATCTTAGATTGCAAAATGTGATACTATTTTTTAAGGATGTCAAGTTAATCACAACATGGAGTGTTTTTAGTGAAGCATTTTAATTTCGCAGGTATTACGTTGACAATATAAAATAAACCTTGATAATATTCGTGTTTATTATTATGAAGATGAGTATATGACCAGCTGGTAGTTAAACTTTAGGGGATTTCGCTTAATTAAGAAAATCAAAGAAAGGTTGATATGGCATTGGCAATACACTCCATGCATGTATATATGTAATACCAATCATTGATGAATAATTACTCACTTTACGCTCCAAACATTAAAATGAGTTGCTCACTTTAGAGGAGTCAGATCCAATTTTGGTTCTAATTAAGTTGGTTATGACACGACGCTAGATAATTTTGTTGGTTATGTTTTCAATGCTGTCAGTCTAGACAAAAATTTTCATGAAATGCATCTGTTATGAGGAACTAAATGGTTATATTTGTTTGGTTATCAGTTACCACGAGTCTTTGCCTTTGTTTTTTGGTTAGGATCAGAAATTTAGAAGTGTGCATTGGATTCTGAAGTTTTGTGTTGCAGCGGAATTTGTAAGGTGCCGAAACATGTCATTGAAAAGCATAGTTCAAGAACCCAAGGGGATTAAAAATGGAATATCAGAGCAGGGTCATGAGAGCGGGCGTTTGCTCCATCGGATAGTGTCGCATCTTGCTATGGATTCACTTCCAATTAAACCTCTTCCAAAGGGAGAATGGGAAAGTCTACCACATGAATTGCTTTTGTACATAATCCGTAAGGTTGAAGAGAGTGAGACATCTTGGCCTGCGCGTGCTGTTGTCGTAGTCTGTGCTTCAGTATGTAAATCATGGAGGTCCGTCACAAAAGAGATCGTCAAAACTCTTCAGCAATGTGGAAGGATCACATTTCCTATTTCATTGATGCAGGCAATACATTAATTCTTCACCCACTTTCTGATCTAATTCAAATGATTCTTATCCCTCGAGTTTTTTATGTTCTCTTTCCTTTATGTGCATGCTTAGCCTGGTCCTCGTTATCATCCGATACATTGCTTTATAAGGAGGAACAGAAGAACTTCTACATTTCTGTTGTATCTGGTGCAGTGTAAGTGTTTCATTGCAAAGAAAATTCCTTACCTTTTTCAAAGACAGTGAATATCAATTTTCAAATTTCTCATCTTTAAGTTACTCTTCAAGCTTGCCTTCATGACTATGAATGTCGAACTTCAACTTTCTTGCTCTACATTTATGGATTTTTATTTGTTTATTCTCATTCCGATTGTGGTTTATTGTCGTTGTCAGTTTTTCTCACATATGTTTTATGATGTACGTATTTAAGCAACTTGTTTTTGGTTTGGTTGTAATTGTATAGCGGAGAATAAGAGTAATAAGTTGTTATTAGCTGCCAAAAGGATAAGAAGGTCCAACTTCGTCATATCCTTGGCTGCAGATGATTTTTCTCGAGCAAGCAAGAAATATGTTGGTAAACTGAGGCAAGTTTTGGCAATAAAAATATTGATTTACCCTTCAATCGCCATTTCATCCTGGTCCTTATAGTCTTCACAACTTGATTTTCATATGTATGGCAGGCCAAATTTTTGGCGCACCAAGTTCACTATATACGACACTCAACCTCCAGTATTTGATGAAACTCTTTCTTCTTCACCAGCACTAAAGGGAAAACGTTCAACGAAAGATTCATACTTTGCAAGCCTATCAAAGCTACCAGAATTGAGCCGAGGCTCATTCGAGACCTTTATACTAAAAAACAAGGCTCTTAGATGGGATGAGCAGCGCAATGGTTGGTGCCCTGACTTCATGGGCCGTGTTAAAGTGGAATCTAAGAAAAACTTTGACCTTGTAGCTTTTGTTGATCGATCTCATAATGTTTCTCCTGGAGTGCGAAAATGGCCAATTTTGCAGTTAGGAAGCGCGGATGGGAAAGATATCTTCTTCATGCACTACACTTATCCATTCTCTGCCTTCCAAGCCTTTGCCATCTGTTTGATTTGTTGCATATAAAATAAAAATGCGCACAATTTATCAAGCACCAAGAACTGTGACATGCAGGTAAAAACGGATCCGGTTGCCCTAACAAGTTGTAGCTTCAATATTAACAAAAAAAAAATCAGACTGTTATTTTTGTCTTTTAATATTTAAAGTTCTTTGTTATGGTTATTGGAAACTGATACCAACTGAATGTTTTGTGGTGAAAGCGGCACTGTAAATTGTAATCTATTGTTAGGAAATCAGCTTGTGCTAGTTTGTAGGCATGATATTATTGTGAAAGGCATGATATTTGTTTGTCTTTTTGGGATAAATTGGAGCATCGGAAGGGAGTCAGATATTTTTCTCTCCGAAAACCCAGTGTTCTTCAGAAATAAAATTAGGTTAGTAGATTAACAAGTGGAGTTCACAAGTTCTAACTCAACCACTAAAAATTCCGAAATTGTTAGGATGGGTTCAAACCCCGGCACCTCTACCTATATGTCTGAGTTTATAATAACTTTGTCGTTTCATTTATCTAAAAAAAGATTAACAATTGGAATCACTCCACTTAGAAAAACAATTGGAATCACTCTAACAAGTCATTCTTTGGCACAAAGGTGGAATTTTTCCAATTCTAACTTTTATTTCTACATCCATCTCTCTAGCTAGTCAAATCAAGTGGTGGTCAACTATGAATATGTTAGGATAACCTATTAATATGGTGTTAAGGCAACCCCATGATCAATTAATACAGTCTCGCAACTCATTAATCATTCACTAAAAACAATTAATCGTTATTTTCAAGTATATATTTGAACATAAATTGTGGTTAATGAATATCAAGTCATGTTTATTTGAATGATTGAAAATCATGCATATTTAATCATAATTTTTTTTTGGGTTTGTCTAACATGTGCAATATTGCACATGTTAAGATAACTAAAAGTAGCAAGTTTTTATTGAAACCAACAATTATTTAACAAAAAGTTATATATTTAATACAAAATATTCAAGTTCCAATGCAAAATTACTATTTTAAATTTCTTAACATGTGCAAATTTGCACATCATAGAAAAACCTTTTTTTCTTTAAGGAACTTAATCATATTTTTGATGATTAATAGATATATGTAAATATTTGAACACTTGAAATTGTGGTTAATGATGTTCATAATCTTGATTGATTGTGTTTAGCAGACAGTTAATGAATTATGACCCTTATTATAATATTTATTAATCATCGAACATAATTCGCTACATATTTGTATTTTGTTAACCATCTACATTGTTGTCGAAATTTTTGTCAAAGTTTGTGTCAAGAATAAACCATAACTTAGTAGATATCACTAGCTCTTGAATTTAGCTCCTAGATTATATAAATATAATAAATAGTCTTTAAAATATATGAAATATATCAATTTAATCTATAAAGTAATTGAAATTTTTAAATTTAGTTCCGAGCATCTCAAGGGACTAAATTTACGTATCTTATATACTAAATTTTTAAATTTTTATATGTACATAGTAGAATTGCTAAATTGCATAGGGGGTAATAAAAAGACTAAATCATTATTGTTAACCCAATCAAACACGTCATTTCTCACTTGATGCCTTCATAAAATGTGGGCAGAGGTGTCTTTCTGTGATGCTTGGGTGGGGTGGACTTATTTATATCTTTATCCATTCATTGAAAAAAAATCTAAATATTCCAAAGAGTTATTGTGAAACTCATTGAGAAGTTGCAAGTGGGATGCGGGCATGCGGCGTCGTCTATCATATCATTATTAATTAATGACATAATATTTACCGGTTGTGATTAAAAACAAATTACCGGATGTTAACTAGTGTTTTTGAGAGTTAAGGAAGCAAAAAAAGTTGTATTCAAAAGATAATTTTTTGTACTAAGAGTTTGATTTTCCAAGATATTTTTTACTATATTTTTGTAACTAGAACCCGAAGCAGTTAACATTTTCCATTATTGGTATATATTTAATTTAATAACCTCATAATCAGACACAAAACCAAAAAAAAATATATGTTTTGTTTCAGTCGACGTATGGTGATTTTGCAATAGTTGTTGTAAATCATAATTACTCGTCGTAATTCCGACAAATCCACCGCAATATCACCAAGCTTAATGTTATTTTACAAACGCTACACTTTACGGCTTTTCTCACGCTCTTTCTTTTCTTTTTCATAGATGCATGTGTGTGCATGTGTGTGAAATTAGAACATGCATGTACGAGAAATTAGAACACAATCAAAAAACAAACTATTTCTTCGAACAAATAATCACACTAACGAAATTTAGATGTATGGAGCAACTGAATTAGTAATCAATGAATAGAGTAATCTCAAGTAATAAGAACAAACCGTGTGGAGCAACTGAATTAGTAACCAGTGAGTAGAGTAAACCTCAAGTAATAAGAACATACCTAGATCTAAGTGTGAAGCAACACTACAAACATATTCATAGCAACAAAAATAAGAAAGAAAATAAAGAAAACAACACACCAATATTATTTACTCAGTTTGGTCCAAAATGTCATACTATAGGACGAGAGCAGGTCTCTGATTCACTATCATAAGAGTGATACAAATAGGTTACAAGAAATTAGTTTAAAATTTCACAAAAACAAACTCTAATTTCTACCCAATTTTCAAGTCACCCACACCCACAAAGTAAGCTTTTTGACCCTTCCTCTAATGAAATCTCACTACCCAAAGGCTTTGTTTGGGAGTTCGGTTTTGGGGGAGAGGGGACGGGAGGGAAGGGGAAGGGAAGACTTGTGGGGAGATAAACCCTTGTTTGGAAGTTTAAAAAAAAACAAGGAAAGGTTTTGAAGGGTTTATTTGATCGAATTATATAGTTCCCCCATATTGGGAGGTTTTGGAGGGTTAGACATACAAATATTTGACAGTTTTAGCCTCGTAATAATTCAAAATTCAAATTCTTTTATCATTCTTTTATTTTTTTGAATTATTAATGAAATTTGTACCCAAATATAATAATTATAAAATAAAAGAAAATATAATTTTTGTATATATAGTGAAATTAATTTATCATTATTGTATCACTTTTTTAAAAACTGTTTTCAAGAATTTTTATAAGATTGCTAAAAAAATATTATTTTTATATAATAATTATAAAGTATAACACAAATTGATTTTAAGAAGAAAAAAAGGGTAGAATAGTAAAATTACTACATAAGCTTATCTTTTCCCTTTTTTGTTGGTTTCTAAGCTCCCAAACAAGGGGAGGGTTTTCCCTCCTTTCCCCCCTCCCCTCCTTTTCCTTCCCCTCTCTAGTCATTCTTTTTTTTCCCCCTCAAAACTCGCAAACAAAGCCAAAGTGTTTACAAATGTTTCCCAACCCAAAACACTCAACAAGTTACCTATTTTCCAAACTCACTGGAAAAAATTGAAGAATAGAGCTTTATATACAACTCAGATCCCGAGAAATTGTGCCACGATTGCAAGTTTGTACGCAGTATGACCTGACCGTTATCCAACAACCGCGCCACGATTTCATGCACATGTGCCACGATATTTCCAGTGGCTCACCCAAGCTGCTCATCACGAAATCGTGTCACATGACCAAACCACACCAAACCCACGATTTCACTTATTCTTCAATTTCAATTTTGAGTCAAATATCAACATCGTTTATTCTCACAACACGACACAATCCTTCTTCCCTCAATTTGTATTTTATTTATAAAACAATCTCAGAAATCACATTTCAACCAGATCTGTGAAATGTGATTTCTAAACTAGCCTTCAATTTGATTTATTGTTTTGGATTTTTGAAAAAGCCTTCAAATTGAGTTAGTTACTAATTTTGGGAAAAAACTGTCAAAGATGGTAAATGTTAGGAGGAAGCAGTTGAAATTATATTAAACCGTGGAATGATGGTTAAAACAAGTTACTCATACAGCAAAACAATAAAACACTGACCCCTTCTTACTGTAGTTGGGAAATAATCAGAACTGCTAATTAATCACAAATCATTTCATTTGTTACTTTCATTATCACAAGTTAGTTTTTCTATTCTATTTCTTTCAATATTGTAAGTGTTTGTATTGTTAGTCTTAGATTGCAAAATGTGACCAAATGGCAGTTGAATTTTGTGTGATTTGGCTCAAGTGAGCAATCAAAGAAAGAAAGTTGATATGGCAATACACTATGTACATGTATATATGTAATACTAACCATTGATGAATAATTACTCACTTTACAGTCCAAACTCTACAATGAGTTACTCACTTTAAATGAGTTACATAAAATTTTGTTTCCAATTGTTGACTGATGTATTCAATGCACTCAGTCTAGAACGATTTCTGCATGAAATGTATCTATCATGAGAATTGATCAATGGTTATATTTGTTTGGTTATTATCATCATCACTCATTAGTGTTTGCCTTTGTGTTTTTGTAAGGATCAGAAATTTAGAAGAGTGCATTTAGATTGGAGCAGTTTTGCGTTGCGACGCCGTGTGGAAACATGTCATTGAAAAGCATAGTCTGCAAACTCAAGTGGATGAAAAATGGACTAGGTAGCATATCAAAGAGTGTTGAGACCAAGCATACGCTCTGTCGGACAAAGTCCCATGTTGCACTGGATGTAACTCCAACTGAACCCGTTCAACAGGGACAGTGGGCAAGTCTACCACCTGAATTGCTTTTGGATATAATCCGTAGGGTTGAAGAGAGTGAGACATCTTGGCCTGCCCGTGCCATTGTTGTCTGTTGTGCTTCGGTATGTAAATCGTGGAGGTCCATCACGTTAGAGATCGTCAAGACTCCTCAGCAATGTGGAACACTTACATTTCCTATTTCATTGAAGCAGGTAATGAATTCTTCTCCCACTTTCTGATCTGATACAAATTATTCGTATTGCTCGGTTTTTTATGTTCTCTTTCTTTTATGCGTATGACTAGCCCGGTCCCAGTGATTATCCGATACAGTGCTTTATTAGGAGGAACAAAAGAACATCTACATTCCTGTTGTACTTAGGTTTGGAGCTATGTAAGTATTTCATTGCTGAAACATTCCATCTCTTAGTATATGATACAGAAAACTCTACAATACCACCAAAAACAAATATCCACATTAATTAAAAAAAGAATACAAGTATTCAACAAAATATATTATTGGAAAGGAAGATAAAACTTTACTTACCTTTCTCATCCTTGGATCTTTAATAGATGAATTGTAACCTTCATTATCTACAATGATATCACAAAGATCATAATCAGGTTACTTTCTCTAAATGTATGGGTTTTACTTTTGGATAATGATAAATGTTACGCAGCCTTGCAGAAAGAAAGTGTGGTTGGCATACGTGTTTTTCATCAAACCCGCTTGTAACCGTTTGCTCTGGCTCATATATGTGATTTGTGTAACTGTCTGCTTAATGAGTAGACGGAATACAAATTTGTTATTCTTGCAATTCGTTAAGGACAAACTTCGTGATATTTAACACTTCTCTTTATTTATTTATTTATTTATTTATTTTCATTTAGGTTGTGGTTCATTGTCGACATCAACAGATTTTGTTTACTTTTTTTTTCTTTTCATTTTATGATCTATGTATTTAAGCAGCTTGTTTTGGTTTGGTTGTAATTTTATAGTGAAGAATGAGAGTAATAAGTTGTTATTAGCTGCCAAAAAGATAAGGTCCGACTTTGTCATATCCTTGGCAACAGACGATTTTGGTCAAGCCAGCAACAAATATGTTGGTAAAGTCAGGCAAGTTTTACTCAATAGAAACATTGATTTACCCTTTTATTCTATTGGATTTTCATCCATCCCTTTATAATCTTGACAAATTCATACTCTGCAAGCCCATCAGAGCTACTAGGACTGAGCCAAGGCTCGATCCAACCCTTGTTGCTCAAAAGCAAGGATTGCATAAGGGATGAGTAGCGAAAGTGTTGGTGTTTAGACTTCATGGGTCGTGAAATAGTGTGCTCTTCAATGAACTTTCAACTTGTAGATGTTGTTGATCCATCCCATAATGTTTCTCCGGTAGAGCGAGAAAGGATAGTCTTGCTGTTTGGAAAGATCAGAAAAGACGTATTCATCATGGACTACTCTTACCCACTCTCTGCCTTCCAAGCCTTCGCCATCTGCTTGACGCAATTGAGATCCCTCAAACTACATTTCTGATCATCATCTAGCTGATTTGTTGCATAGAAAAATAAAAAAGTTAGTTAATCGAACACCAAGAACTGTGGCATGCAGGCAAAAACATAGTCATAGAATCCGTTACACTTTTAATTGACAAAACACCACGAACCATAGATCCACTGTGGCTTGAATAAGCATAAGTTCGCTCAAAATAAAAAACTGAAATATTAGAAACTGACATACGGGACATGCATTTTCTGATTTTCAAAAGTGAAGTGTTTTGTAATGCTCGTCCCTTCTACAATTTATTAAGACAAGAAGAGCTAAAAAATAGTGTAACTGAGTTAATTATATTTATTCCATGGTATTTGTGTCTAAAGTTTACATCGATGAACACAATAACACTTTTTTTTTTTTTGAAACAACACAATAACACATAATTTGCTATAATTCACAATATATTATTTTGTTATAAGTTTACATTGAGAACACTATAATTTGCACACAAACAAAAAGAATCTTCAGGCATTTCGACCAAAAAAGAATAAACTAAAAAAGCAGCCTCTGGTGAAAGCAAGATCATTCAAGGTGCTGATCTAAACTATTATTTCTTCACAACCTCAACATATTTTCACCTTTTGAGGCAATGCCAAATACTCACAAGCCCCTTGAATTGATCGGATAGTAACTTCCGATTGCACAAAACCTACCGGGAGACAGGACGCGATCGGCTTATTTTGCATCAGAGCGTAACTAACATAGATTTATTTCAGAGGTTGAGCAACCCGCGAGAGGCATAGAGCAATTCTTGAAACATAATAACATAATTGGTCCAGCCCTGCAAATAGGCCTAAAGCAGACTTCACACACATTTAGTCAAAACAGGTTACCAGAAACAGTCTCAGTCGGACTCAGAACTAAATGTTAGGAATCGGTTACTATGTTATGTGGCACTGAAAGTGGAATTATGGTTATTACTTCAGCAAAAAATAAAATAAAATCAGTGTGGTTACAAGTGTTAATCTGCAGTTTACATAAATAGGCAATTATTTGGGAGAGATCATTATCAAGCTCTCAAAAATCTTGGTAGGCAATTGCTTTCTCACTGTTTTTCTGTTCCATATATTTCTTCCAATAATGTTATTCTTCGTTTGTGATGATATTTCTGCCAATAACGTGGAGTGTTTTAATTCTTATAGTTTTAGTGCAGAATTTTAGTTTTGTAGGTATTACCGTGACCATACTAATAAACCTTGTTAATATTCTTGTGCTATGAAGCACAGAAATACTCCTTGGATATTAGGTCTTGTCCGACACCGACACGACACCAATTGAATTGTGTTATTTTATTAATTTATTGTCGGTGTCGACGTGCCCGGTGTCTGTGTCTGAGTCGGTGCTTCATAGTTCATAAGTTATTATTTATAAAGATGAGTATATATGACCAAATGATAGTTAATTTTTGAGGGATTTGGCTTAAGTAACAAAATCGGTGATAGGGCAATACACTTTGTGAATGTATATATGTATTACTAACCATTGGTTACAATCAGAGCTCTAAAATAAGTTGCTCATTTTAGAGGATTCAGATCCAATTTTGTTTGACTTGATGATAGATAATTTTCAATGCATTCGGTCTAGAGCAATTTCGGCATAAAATGCATCTGTCATGAGGAAATAAATATTTGTATTTGTTTGGTTATCAAAAGTCTTTTCCATTGTATTTTTATTATGATCAGATTTTAGAATTGTGCATTTGGATTGGTGCAGTTTTGTGTTGCAACAGAGTGTGGAAACATGGCATTGAAAAGCATGGTCGGAGAATTCAAGGGGATTAAAAATGGAATATCAAAGCGGGGTGCTGAGAGCGAGAATTTTCTCTATCAGTCAAACTCGCCTCTTGCTCTGGATGTATCTCCAATTGAACCTATTCAACAGGGACAATGGGTAAGTCTACCACATGAATTGCTTTTGGACATAATCCGAAGGGTTGAAGAGAGTGAGAGATATTGGCCTGCGCGTTCTGCTGTCGTCTTTTGTGCATCGGTATGTAAATCATGGAGGTCCGCCACAAAAGAGATCATCAAGAATCTTCCACAATATGGAATGATCACATTTCCTATTTCATTGAAGCAGGTAATAAATTATTCGCCCACTTTCTGGTCTAATCCAAATTAGTCTTTTTCCTCATGTTTTTTATGTTCTCTTTTCTTCATGTGTGATAGAATAAGTATGACATAGGGATCAATATTGGCCGTGCCGGTTTCATTGATATGGATGCTATCTATATATATACATCATGTGTGTCTCTGATGATTCTCAACAACTAATGAATATCCCTAATAATTCTCAACAAACTAATGAGTAACTATTTACAATAAACTCTAATAATATTCTCTCTATATTTACATAGTCTAATAATGTGTATGAATAGCCCGGTCCCCATTCTTATCCATGGCATTGCTTGATTAAGAGGAACAGAAGAACTTCTACATTCCTGATGTATTTGGAGCAATGTAAGTATTTCATTGCAGAAACATACCATCCCTTTTTCAAACACAGTGAATATCTATTTTCAAATTTCTCATCTTTAGGTTACTCTTCAAGCTTGCAATCATGACTATGAATGTTGAATTTCAACTTACTTGCTCTACGCTTATTGTCATTCGGATTGTGGTTATTCTCAGCATCGTCAGTTTCTTTTACATGTATTTTATGACGTACGTATTTAAGCAGCTTCTTTTGGTTTGGTTATAATGTTATGGCAGTTAATGGTAAGAGTAAGTTGTTATTAGCCGCGAAAAGGATAAGAAGGTCCAACTTCGTCATATCCTTGGCCGGAGATGATTTTTCTCAAGCAAGTAACAAATATGTTTGTAAACTGCGGTATGTTTTGGTCGACAGAAACATTTTTTTAGCTTTCTATTGCTTTTCATACACCTCCGTATAATCCTCACAATTTGATTTTTATACAATATGGCAGGTCAAATTTTTGGGGCACCAAGTTTACTATATACGACATTCAACTTTCTGTATTTGATGAAACTTTTTCTCCTTCACCACCACTGAGCCAAGTCTCATTTGAGACCTTTATACTAAAAAACAAGACTCTTATACGGGATGAGCAACACAATGGTTGGGGCGCTGACTTCATGGGCCGTTTTAGAGTGAAAACTGTGAGAAACTTTGACCTTGTAGTTGATCGATCTCATAATGTTTCTCCTGCATTGAAAAATTGGCCAATCTTGCATGTTGGAAAGCAGTTTAGAAAAGATATATTCTACATGTACTATGCTTATCCACTCTCTTCCTTACAAGCCTTTGCCATCTGCTTGATTCGTGGCATATAAAAATGCACACAGTTAATCAAGCACCAAGAACTGTGACTTGTAGGTTAAAACACAGTCACAGAATTTGCTGCACTTTTAATTTGCAAAACACCACGACCATAAGTTCGCCCCAGATGCAATTTCCACTTTTTTGGGAGAGAAATGTTTTGTCAGCATAGATGCAAAGCTTCACTTTATACACTGCTTATTTATCAGTTTGAAAGTTTAAACTGAAGGGTGTAGCAACACTTAACGCTGGACTAGTTTTATTCTATTATTGTTAATTGTTGGCCTTTGATAATTGTTTATCAAATTAGTAATTTCTTTAAAAACAACTTGCAGCTTCAATATTAACAAAAAAAGAATTCAGACTCTTATTTTTGTGTTTTAATATTTCAAGTTCTTTGTTATGGGTATTGAAAACTGACTAATACCAATTGGTGGTTTTGTGGTAAAAGTGGAAGTCTAATCTCTTCTTAGGAGATCAGCTTGTACTGTGAAAGGCATGATATGTTTCTCTTTCATTTTCTTTTAATAATGTAAATATCTGTTTGTATATTTGGATAAACTGAAGCATTGAAATTCGGTTAGTTGATGACTAATTAAAATAACAAAGTCTCGCAGCTCATTAACCATTCACTAAACACAATTAACCACTATTTTTACCATGATTTTTACCATGACTAGCATTGCTCAAAGCCTTTGGAGAATCGGAATACTGACCTCAAAATCAGCGACACAAAGATTAGTACCAATCCAATTGCAAGTCCACGCATTACATGTTTGTTTACATGTTTGGTTTCATGTCGAGGTACTCTGATGTTGCGATGGTTTTTGTAAAATCATAATGGTTCATTTTAGTTCTGACAAAATCACCATAATTTCACCAAACTTAAGGTGATTTTTCAAAATCTACACTTTACTCCTTTGTCACCCTGTTTCTTTTCTTTCTCATACATGGATACATAAATTAGAACACACATAAAGAAACTTAACTACTTCTTATGTTTATTCTCTCACTACACAATCCTTCTTCACTCATTTTGTTTTTTATTTATAAAACAATCTCTGAAATCACATTCCAACAAGATCTGTGAGACGAGGCTGCCAAGCCAGGTATGTTCTAAAACACAAGCCTTCAAGTTTAGTTAGTTTCTCAGTTTTTGAAAAAACTGCCAAAGATGCTAAATGTTAGGAGGAAGCAGTTGAAATTATAATATTTGTATTTGTGCCACTGAAAAGGTGGAATTATAGTTAAGACAAGCAATTCATTACTCAGCATACCATGTGCCCATCATGAAATTGTAAGTCTCAAGGTTTAAGTGACAATACCGATATTGTTATGTTAGACACTTTTACTCATATTTGAATTTGAGATCTCGTAGTTGTGTATGTGAGTTTCAGATGTCTTATCACTTCGTCTACATATAAAAAATAAAAAAAAAGAATCGTTAATTTAATTTAACCTAAAAGAAGTTGAGGTAAACTAGAAGCTAGTCTAAATTAGACCTATATTGAATTCACTCAAGTGATAACTTGAACTCTAAAATCCTATTTTGGTAAATTAAAGTATCTATGCGAGTAATTACAAAAACTAATCTTTCAAAATGAATGAAATTCATGTAAGATGTTGACATTTTCCAACATGTCTTTCTAACACATTGGCATTACAAAAAAAAACATAATTATCGTTCTCAATATTAAAATTGAGAGATAAGTGCTAAATAGAGATGGCAATTCAACTCATACTCTATGGATAACTCCAAAAAATATCAATGATGGATAGAGTAAAAACTAGCACTATAAGCATGGGCATGGAAACGGTAGTTAACCACGAAATTGAGCGGGTATGGGCTTGAGTGCTGGGGTGCTTTAATACCCACCCCGGCTTGCACCTGCATACATATAAATTTGGCTAAAATGCACTTTTGACCCCCTATGTTTGGCCCCGTAGCAATTTTGGCCCCCTATTAAAAAAACAACTTTCCAGCCCCCCAACTTCACCCCCTTTTGCAACTCAGTGGCCCCCTTCTATTTTGACTGGGTCAATGCCCAT
>Ga0315913_1001105_pt1 | contig 28237 bp, 17 predicted proteins | sample MpolsnodulesMG_FD_207736 | JGI IMG/M metagenome (GOLD analysis project Ga0315913, IMG submission 207736) | Medicago polymorpha root nodule microbial communities from Los Angeles, California, United States - small nodules | ecosystem: Host-associated > Plants > Roots > Nodule | place: USA...
TGTTATGTTGAGTTGATAAAGTACGTGTTTATTATACATTTCAAATAGATGTGTAGTTTTTTTAGTCGATTTTTGGGTAAAATAATTACTCATAAATCTTTAACTCCTTCAACTAATTAACTTATAAAATTATCACTAACTCACTCTATTTTCAAGGACAAAACACACAATACTTTTTTACCTTATCATTTCTATATGTTCAAATTTATTTTTCATATTTTTTATTTTTCTAATTTTCTTTCTCTCTTTTCAAGAAATATGAAAACATAAATCTCTCTCCATAAAACCACCATCAACCCACCTTTTTTACTATGTGGTGCCTTGTATGATTTTTTTGGCTATGTCATCAGATATCAAACTAATAGAGTCTCACACTTAATGAAGATATGTTAAGGTGTCAATTGTGACTTAAAGTTCCACATTAGTTCCAGTCTCAAATTTATTTTTCATTTCTTTTTTTTTTCATTTTCCTTTTTGTCTTCTAATAAAAGGAAGAAACATGAACCTCCCTCAATTAAATAGTTCATCTTGTTGACCATGTTGTGTGTTCATTTGATCTTCTTTGTCTATGTCACATAATTACAGATGTAGAGACTCACAACTTGAGGGAGATATGTTAATGTGTCAAATATAAGTTAAAATTCTATAGTGGATGGAAGAGAAGATGTTGAATAACATATAAGTGAGATAATTGTTAAAAAAAACATATAAGCGAGATGAACTATATACATATACCTAAAGATTTTGTAAGAAAATGTGGTATCAATCTCCTTTGTTTGGTTTCTCTTAATCTAATGTGATGATAGAACCTAACGTGGGCTACACTGGAAGTTCCAACATTATGATAATTTATTTTGTTAGTTTTTGGGTGTCATTTGTTTAATACTTTTAATCTTAAATTTTAAATGTTAATGTCATTCACTTTCATGCAATTAATTTCGTTAAGGCAATGTATATTTTTTATTCAACCTCTATTATTTGAAATTCCTTCACTTTTAGTCTTTTGTTGAATTTGGAAAAGGAAAATTATATATGTGTTATGATGAGTTGTCAAAATACATGTTTATTAGACATTTTAAATTGATGTGGAATATTTTAATGAGTTTAAATTTTGGTAGCATAATTACTTCTATCTCCATTTTCTTAAACAAACCCAAAAATTACCAACGACTCATTAATTTCGGTACTTTTTCTCTCATGTTCAAATTATTTTTTTATATGATTTCTTTTTCTAATTTATTTTCTCTCTTTTCATGAAATAAATGAGTAAAAACACCCCTCTACAAAATTGCCGCCAACCCACATTTTCTTTACCATGTTGTGTCTATGGTCTTAATTGGTTATTTCAACATATAATAGATACAAAGAGTCTCACGTTTAAGGGAGATATATTAATATGTCATGTGTGAGATAAACTTTTATACATTGGATGCAAGAGTAGATATTGAGCAACATGTAAATGAGATGACCAATATACATAATGTCTTTAAAAAAATTCCTGAAGATATGGTGCCAATATCATTTGTGAGATTTCTCTTAACCAAATATGATGATCCGAATCATTGTAGGCTCCGTTAGAACTACAAACATCAAACATCGTGGTGAACTATTTTGTTAGTTTTTTATATTAAATGTAAAATAAAATAAAAACCATTTTATTTTTTTATGTTATTTTAAATTCTTTTTTTTTTTTTGTCTTTGTAGGAATCTAACAATGGAACAATAACTCTTCTCCAAAAAAATGAAATACCAATGTGGTATGTTGAATTGACAAAATGTATGCTTATTAAAAAAAATTATGATTGATTAAATACAGAAATAATTTGATGAGTTGCATATGTATGCAAAAAAAAAAAAAAAAAAAAAACAGCACCAAGTTTTGTCAGTGGTAGATGAAATATGTGAGAATGCAAATAAAGAAAATAATGGTTAAGGTTTCAATTTTTCTTTTATAGACATTATGGTTTCAAAAATGAAAGACAAAAAAGTTTGCATTCTTATCTATTTTGCAATACATGTTGTCATAGGCATATATTTGCATCGAAATCATTTTATTGTCACTGTTATTGTCATAAATACAATAATGGAAAGTTAATTGTTATTATATGTTTCTACAAAATATTGATAATGATAATTGCTATAGTTTTTTGATTCTGACCCAGATCTGTTGAGATCTACAGGATCCAAAGATTAAGTGTTAGCTTCCATTATGTTGGAGTATTCAGAAATGGTCGTAAAATTGTCTCAATAGTATATATGAACACAAATGATTAGAGTTTAGTTAGGACAACATATATTATCCTTAAATTGTGTTCTTGATTTAGCAACAAAAAAATTGATTAGAAATATGATATTGTAAATTTTTTTGTATAAATGTCAACATATATTGAAGGAGGACAGAATTGAATTTTGAGTGAAGACGAATTTTAGTTTCGTATAAAAATTCAAACCCGATTTAGTTCCTAAGAAAAATAAAGAGTAAATTACACTACCCTCCTCTCAAAGATGCTTGAATTACACTCTCCTCCCCTCTTATGTTAAAATATACACTCCCCTCCCTTGTAAAGTAAAGTTTATACTCCCCTCCCTTATAAAATGCTTGAATTACAACTTTCTCCCTTAATAATTAAATATGATCTACACTTTAATCTATTTAACATAAATAAATATTTTTATGATATATTTTAATTTTGAACCATCATTTAAGAAAAAATAATTCATTTTTTTTATAATTTAAATGTCAATGATAATTAAATTTAAATATTTTGCTATTAATTTTATAATTTAGAGTATAAAATTAACTTTTAAATAACCCTATTTTATTGTCTTTAGAATTTTTTTTTTTACATATTTTAATTTTATTTTGGGTTGTTTCATATTTTATAATAGGGTTTAAAACTACATGTTAATGAAATTTTGAATAAAAAATAGCGAAAAATATGTATTCAATTTTTTATTATATTAAAATAGACCCGTAATACAATTTTTTTCCGAAGTGTGTTAGATTATTAATATTTTTGCTAGATTATTAAAAATAAAAAAAAATATTGAGGGAGTAAAGTGTAGATTTTAACATAAGAGGGGAGGGTAATGTAATTCAAGCTTCTCTTAGGGGAGGGGTGTGAAAAGTTTTCTAATATGTTTTGAATGAGAGAGAAGGGGATTGTATATTTTAACATAAGAGGGGATGAGAGTGTAATTCAAGCATCTTAGAGGGGAAATGAGTGTAATTTACTCATTATTTATTGAATTTACCTTAAGAAATATGATAAATACACTTAAAAGAGAGATATTTCTTCCCGATTCACAATACCACCAACAAAAACAAGCTGTTAAATTTAGACATTTTTATACGTCCAAACCTAGACGATGATTAAAGAGAAGATGAAGAATGCTAGCAACACACTTTCTAACACATATTTTTCAACACACTCTCTCTGATTTGATTGGTTAAAATTCACATGGGTCTTACCAAATTATGTAGGTCCCATATAAATTTGGTGGGTCCATGTAAATTTTAACGAATCAAAAAATGTGTGTTGAGAAATATGTGTTAAAAGGTGTGTTGCTGACATTTCTCAAGAAGATATATAAAGAAATTTTGGTCACATAACCAGCTCACCGCTATGAACTCACGTGTGCACCAGCAAATATGTGAAAATTTTAAAAGCTTCTATAGTCCTTTCAAAACAGGAAACTATATATATTATTGTAATCAATTAATCAATTAATTAATTATTCCTCTGCAACTTCCTAATTCTTCCATTATCAAATCGTGCATGAACCATAATGCTACAAAAAAACTCTTAACTGCTACCATTGACTTGTTTGTAGCAAACTAACTTTCATTTTTCATCATCAATGGAGAGACAAAGAAGTTTCTCTTTCAAACCCACTAGACTTTTACTCTTCACATTCACACTCTTTTCTTCCATCTTCTTCCTTTCATCTTTCACTATCTGGCTCACCAAATCCACCACTACACCTTCACCAAACACTGTCTCTGTAAATCTTCAACCTTTAACTGTTCGTTCATTGACCACCCACAACTTCACTCTACAAAAAATTCCATCTTTAATAGATAACCGTCTTTCTAAAAGCCAAAAGAATGTTTCAGGATCCAAATCTGAAGCTATAGAAAACAACCATGTTGAAGCTTCAAGTGTTAATTTTACTTCAATGCATGATAATAGAACAAGGGTTGAAGTGAGTGGTTTAGTGAGTAAGAGTAAAGTTTTGATTTTTAAGAAGGTTGAGGTGAAGCAGATAGTGAAAGAGTGTGATTTAACAAAAGGGTTTTGGGTTTTTGATGAAAGTTATCCTATTTATGCTAGAGATTCTTGTCCTTTTATAGATGAAGGTTTTGATTGTGAGGGGAATGGAAGATTGGATAGAAACTTTACTAAGTGGAGATGGCAACCCAAAGATTGCGACCTTCCAAGGTAGTCTCTCTCAAATTCAATATTTTTTCTTGGAATACTACTTTTATTTATTTTTTGTCATCTTGCAAGTTTAGTTATGCTTAGGCCCTGTTTGGATTAACAACTTATTTGCAGTTTAGCATGATAAGCGCAAATAAAGTCAAATTGTTTTTGTATAAGTTATAGGCTGTTTTCATAAGCTATTTTGGAGAGCTTATGAAAATAAGTTGAAAACAACTTATTTATAATGTTTTAAGTTGTTTTCGTAAGTTCTCCCAAACAATCTCACAAAACTTATGTAGGTAGATAAGCTCAAATAAGTCAATCCAAACAAGGATGTATTTCGTTGTTCAATTTGGTCCATGAAATTATTGACAAAAGACATACAATTATTTTGGTGAACAGTTATTTTGATTCTTGAACATATAAAAATTGCAAAAACTTACATGTATTGTGTTGGTCAATTTGGTCCATAAAATTATTGAAAAGATATACTTAGGGATGTTTTTGTAATTTTGATACATCCAAAAACTACAGTGACGGCAACTCACACATTTAGAGATCAAAATCATCGTTTACTCTTAGGAGTTGCAAAATTAAAGTTAGGAACAACTGTAAAGTTAATTTTTTTTTCTTTGGATACTATTTTTCTATCATATAGGTTCAATGCAACAAAAATGTTGGAGTTTATAAGAGGAAAAAGGCTAGTTTTTGTGGGTGATTCCATTAATAGGAACCAATGGGAATCATTGTTGTGCATGTTATTGAGTGCTGTTAAAGATCCAAAGAGAGTGTATGAGGCACGTGGAAGGAAAATTACCAAAGAGAGAGGGAACTATAGTTTCAGGTTTCTGGTAATTATTCAGAACTTTACTTGGTTTGTCTAATGTATAATTGTATATGACTGGTTCCAAAATATTTGATATTTGTTCTTTCTGCAACGTTGTAGGATTATCAATGTACAGTTGAATACTATGTGAGTCATTTCTTAGTTCATGAAAGCAAAGCAAGAGTAGGGCAGAAACGAAGACCAACTTTGCGAATTGATGCGATTGATCATGGTTCGTCAAGATGGAGAGGAGCTGATATTTTGGTTTTCAACACAGCACATTGGTGGTCACATCACAAAACCAAAGCTGGGTTAGCACTTCTCTCTATCTTTTCGAAATTGTAGTCCGTGAAATTTTTGTCGATTTGTGCATCCTTAAATGCTCTAGTATTTTAAACTTTCATAATTTTTTCAGCAAGTGTAGAGTTATGTTCAAGAAAGGCTTAATTAAACCTAATCTGATTTCTTATAGATGAAATAAAATGTGTTGAACTTTATTTTAAGAGGACCTCAAGTCTTAACCTCAAACGTAGTCCAGAAGTTGCTTTATGTTAGCAAATATTTCAAATTAGACCCTAAAGTTGAATACTTAAAATGAAACGGGTCCTTGAAAAACTACTTATGAATGTAAAATTACTTCTCATATCTGTTAGTTAAAAATCAAATAGCTACCTATAGAATAACATGTGTCTAAAGTGACCGGCAACTTTCAATTTCAAGTACATTTTTGTCAATTTATCAAATTTAGGGACTAACCTAACAACACCTTACAATATCAAGGACTAGAATGAAGTTTTACTCAAATAGAGGGCCTTATATATCTTGCGGAAAAAGAAAGGTATTATTCTATATATTGGGGTTGGGGTCATCATAAGCAGAGAAAGTTTTCATAAAAAAAAAAAAACCCAGAGAAAGTTGGCATGTGCTGCACATGCTAATTTTGAAAAATGAGTTGGCATAGCCTAAGTACCAAGCTTTTGTTTATCATTTATAATCTTGGTTTCTTTTAGTACTCTTCTCAACTAGCATGTGGTTGACCACTGGGTTTAGCGCAAGTGGTTGTTGCGTAGTGTGTGTCAGTGTCCCAGGATACGAAGTTTGATTCCTACTAAAAAAAAAACTAACATGTGATCGTATAACAGGATTTATTACTATCAAGAAGGAACTTTAGTTCATCCCCGGCTAAATGTTTCTACAGCTTTTTCTAAAGCTATGATGACTTGGGCTTCATGGGTGGACAAACACATAAATTCTAAGAAAACCCAAGTTTTCTTTCGAAGTTCAGCACCATCTCATTTCAGGTTTGTTTCTGATATCCACTATGCAATAGTTTTAGGCTCCAAAATTCAACGGTTTTGTCATTGGAATAAGAAACATTAGACAACTTTTGTGACAACAATCCAAGTGGTCAAAGCATTTCAAATAAATGGTTAATGAATTTTGACACCTGATATATCCATTAACCATCTACTGAACGTAATTAACCATTCACTTGAACCGCGTTAACCACTTAAATTGTCGTGAAAAAAGTTGTCTATATTTGGCAGTACAAAATCATTTCTAAAAATCCAAAATAGTTAGCGACTCTAATACATTCTGCAACAGGGGAGGTAATTGGAATTCAGGAGGACATTGTACAGAGGCTACTCATCCCCTTAATGAAACCTTAAATACCAGGTATCCTGAGAAGAATATAATCATAGAAGAGACAGTAAAGCAGATGAAAACTCCTGTGACATGGTTGAATATAACTAGTTTGTCAGAATTTAGGATAGATGGTCACCCATCCATTTACGGGAGGAAAACTATATCTTCTAGAATTCAAGATTGTAGTCATTGGTGTCTTCCAGGGGTTCCAGATATATGGAACGAGTTGTTATTTTTTCACTTACAAAACAGACGAGGGTGAACTTTTCAAATAGCACCCTATTAATTTTTTTATGCAACTGTGTATATGTAGCTTTTGAAATTTTCCACTAGTTCATGAAAATGAATGATTTTATGCTCTTTCTTTTTTAGCATAATGCAATTGCAGATAACCTTAATGTGAAGCAAGACTAGCCTAAAATTTTGGCTACCATAAAAATTTGGTGAAATGTAACCATGAAATTATGACATTCATGAAAATTGGCAAGATTAACACCAAGAACATAAAAAGGATACATATACCACAAACATCATCAGTAAAATCCAGTATTGCTTCTAAAAAATCTCTCTAGCTTGAATAGAATAACCTCCTGCTAATGTACCAAAAAACAACCTCTAGCCTATTTATTTTTTATAGTATTTCAATAATCTATATAAAAAAGTTGTTGTAGGATATTAAAATTGTTAACGGAGAGAAAATACGGTACAGATACACACTTGATCTCCACTTTTATCCCATCAGCGAGAGCAATGTTTCTTGGCTTTTCCTTGATAAAATGTTGGATCATCATCTTCCTTGGAACCATCATCTAGAAGTTTATGAAGCCATGGTGGTCGACTGTCTTCATCATACCCGTAATCAAAGAAAAGCTCCTCCCCAGCTTCAATGCGTTCCTTTGCAAATATTCCTACTCGATGATCCCCATTAACAAACACAATCTACAATAGGCCACACATTTACAATTCAATAATGAAGTACACTATGTAGAGATCAAAAGATAAGTTTCATATATCATATATCTCTATAAAAAATGAGTTGCCGGACTCACCTTTCCATAGCAATTCGCTTTTGATGAGTGATTTGCAAACTTCAACTTGTTCCCTTTGCGAAAAGCATCAAGACAATACTGAAAAAAAAATCATAGTAAGGTTTAACTTAATAATGTTTTTAGGGGATATAAAGATACTTAATGCACGAAAAGGTTGATTAGAAATACTTAGTATACAATCTTACAAGTACAACTCAGATAGTAAAAGACTGTATAGGTTAATATGCAATCATTTTGCCGCATGATGTTAACATAGACCACCATTATAGGTGGTCATGATGAACCACAAATTATGTATAGTAATTAGATTCATCTTTATAATTAAGAAAGAAAAAAACTAATGGAAAAAGTTTGTCCATAGAAGATATGCTAGAACAGGCTCAATTTAAGAGAAATTATAATTGGTACGAGACACTTACCGTATCATTCAAGTTAAAAAGGTACGAAAAGTCTACACGATCATAAAATTTTCCACGCTTATCAGCTTCTATATGAGAGATTACTTCACCAGTGTACTCTCCTAAAAAATCATTTTTGTTTGCTGGGGCCTGAAGTGTATTAACAATTGTCAATCAGTGATAACAATACACTCACAATTTTTTCTTATAAAATAAATCAAGTGCAAACATCTCTGACCTTTAAGAAAGCTCCCCATCCAGCAACATCAGACCTTGCCCATAGAATCTGACAAATATACAAATCAATTAAGGAAACTGATATCAAGTATGTATTCATGAATTAAACATAGATAATGTAAAGAGAAAAAAAAATACCTTTTGTTGTTTCCTTAAAAGAAGCATCATGTTTTCACATTGATCCTCTCCACGATGAGACGACTCTCCCAAGTTACCATCTCCACAACTATAGACAAAATGCCTTAGTTAAAAGCATTATATTAGTTACAATTTAGTTTGAATCACCTCTGGCTGAAATGATTTAATAGAAAATATGGAGAGTTCAATTTGTTTAGGTACATCAACTATTGTAGCAAAAGATACATGACATACTTAATTCAATTTTACAAGGAAAACATTACTTACGACTTATTCAATCATATGAAGTGTTTATTTTGTTAAATAGAATGAGAGAAGTACAAATAGTACTAAATTCAAGTACAAGGAAAACTCTACCCGCCACAAAATAATAGAAGAACCCTATACTGTTAAACAATAGAGAGAGTTTGAAAATCCCTCATAACACAAACAAAGCCCCCTTTACCAGATAAAATAATACATATAAAATGAAATCAATTAAACATTAAAGACATTACCTAACCCAACAATTTCGACATACATCAGGGTCACAATCTCTTGAAGCTGCAAAACATGGACAGTGTCGACTTCTACACTGACTCTTAGTACACTGACATCCTCCAAATCGATTTTTACAGAGCTTTGAACACCTGAAGGTAGAAAATATAACTGATCACATTGAAAACATAATTGTTTTCCATCGAAAAGGAACATAATTAAATGAAAATTGACATACCCACAGTATTTTTCACAGCAAGAACTATTAAGAAGACATGGACATTGCTTTCCACACGCTCCCTCACATTCACAAGGTGTATAGTGCTTTTCCAGTTTGTTTTTCTCATCAGTATTTCTTCTTCTTTTCCATTTAGATGGAAGTCCACAAGATTTTGAAGAATATTTGAACTTCTTAGATTTGTTCTTTCTTGCCATCGACCTTGACTTTGATGGCATCTCATTGTCCTAGCAAAATAACTCATTCAAAAACAATTTGACGATCTTTGAATATGCATAAATGTTGTTTGAAAAAAAATTGAAAAATTATATTCAAGTGCCAAATTCATATGACTCTGCAGACTAGAGAGAAAGTCTCTTTGATGGTAGTTTGAGGATGGGGATCATACGTGGAGACCCATCCCCAAATAGTTTACTAAAATAACATTAAAAATATATAGATATATTCAAATGTTTTTACATGTTATATTTGTTTATCTATTCACACAACACGTGGATAAATATATTTTACATTAAGTTTAATAATGCTACAAGACTCATAATAATATCTTGCTTTTTCGTTCATTTGATGGTTAAATTTTTTGACTACCAATTTTAATCAAAATAATATAAATTTGATTTTTCTGTTAATGTTGACATGGTCCACACGAGAACAAGGACATAGAGAAAAAACTCTTAAAAATAAGTAATGACGAGCATTTTGAATGATATAGATGGAGAACGGAGAGTACTCCCCATCTCGCCCCATTGATGTCTCCAATTCCACCACATCATACACACATACATGAAAAAAAAATTAAACTTTCACCTCATACTAATCAAACACTCCTATGAAATATGATATGGACAATTCAAGACTTAGACTAAAAACAAAAACACAAAGGAGATGGGGATATGAAATGAATGATTGTACTCACAATGCACATTGCATTTGATTGCCCATTTTCGTCCATGGATCCATGTGGCATTGACACTTCAGCATACATGTATCTAGCAACTTCCGAACAAGTCTTCATCATAAAAAGTATGTTCTTAGCTATAAGACAACTGCAAAGCATAAATTGCATATAAGCCAAAACATTAGAAAAATGGACTTGGCTTAAATGTGAGGTGAAAAATGAGAAAGATTTATACCTATTTCTCCCAAACATTTCTATTCCCTTCAAGTATAATTCTTTTTCCAAAAGTTCCCAATCCGAATGAATAGACTCCTCCTCAGCTTGTCCTTCTATTGAGTCAGACAAGTGCTTGGATTTTGTTTCATCCATATCATTTTTTTCATCATTGTTAGCATCCAAATTTAAGCCCCTCATACAATTACTAATTGTGACATCATTATTATGAAGGTAACAATGATCACCACATGGTTCTTTGGGACCTTCAGGTTCCGACCAAACTGGTTGCTTTTCGAACTGAGAAGTAAACCATCAAATTAATATATTAATTAATAATGGAAGCATGCACATGTTAAGAAATGAATGAAGAAACATGGTTGCTTACTGGATATATTATCTTTTGAGAACAACCGTGCAAAGGACAATCAAAGATCTACAAAAAAAATTACAAAAATAAATCATATTATATACAACAATATGGTGGTGAAAAAAAAGGCAAAATATTGATTTTTTTTCTTCTTGTATTTACCATGCAACGACGACAGTAAAAGTGGTCAAAAGTATCTAAAGAGGCACTCAAGCTTTTGTTCAAGCTTATATCAGTCTGAGATTCACTTTCTCTACGATCTTCATCATTTTGGTCCTTTTCCTTGATATATTTATATCGCTCCTGCATATTTTGATTGAGAACATTTGTCCATGACATAAAATTAGCTGCTTTGTACGTAATTAATACAACAGATATCACAAAGAAACTTATTTTCGTAATACATATTAGAATTAACAATCATCAAAGCTATATTAATCTTGTAAATTACTCTACATTACCTGAATTTCTGAACTGGTACCTCCGATGACATCCTTAACAATACTCAACACTTCCTCGGTTAAACCATGTTCATCAAATACCGTCCTAATATATTAAATAGTCACAAGATAATATGTTTAGTTAAGGAGAAACTTAAATTATTTTAATGAAGTAGAAAAAATGATGCACAATTAGTATAAACTTTTCGGAGGTCCAGCAAAACATGTATTACATATCAATTAAGTTTGAAATTTAAGAATTTACATCACTAACAACAGATATTTCAGTCAATATTATCTCTAATTATTATTGTCACTGTATCTCTAATTCTACTGATAAATTAAATAGAACTTCTAAATGTAAGTATAATAACATGTACATTTTGATTTACCTAATAAATCGGTCTTCACCCTGAGAAAATTTACGTTCAACTTCCTTGTGCTCGTCTGACTCTTCATCACTATCACTGCATACTAATGTTTCACCTTCCTGATGATCGTAATATACATTTCTTTTTTTAGAAACTGCTTGATCTGCAGTCATTTTTTCATTTCTGTTTTGCAAGAAATGTTTTCAAGAAGTAGTAAATAGATGACACAAATTTAACATAGGTTGATCAATAACATTTGACATCAAATGCATATTAAACATACACTTTCACTTCCTAAAAAATTTCATGTAAGAGGATTCACAACATATCATTGAAATTAATAAGTCAAACACACCTGGCTAAATGTATCCAAGACGTATATGGAGGTAACCTGTTGATGCTTGGCATCCTGATAGTTCTCACAGGTTTGTTGATATGGTCTTCCTCTCCCAAAACTTGATGATCGGGTTGATGACCAGGACTATAGAACGTGCAAAAAGGACGATTCATTCTTGAAGAAAGAATATTTCCTCCACTTGGTAATGATTCATTTTTTGATATTACTAACATGGCCTTGGAAATTTGACTTTGAAGATTCTCCCTATTCTTCTGAAGCTTTTCCTGAGAAAAGATAATTAAGATTGACTACATGGCTTGCTAATAGAAATATGCAGGGAAAAACAAATTAAAATAAGAAATGAAAGTTCTGCTACAAAAAAATCAAGTTGTGCCACCAAAACAACAATTACGTAAAAGAGAATGCTTCATGTAAGGAAATAGAAGAGCCAGTCCGGTACCCTAATTGCAACTTTGTTCTCAACTTTTGACATTATCCAAGTCCGTAAAAAATTAAGAGGAACTGTACTAATAATAGTTCCTAAAAAACAACTTAATAAACTCAACATAGAGATTAAAATGTTCACAACATTTCCCCCTCAATTTATAGTGGAAAGTAAGAAGAATAATCATGTAGAAAACATAATTACACATAACTATATACAAAATTTCAAAGAATTAACAACCAAATTGAACTCACTTTAATCGATTCAGCTCGTTCATTTTGGATTTGCCTTTTCACCAAATGTATCTTGTTCGCCAAGGTTTGACGAGTAATTGTTGCTCCCCCTCCATGTTTTTCCTATCCATACAATAAGTATTATTAGTGTAACACAAAAAGAAATGAAAAGAATAAACTTGCACACATCCCCTTTCATGCAAGCAACAAATTAGAAATTAAAGTGATTTGAAACTAGGCATGGAAACAAAACTAGTACTCGCCCGAATGCATCCTGATTTGAAGGGTTTTCCCTACTTTGTTTGGGGTTAAGTATGAGTTTGAATTTTCTCCGATTTCAAAATACAGACACAGGGCGGGTAACAGAGATATTGGTACCGTACTCGATTCCGTCTCTAAAGTGGAAAATTATTGATATGCAACATGCAAGCCTCTAAATGTCATCCTTACTTCTGAGATATTTTTTTTTAACTTTTAATCATTGTGAATATTTCCCCTGGTTTGCATTTGACAAATACACATGATGTTGAGTGTTTTTCTACCCCAAATGGATTAGATTAATAGAAAAATGGGGAAAATTAATGTATGGTAGTAGGTTTCGAGAAAATTTTGGGTTCGAGGCAGGTTCGAGTTTGGGGTTGGAAAAACTTTTTTTAATTAATAAAATTATATCACTAAATAGATGGGGAAGGGACGCGGATACTTGAACCCATTATATATGGGGATGAGATTCAATTTCTCATCCTTATCATAGATTGGATAGATTAACATATAAGTATATGAGATCCAGGGACAGGGAAGCTGAAACCTGTCCCTGTCCCGCCCAATTTCTATGCCTATTTGAAACGATGAAACAAATAATTGTTTATTTACATAATTTTTCTATCCAATTAGGAACAAAATAATAATGCACGATTATCTAGGTTAAATTCTAAAAAATTGTTGCCATGTGTGAAGAATTGATGATAGAGATATCAAACACGAAGATGAGTCAGTGTCGATAATTATTTGAGAAAATAACATAATTGAAAGTAATCTTATATGTTGATGTCGATATACAGGCCAAACATTAGACACGTCTTTGATGAGAAGCGTCGGTGTCAGTGCTACAAAGGTTGTCATACAGATGCAAACAATGAAATGAAAAACCTAAAATAAATTGAGCAAAACCAGATAAAGTATGAGATTGATGGAGAGAGAAACAAACTTGAAGTCTAGACGCTGAGCTTGTAGCACCCGAGACCATTGATGAAACTGTTGATGCACAAAACCACTTTGACGAAAAGAAAGATGAATGGTGAGAGGGTGAAAGCTGAAAACGCTACGTTGTTTTAAATATATGCGTGGAAGAGTGTTGTTCGTTTCTTTTTACATTATTTGGGGGCGCGCCACCACTCTAAATGCAAAAATAAATAAAAGAAAAATAAAATCTTTAAAATGATATATTTTCTCCGTCTCTTAATATAGGAGCATCTAACAAAAATTCCGAATGTTAAAAAAATTTGTTGGAGTAATAAATTTGTTTGAGAAAATGTATAACTATTACTAAATTATCCTTGTGTATAGATACATTTTAATATTATTTTTCATATTCTAATTCAATCGATAATAATAGATGAATCTAAATTTTTTTAAACAATTTTAGCATCTAAAATATGGTCTTATATTTAGCATCAAACAATTTTTTTAAACGGTCTTATAATTACGAACAAACAGAGTTTTGATTGGTTGACACCAACGATGAAATTTAGCATATTTTAATTGTAGTAGTATTTGTAATATATTTTCTTGAAACCGAAAAATTATAAAAAGAAAAGGTAGTTTAGGCGCGATAATTCGGAAATTAGGCGCGCTAGTTTGTCTTCCAAATTATTTTGCTTTAATATCTTATCTTAATATCTTAAAGAAAGATTAAAGATAAAGACAATGTCTCCTGTATAACTTGAACAAAGTACCACTAAAACCCTTCAAAAACAAAGTACTACTATATTCAAAAAAACAAAAAGTACCACTAAAAGATAAGAACAAAAATTAATGCTGACCTTTTTTTTTTTTACAAAAATTAATGCTGACCTTGTTGTTTTTTTATTGAAGGAACTGACCTATGTTTTTGTTATTATTATTATTTTAAATAAATGGTTAATTTATATATATTATTTTGTTCCGAGCTGATTATTCCCCATAAATATGAATTTCTTAAACAATTGATAATTAATTTTTATCTCGTTTAAAAACTTCAAAATTTCATGGTGAAGGTTCTTATGATGTTCTAACCACGCCTACAAAATCAAATAACTAAATTTGACCTGTGCGTATACGCTTGCTCGGAACAAAATTGCAATCTCGTATGTTTTGGTTGAAAAATAAAAATAAATCAAAACTTCTTTGAAATGCTATGAAACTTTGCATATCTTTTTTATGTATTTATATAGATATCTCTGCAAATAATCAGCTCAAAATTAGATTTCTAGGTTAGGGTTTTTGTTGTTTTATTCAACTTCTAAGTTGCTTTATTGGACTTCAACTATATTACAGGGTCCAAAATAATGAGAATCTTAAATTAGAGGGTTAAAATATGTGTTTTGTCTTTTACATGGTCATTTTTCAGACTTCATGTATAATACATGGTCAATTTCAATAATTAGCCCTTATATTAATATGTATAAAAATATGTTCTTATCAAAAAAATGTATATTAAGTAATTATTTTATATTAAATTAATTTTAGTCATAATTTATTTATCATAAAATAATTACCTAAAATACCTATTTTTAATCAAATACATAGTTGAATTCTTTTTTGAAAATTCTTTGCTATTAGAACTTTCTTGGTCAAATATTTTAAATTTTTAAAAAAAATACTAACTTTTTCCACAAACAGTTGTAATAAAATATGGAAATACTATAAATTCATTAACAAATTATTAATAATAACATAAGAAAATAATTTGTAGATAAAATGTATAACTTATAGTAATAAAAATGGCGTGTGGATTTTGCTAATGATCATTGGAATTATGGTGAAAAAGGATCATTAACAAATGATGGTGAAAAAAAGATCATTTGTACTTTGTTTCACCATATCTAACAAATTATGGTGAAAAAATGTTTTTTGTCAAAAAATGGCGTGTGGATTTTGCTAATGATCAAAATCAATTAGATGTATAACTTTATAAATAACCATGATTAAGGTCAAACATTTACAATGATTTATACTTAATCAAATTTATTTTTTAGACGAACCTCCTCCTCGAAGTCTCAATGCAAGCATACATTTTTGACATCAAACTAGTGCAATTTCCATCTAGAGCGGTAAGAGATAGTAAGATATGAAACAATCTTTGCTATGTGTTGCTAGCATTTCTCGCAAAGAGTTAGAGCAAATGTCTCTTCATAATCGACGTCACATGTTAATTATATCATTTTGCCGCCAGTATGGCCTTATAACAGTCGAGGGTGCCAACTCAACAATCTTCCAAGTTCCATTTTTTCAAGTGGTTTCATTTTGTCATCCATAGTTTAAACCCAATTTTCTTTCTTCCAATGCTTCTTGAACAGATAATTAGATTATCACACAGTCAACATTGTTTATCAATTGAGGAAGACCTTATATAGACTAAATCAGTCCCCTTATATATCAGAAGATTCACAAAAGAGATGGTGTGCTTAGGCTATAAGAAAGTTCAGGGAGGTCACACCTTTCTCTTCAAACATTCACAAGGAAGATAATTGGTTTTATTTTTTGTTTATGTTAATGACATTATTGTTACACGAGTTGATTTGATTGAGAGGCAACTACTCAAGAAAATATTATCAATCAAGTCTGAGATGTAGGACCTTAGACAACTGAAGTATTTCTTGAGACTTGAGGTTGCTTACTCGCAATAAATTTTTACCTCTAAGAGAAAGTATTTATTTGATCTTTTGTAGGAAATAGGCAAACTTAGATGCAAACTTGCAAGTGTACCAATTGAGCAAAATCACATAATAAGCTATGAGAAGGACAATGCCAAGGTTCTAAATGTCCGATGTCATATATTATTGGGAAAATTGATTTACTTTACAACAGGCCATATTTGGCTTACACAATTAGTATAGTGAGCCAATTCATGCATGATTCGATGGTGAGACATTTGCACGATAGACCATGTTCTACAATATCTCAAAGCCACTACAAGAAGAGGACTATTGTTTCGAAAAAGGCAGAAACCTAACTATAGATGTGTATATTGATTATGATTATGCCAGTTCAATGAATGATAGAAGATCTACATCAAGCTATTATGTTTTCCTTTGTGGGAACCTTGTTGCTTGAAGAAGTAAGAAGCAAAGTGTAGGAGCTAGATCAAGCATTGAGATAAAATTTAGAACTTCAACACGAGAAATTTGGAGCTATTGTGGATGAAAATTTTACTAGAAGTTTTGTAGATAAAATGTGAAGGTCCTACAAAGCATTTTTCTAACAATAAATCTGCCATCAGTATTGCTCACAATCTTATTCGACATGATAGAAAAAAACAAATTGAGATAGATCGATGTTTAATTAAAGAGAATCTAGATAGTGGGTTAATAAATACAACTTAATTCCTTCTTGGTATCAACTTATAGATGTGTTAACAAAGAATTTATCAAAAAACCTATTTAATCAGCTTACTTGCAAGCTTGTAATCATACACGGACGGACCTTCTCAATGCATGGTGTGGCTATAAGCACAACAACATGACCCACTGTTTTGTTATGCGACTGAAATAGAGATCACTAATCAGTCGCTGGTTCGGTCGCGTTTAGAGCCCATTTAAATTTACTTACTGCTTATGAAAAGTAACTTATGCAAATAAATAAACTTTAATGTTAATTTATAAGTTCTTGCTAGCAAAAATTGTATCCTCATAAATTGTTTTTCACAAACTACTTTGCAAGAAGTTCCAAAAATATCCATGTAATAAAAAAAACACAGATTTCGATTCTTGTAGTTTGAAATCCTTCCTATTTTTGTCCACTAGCAGCCCAATCAGACATAAGATGTTGATGTGGCAGGGGATGTTGCTGCTATCACATGTCACGGCAAAGAAAATTGTCTCCAAAAGTTTTCCTCACAATAATTTTTTTAGGTAATATTAATTGAGGGACTGAAATAAATAAAAAAAAAGGGTTTTTTTTTTCCTTTATAGACATAAAGTTTATAAAAGTGATCTATAAGTTGAATTTTTTCATAATTATTTGGAGGCATATTTAAGATGTTAAAATAAGGCCTCCCAAATAAAATTAGAATTTTCCAATAAAGTATTGATTAATTATGAATTTTTAAAGTGTCAAATTTCAAAACAATGAAAACCTCGATCTATAAATTGAATTTTAAACTTTTTTTTTTTGCAGATACATATATTATAATACATAGAAATAATTTGAAAAGTTTCTCAGCATTCCGAAGATGCCTCGATTTAGTTTGATTTTTCAACCAAAACGTGCAAAATCACTAGTCATGGGCAATATGATCAATTATGTCACGTCTCTTGTGTGACTAGACCGTTGGAGGAAGAAAAAAAAAAGAATCTTAAATTACAATGACATAATCTTTGTCATTTTATTAGATGGATATTTTTTCAACTTTGCGTATGTTCAATATGCAATATGATCAATTAACCTTACAAATAACTGTTTTTTTAAGATAAAAGAGAGTATACATGTGAATTTTTTATTACTGCCCAACTTTTTACCAAAAAACACAAAACTGCCCTACTTTTTCGAAAAATTGCATAACTACCCTACTTTTTCAGATGCCTCTGGTACAACTTCACTCCAAGTTGCGGGGTATCCTCAAAAGTGACGAAAATTTTGTCCTTATTATACCCCACAACTTCAAGTTTCGGAGTAGTTTCTTTATTTTTTTCGAAATTTTTAACTACCACTCCATCTTGACTTGCGTCCTATTTTAGGTTTTTTTTTTTAAATTTTAAATACCCCACAACTTGGGGTTGAGTGGTATAATAAGGACAAAATTTCAGATGTATAGTTTTCCGTTCTTGCATGCATAATATAAAAAATAATAATAAAAATAACTTAATTTTAATAAACTAATAAAAATTATATAACAAATAAAAGTACCATAAAATCTACAATTATTATAAATGCCCTGCTGTCCCACACCCTCGTCTTCGATGATTTCTTCCACAATTTACTTGAGGGTCATGTTGGTCTTCGTCGTTGTTATCTGCAGTTGATTGTACCTGACTACCATAACCCAACGACAACGGCACATCGTGTTCCTTTGTTGGCCATCCCATATTCAGAAATTGTTCGTTGGAGTTCAACGAAGCCAGATAGAAGTGAGATAGTAGGTTTGTTGGTGTTGGTGGGTGGTTATAGTTTTGGTTGATGTACATTGGGTATTGTGGGTTGTTGTAGGGGGTAATTGATGTTGGACGGTCTAGCTTGGTTTGAGTCATTATAGGAGAAGTAGTTGTTGTTGGACGTGCCAACTTGGTTTGGGTCATTGTAACCAAAATTTGGAATTGAATTTTATTGGTAAGTTGACTGATAATGGGGCTCATATACATTTCTCAGGGAGATATATGGTGGTGGTTGGATGATATTTTGTTTGGGGGGGGGCGAGAAATTCATACATTACAGAACCATGAATGTTTTGTGTTGTATGTGGCTGGGATTGAGGATCTTGTAGTTGAGCAAAAATGTCTTGATCCCTAAAATCATCATGAATTGGTGCTTGGTTGTTGTGAATTTCAGGTTCATACTCCAGCTCTTCTTCTTCGATTGGATCTGAATCTGATGGTTTTGTGTCAATTGAAATCCTTAGACGTGGGTTGCATGTGGTTGTCAACCACTCAATATACGCAAGAGTTGGGGTGAGTGATCTTGGCCGCATGCGAGGTAAAGTATAACGTTGTCGATTGTCACAGTGTTCGCTCTCTTGTGGTATTTCTTGTGGCAAACCAAATTGGAGCTTGACCCTATCAGTTGGATGTCATTCAACCTTGTCAAAACACATAAGGTAAGTTGTTGTAGTCCAATCCCAATAGTCATCAGGCACATTGTGTGGAACTTTCTTGTATGGTCTCCATTTAAACTGGCACAAACAAAAGAGAAGATTTAGTGTATGGTTAACAATTTTGATATATATATATATATATATAGATAGATAAACGAATAATTCAAAAATCAAGGATATATTACATGATGTTCAAGTATGTCATCAAACTGTTTTCTGTAAGATATAGTGTCAATGTCTCTTTCAAGAGTCTTACAATCATACCTTAACTTCCAGTTATTGTGGACATCATCCAACGAGTAGTACGGCTCTACATGCACAATACGTTTCACCCTTCGAGTAGGATCATTTGACAAGTAGAAAAAGTAGTTGAAAACAACATTTAATTCTGATAGCGTATCAACCAGATCTAACATCCAACCGCTGAACGGTTGATTTATATGAGCAAATTTAGTGGTGGAACGTATTGTATTCGGCATTGTGAAAATGAGAAAATAAGGTTAAGAGAAGATGGATGTAAGAGTAGAAGATGAAATGGTGTGATAAATTGAAAGATGAAAGGAAGTATTTATAGTAGATGAAATAATATATTTTAATTAATTAAATTAAAAATAAAATTCAAAAATTTGCCTCAAAACACGTTTTCCCAAGTGGTCTGCCTTGATGAGACACCACAAGGTACCACTCAACCCCAAGTTGTGGGGTATTTAAATATTTTTTTAAAAAAAACCAAGAATATCACGCAAGTCAAGATGGAGGGGTATTTAAAAAATTCGAAAAAAATAAATAAAGAAACTACCCCGCAACTTGGAGTTGTGGGGTATAATAAGGACAAAAGTTTCGTCACTTTTGAGGGTACCCTGCAACTTGGGGTAGAGTGGTACCAGAAGAATCTGAAAAAGTAGGGTAGTTATGCAATTTTTCGAAAAAGTAGGGCAATTTTGTGTTTTTTGGCAAAAAGTAGGGCAGTGAAAAAAAAATTCTATACATGTACTATTATTTTACTTACAATTGTAAAAAAAACATTATGCTTGAAAAGATTCATTAAAACTTTGATGATATGTTATAATAAGTTTTTTAGGGGGAAATTTTATTTTGAGGGGAAAAAATATATTTAAACATTTTAATAATATAATTTCTTTTTTGTTACTATGATATATAGGTAAGAAGTTTCCACTGTCGTTTAGCAGTGATTAATCTCCGTCGGAGAACATGTTGGCTACAAAAACCCAATTTTTTTTATACATACAAGTTAAGAGTCGAACCCCTGACCACATGCTTAAGGGGCACAAGTTCCTTAAGACCAATCCATTGTTTGTAATATAATATCTCTTTTAATATGGTAACAAATGACATGGGGACTGTGGGAACAAACATGTATTTTGCAATAGTTGATATAAACCCTAAAACAATATTTGTTTTCGTGAAGATCCATGTCTCTTCCTAATAGAGACAACCGCCTTGGATAATATATCGGGAGCATCTCTAGAAGTGAAAAAGCAAATTATAAGTCGTTACATTATTGGAAAAAATTGGTTGGAAGGGGAGAACCCACCTTATCTGCTCCCGACATAGATTAGACATTTTTAAACAGTGGTGAAAACTTCTTACCAATATTAACAAAACAAAAAAACTCGTTATATTGTGAAGATTAGTCTCTTCGTTGGACCAAACTAACCTTGAAATCCCTGAATACAAGTATATATGATTCAGTTCGTTTGCAAATTTAGCCCAACTAATTAACTAAATCATGGCATTGAATCATGTTGTTTGAGCATGACAATGAGGCTGATGGATAAGTTTTTAGTATGCTTCATAAACAACCAACTTAGCTATCATGCTACAATAAGCCAAGACATTATTTAAATTCATCTATTAACCTAATGCATGTAGAGAACAGAGCAAATATAAACTAAGTTTCAAACAAAACAAAAAAAGATTCAAACAAACCAACAAATGAGGAATTAGAAGAAAACTTAGCATTATATTTCACAAAGAAATCAAGATTTAAGATCACCATCAAAGAAACCTCCAAGCTGAGATTGAATACATTGGAGTCCCCTTCCATCCCGATATCAAACACTTCCCATTCTTTTCCACATCGCAAAATTTCCCATGATCAAACTCTTTACCCACCAATTCAGCTTGGTAAACACATGCCTCACTAAACCTAGTTTCCACCATTCTATACCTTGCAAAGAATCTTCTCCAAACATCAATTTTCACATTTCTAACAGTCCTTTCTCTACCTTCTGACGCAACAATATTTCTTATCCCTGCAGATAATATTCCTTCTGTTATCATTCTACACTCATCCTCCTCACTCATACATGTTTCAGCCATATCGAAAAAAGCCGAGTAGAAGAACAACGCTTCAACGAATCGGTTCACAAAAGACTGCGAATTAAGACTTGCTTCAGTTTCAAGTACTATCATTATACATGGTTTGATATATCTCAAAACTCTCATCAAATTTTCCATAGAATCCTGCCTTGATATTAAAGTCCTTAGAAAATATGGAGAATAAACAGCAACAGCTTCATCCTTTTCAATTTCAAAATCATCTTCTTTGATTTCCAACATATCTTCTACTAAAACAGGTTTATATAAAAAGGGCAAGTTCAATGATTCAGCAAAACTAGATAAATTTTTGCCAGTTTCTTCAATTTTGTTCTTGCATGTATTAAGTCCAATAGCACTTACCTTAAAAATTTCAACCATGCAATCCTGTCTCTCAGCAAGTGCTTGCATCAAAGCTATGCACTGGACCCCACTTCTTATATCAAAATCAATTAGATGAATTTTAGTCTCAAACTTAACATGTTCAATTATAGCTTGTATTCCAGTAAATTGCATAACTTGATTAAAAGGAAGTTTTTGATGACACATAAGTGCTTTTTTTGAACCCATCTTATCAAGTAACTCACTTTCTTCATTTTTATCTGACCCTTTAATCACTCTTCCTGTTTCTTTCTCTATTCTCTCTTGAAGTGCTTGTGCAAAATGAAAGACAATTCTTTGAACACAATTTCCTGTGATAGAAGAATTCCATTGACAATATAAAAGTAATTTCTTTGCACGTTCATATTGTTGCAAACTTACTCTTTCAGCTGCTACATAAAGAAACTGTGCTAGTTCAATGTCTCTATTTTCTTCCTCAGATAAACCATTAAGGTCAAATCCATAAGGGTGTGTTTGGATGCAAAAATTATCACTCCAATGAGAAGAAGAATATTGAGTATACCTTGCTCCAGCTACTCTTATTATTCCTTCTGTTGACATCTTTTGACGTTGTTCCAAATTTGAAGAAGCTTTAGTATTGATTGTGTTTTTCCTGTTGAATCTGCTTCCATGATTTCTCAGAATCTCTAAGGATGATAAATATTGTGGCATCTTCTGAATATTGTTTTCTAAAGGTTTTGGAATTGGAACTTTGTGGTGATGATTCTTTTCTTGATTAGTTTCTAAGTTGATATCTTCTAATAATGATATGAAATTACCAACTTCGAATTCTTGTTGTTGTTGATCATGATTTTGGTTGTTGAACATGTTGGGTACATGTTCATTATCTTTTGGAAGAGGATTGTTAATTTCTTCCAACAATTGTATTCCAGAAAAACTATGTTGTTTGTCTTGGAACACAACTTCTTCTACAAAGTCATGAGTGGAAGAAAAATGGTCAATTTCCATGACGGATTACAAGAGAAATGAAGAAAGGTTTAAGTGATTTTAATGCAAGTAAGACAATGTGTTATCTAGAAAAATATGAAGGAGAGTGCAAGTATTTACTCAAGGTGGAAAACTTATAATAAAATATAAATGTTGATGCCATCATGAAATGAAATTAAATTAAATTTATAAGGAATACGTAATGCTGATGGATGGTGATTTTGTCATTGTTTTTTTCATTGCAGTCGTTAGCCAGCAATTATAAAAGGCTTAATATTTTACTTATGTAAACACGCTAGCAGACCAGATTAATATTTTAATTATGTATAAATTTGTCGTTATGGAAAGAATGATTAAAATCCAAACAAGCCATGAAGTGACACCTTGAGTATTAAAAAAAAAGTTCATATATAAAACCTAACATGATAAAAGAGATATAGATTCAACCACCCACCATTTATATTCATCCACCAAATCTAATAGTATAGTGTTGGACGTGAAGTGTGTATTGAAAAAAAACTCAAGTTTCATGTATTTACACTAGTGTATCATATGCTTATTTTTTAACAGAGATAGCCTAAAATCATAAATATAAAATTATGACAAATTATAAAATACATTAAACGTGTACCTTGATCATGGATAGTATAGTGTCGTCAAAGAACAAAGTAAGGTTGAAAGATTCTTCTCTCCCTTCTTGATGCCCATTAGAATGAAGTGCGTTGAAGCCGTTATTTGGCCTATGAGATAGTCTGTATATATAAGCATCAATAACGAGAGGGACCTCTCAACAGACTTACTTTGAGAAATGGTCCAACCCATCACGACCCGTTTCTAATTACAACCCATTAATAAATATCATTTTAATTAGTGCAATATTATAATTAGAATTAATAGTTGACATAATAATATTATTTTAATTATTGACTAAGGCTAATCCATAAAATCAAACAATTCTCCCACTTGGATAACCTTAATCAATTATTAAAGTATCAACTATTTATATAAGCACTTTTTTTGAAGGAAACTATTTATATAAGCACTTGTTATTATAACAGCATAAGAAACACAAGTTTTAACAATGCAGAAATTGAATCCGATAGGGAAAACAAAATCATACATGTTAAATACTTACATTTTACATAAGGATAAGGATAATGAATATGAATTAACATTATATAATTATGAATATGTAATCCAATATTGGCCCTAGCATTTAAAATGCTATAATAAACTCCGACTAACCCAAGATATCAGACTTAATCAAATCATTATGAGTTACAATATTATATAAGTTTGTGGTTAGTAGTTCTACTAATGAGTTTTCAATTTTATAAAAGTCATATATCCACAAAGGTATAAAAAATAGTAATTACTTACGGGGATAGCCTATAAAGAGTGTAATTACATTTAGTTAATATTGATAAATGTTCTACGACATTCAATTAATCCAAGTTTTAGGCTATGAAAATCCATAAATAAATAGGAAACTCAAGAATCTCCAAATTGGATTAACATATACACTTAGTATAAAGGAAAAAGATGTGGATTAATGTGGCCACTAGAACATTTATGATTTATAAGTACTCCATGAACACAATATCATACTCGATAGGAGTATTGATATGATTCATTGTACTTATTATTTATGACCTCATAAAATGTGGAATGTTGGTAAAATAAAAGCACAATATATATATATATATATATGCTAAGGGTTTTTTTTTTTGACAACTTGCATGCTAAGAGGTTATTGTGCATATTCCAACAAAATTGACTTAAGCATCCAATTATGATGCATATTAAAATTAAAAGAATTTTAATATATATCTCAAGATAATAAAATGAGACTAAAGTTCAAAATCTTTTAAACTATGCCATATTTTATAGTGTTCACAAGAACAATGGCGGAGCCACGTATATGTCTTTGTGGGCTTCTGCCCCCACTAAATTCTCCATAGCATCATATATATACGCTAATAGAAATAAACATTACATATATGTCTTCATGCATATTACATTCCATAGCATCATATATACACTAAATTTTCCAAGTATATGCCTTCATGCATATTACATTACATACATATACACTAATAGAAATATTACTTATTTATTCATGTATTATATTTCCTCAAAAGAAAGTTTTATCAATATTTTATACAGATGTTATGGAACCTATTAAACAAAAACGTCTGGCTCTGCATCTCTCAACATCATTTATGTTGGTTTCATTTTTCTTAATAATTAATATATGATAATAATGTAATTATATATTTATGAAAAAACTTAAGAGGTTTCGAATCAAAATGAGTTATCAATCTTTCTATTAAAATTACAAAACAAATTTTGTTTTTTATTAGTCATTTTGATTTTTAAATGTGTCTTTAGTTAGTTAATTTAATTTTTAAGTATATTTTTCACTAATCAATTTGGTCTATACAATGAATAACAAAACAAGTTGGAGAGGTGTTCACAGTTTTGATAAATTTCAAATATTTTAGTGAAAACACATCACACATTTAGTGATGTGTATGGACATCTAAATTATATAAGATGACCCTACTACAAATTAGAATAGGGTTTCTAAATTATTTAAGGTGACTTTACTACAAATTTATATATACATTGCCCCCACTATTCAAAAAATTTGGCTCCGCCATTGCACAAGAGTATATGACAATGACGAGAATTTGAAATTGTATGTATATAATATTGCGTACACATTTCTCTTGATCTCACATTTCACTTGATCCATTTGAGAGAGGAGAGTTTGGGGAAAAAAAGGAATAAGAAAGTGGAAAGAGTAGATGCATTTGAGAGGAGAATGTTTTGATTTTTTTTTTTCATAATATAAAATCTCTCTAATTTGGAGGAACTTTAAAATTGTATTGGTAAATGATTTTAAAAGATTTTAAAGGATTTAGATAAATTCTTCAAAACTCAATGTATGTTTTTATAATACTCTTAAAATTATTATTTTTTAATTAAAAGTCATTATTTATCATTCTATGCAAATTCACTCTTTTAAAAAAGATGAGGATTTCTCTCTCTTTTGCTCCTATCCCCTCCCACCAAAGTCCCTTTTATAAAACCATATACTTTTTTTTGGTTACATAAAATCATATACTTTGTGTATGTGTTGTAATTTTTTATTTATTTTTGACTGGGTGTATGTATTGTAAATCGTAAATACAAATATTTCCGTGTAAAACTTCTTTTTTTAGAGGATTTCCGTATACAACTTGTAAATATAGTATTGAATCCAATTTTATTAGTATAATTTTGAGAAGTTATAGATGCAATATGGTAATGCTAATATCTCTGGCCACAGAGGAGAAAGCAAAAATTAGAGAGTGGGGACAAAATAAATAAGGAGAAAAGAATAAAAATACAATTAGACCATTGGAGCTTTAATGTCCATTGTAGTCTTACTCCAAAGATTGATTTTTGAAGTTCTGCATAGAGTATACAAGATTTACCAAATAAAAAATAAAAAAATGATTTATACTTTATCATCATTCTCACTAGGTTCCACCATAGAAACCCCCATTTCCCTTCTACAAGGACAAATCATTGCCAAAATCCACATAAGACCCTTTACAACCTTTACCATCCCAATTGTTAATGTCAAATAATACAAACACCACCCAACATAATCATTAATTTCAACATCCATCAATTGATCTTTCTTTGCCTCACTCATAACCACCAAATTCTCAACATCATCCCTCAATTTCCACCACCATAAAATTCCTAAACACATAGCCACACCCAATTTCTCAACCCATCTTTCTTTTCTAATTACACCCCCAAAAACCGTGTCATCCACCACTGGCTTTACAACCATTCTACACCAAACTCTTGTTGTTTCATGCAATCCTAATAAAAAAACCACTCTGCTCAAGAAACTCCTTTCAACACCAAAACTAGACGATTCAGAATCATATAACCCCACCAAAATGCTTCCTTCAATTCCTAAACCAACACAAACTTGGAAAACACAAAGGAGAATCCATGCAATATAAAGACGAGGTCGAACAATGCTGCTTGAACATGATGATGTTGATGAATTACTCAAATTTATAATTTTGTTGGTTAAGGCATGGATCAATGAAGCTATGCTTATAATGAATACTAGAAAGTAGAGAATAAAAGGGTTTATATGAAGGGCAAGTTTTAAAATATAGGAAAAGTTTTGTGGTGATGAGTAATAATATTTTTGATGCCAAAAATTAATGCGTTGAAGATAGTATTGAATTTCTGAGAGTTTAACTAGGAGAAGAAATGAGAGGGGTAGGAAGAGGCTTAGAAGTGTGTGTGTGAAGAAGTAAAAAATTTCTCTTGGTGTTATTGAAGATGCAAACAAATGGAAGAGATTTTTGGTTTTGTGTTCCAAACCCATTTGTCTTGATATGGTTCTATTCTATGTGACAAATTAACATGTATGTATACATAGGCTTTATTAATAAGACACTAGAAGTTCAACGTTGAAGGTTTCTCTGTATATATGTGACTTAACAACTAGTTGCCGGAAAAAGGTATTTGAAGGTGGTTGCCACGTCCCTTAGTTAAGGTTTTGTTTTTAGGACGTGGTCTTTGAATCTTAAGCTACCAATATATGTGTGTGTGTCCACGAATCATATACTAATTGAATTTTATATATATATTGTATCAAGTTTGTTAATTCTCATTTTTATCTTTTGCGCGTTAGTTTGGTACAAATACAATGGAAGGTATATTTACATAGAGTTTCTTATTGCTGTTTTGGCTGCAAATTTGGCAGATCAGGGGAACAATTTATCCACATCCACAGTTCAT
>Ga0315913_1001108_pt1 | contig 28216 bp, 11 predicted proteins | sample MpolsnodulesMG_FD_207736 | JGI IMG/M metagenome (GOLD analysis project Ga0315913, IMG submission 207736) | Medicago polymorpha root nodule microbial communities from Los Angeles, California, United States - small nodules | ecosystem: Host-associated > Plants > Roots > Nodule | place: USA...
CATTATCTTTTCTTGTTCTTCTTCTGAAAATATTCGATCTTCATAAACAATGAATTGGTAAAGAAACTAAGCATTCATTTGTTTCCTTTCATACATCATTTTTCTATTTTCTAATGTGAATTATTATGTTGAGATGAGGTCATGCTTATGCAGTGTGCACTTTGGTTTCGTAGGCCAAAACACCATCTTATATAACATATAAACTTGAATAATTAAAGAGGTGTTTTGTGACATTTTTCTCTCATGAGCTTAATTATAGCTTTTGTTTATATTACTTCAAACAGCGTTTGTGTTTATTTAGCAGCGTTTGAGTTTATAACTACATAATACTTTCTCCTCTCTTTTATACTCTTATTATTTTAGTTGAAAAAATAAATATTAATTTAAATTATTTTTATGTTATTTTATAGTACTTATGAGTTAGTTTAACCACCGATTTTATGAGACACTATAAATTTAATGTGTTAGCCTAATTGTCTGTTATCAATTATTGCCTAACTTATCTTTTATAAATTTACGTGCTATCAACTAGTTTAATATTATCGAATATGTGCTGTTTTTTATCATCTAAATTTGGTTTGATATCAACTAGTAAAGATAAGAAACTAAACAATGTTTGTATGAATAATGGCAGCACCCATTTTTCAATATATGTACTACTAAGTATTTTTTATTTGTTAAAATTAATCATGAAACTCAGGTGATTTGGTAGCACTCATGTGATTTTTATAAATTAAGATTGTTTTGATAGCCGTTTGATTTTTTTTAAAAGGAAAGAAACAGGAAAAATAAAAATGACATTTGGATAAGATGATAAAGAAATCTCTTTTAGTTTTTTTTTAAGAAGTCAAACTGGCGCACCGTAATCGACCAGAAAGAATCAAACTTAAGACTTTAAGATGAACACATTCTAAGGTTCCAACCAACACCATGAAGCCAACTCAAGTGGATTAGAAATCTCTTTCATTTAAAATTTAGGTCTTGGGTTGAAATTCATTCATGGAAACAAAACAATGTTAAATCTCTTGAGGAAAAGTTTTGTCATCTATTATAGCCCTTCTTAATTTGAGGGATTAGTTTCTGCTAGAGAATATGAGTTCGAACTAAAAAATATAGCTAGCACCAAATATAAAAAGTCAACCCATCACCCTATATTTGCTAGATTTGCAATATGAAATAAATTTATCCTATTTTTTTGTGTACAAGCAATAGATTTATTCTTTTTTTGTTCAAGTAGGAATAGATTTATTCTATTATAGAAGAAACAACTAAGAAATTAGACATATATATGATTATAATACCCGCTCTAGAAATGGTTCTTATGACACTCTTTAATCTAACTTTGTTGTTTTTCTTTCCTTTTAAATTGATTTATATTCCTCGATTTTCTTTGTTTTTAAAATATTATCACAATTTGGGTTAAGAGAAATGATATTTGTAGCGACAAATATGATCACGAAATGAACCACGAAGGTAAAAGACAATTAACGGACCTTTTCATCTTCACTTCTACCCACACATATTTTTTCGTGCAATAGAAGATCCAACACTCCTAATTTATTTATTTTGATGAAAAATGTTAGTAGTTAGTTGTTAAAGTAATATTTACATCGTCGTCTGCGTCTGAATCCAAAACCTCTAACTCGTTATCTCTTAACTCAAACCAGTAATACTACCCAACCTCTCATCCAACATTCTTGATTGATTCGAGATAAGTTTGTGATAAAAGACTTCACTATAAACAACAACGCTTCTGGGTTAACGTTGTCAACCTAATTGTGATGATTGGCCTTTACTTGCGCTAACTGCTTTTCTTTTACCTAGTGTATATTTGGAGGAGAGCTTTTTCACCACGATCATGAAACACAATAACATTTTGAAAAAATATTAGATAAACTAGTTGACAACTTATAAGTTTATAGCTGAAAAAGATAGGTTAGTGTTTTGACTTCCTTATCATTTCACCTCTTAACTCTACACACCATGCAAACGAACCATAATTGATGTGCTCATTATTTCAACAAATGAAAGGGTGGATGTACTCTGGGTAATCACTTCTCAAATATATTTTTCAATATTAAATGGAAAATCATAATTTATTTGAATCACTAAGAAAGCAAGAACGGGGTATCACTATATATGTTTAAGAAAATTGTCACATTACATATGGCTCTGCCTAAAGTTACTTATTAATTAATTAATCTTTATAAGATATTATTGTTTAAACATCAAAAGCTGGAGACAAAGTAAAAGGGCACAAGAATGGTTTCTAAAAGGAGATAGAGTGAGCAATAGAGAAAATAAAGAAATTAGGAAGGAAGAATAATAGGTCACAACAAGACAAACAAAGGAACTTTAATATTTCAATTCAAAGACGGTTCTCAAATATTGTAAGATTTTAAGGAATGACTTAGAGTGTTTGAGTGGGGGCCAAATAATGACTCCAAAGAATGTTTCATCAAAGAGAGTCAAGATTCATGTCAACCCCATCCCACCATAGGATGAACAATAATAATTAATTCATATTTTAGGTGAATAGACACATAAGCCACTAACATTGTATTGTATTGTTAGTCAAATTATTTATATTTTTTCTTTCTTATCGTCATCACCATAATAATCATACTCATCTTCCTTTAGCTAGCCAGCTACCTTAGGCGTCGTCCTTCTTAATTTATAAATGGTCTAAATCCCACGCATTACAAATTTTTAAATCATAAAGTTATACACAAGTCAATGACAAGAGAGATCGTCACATAAGGCACACATGCTACAAATCCAATTTTCTTTTGTCGAAATTGAACAAACATCCGGAAAAAGATAGATCCATTTTGGTTCTTTATAATTTTCTGAAAGAAAAAATAAATAAAACTCAAATTAATCTTTCATATTTTCATACTAAAAATAAACTTGACATTCTATTATAATAAATCAAAGACTAATTTATTCATAGAATGAAAAAAAAAATATTCATAGAATGAAAATATCATAAGTTAATTTGAATTAGACCGTTTGAAAACTGTGAGGGAGAAAATAGGTATTCATTCTAAAATTAATTCCAATATGTAGTTGTATTATGAGTGATCATATGATTGATAGGATACCGAGGATATAGATAGGTTTAATTAGCGACAAGTGCACATTAATTTATGATTTAGTATTTTTGTTGCTTGTTTAAAGTTTTTTTTGTTACTTGTTTAAAGCTAAGGTGTCGGTTTAACAAAAACTAGTATACTCCATTTAGAACTCGAGCATATTGATATTTGTTTAAACCAATGTATTAGCAAAATAAAATTAGTCTTCTCGCTTTAAATTTTACTCATTATTATAATCGAGGGTCAGTTAACTCATGCTCTGCATGTTTCAGCGTGAGTTAACGCAAACTGCCATTTTTAAAATCGGTTGAACCGATTTAAAAGATGATTGAATCGATCTTAAAAGTTTCAGTGTGAGTTAACTCATACTGAATTAAGGGAATGAACAAAATTTAAAGTGAGAAGAGCTATTTTCTTAGAAAAAAAGAGCAACAAACCAATATGCTCATGAAAGATTACATACATGAAAGAGATGACAATAATTGACTGGAAATAGATCACTAGCCTCTTTTTTTTTCCTTTCTTTTTTACGGTTTGATCATATATTAACTCCTATGTTATGTCGAGTAAGACCTTGTTGCTAGAATTCTTAATTCATGAGTTGTAGAGGGGACTTTATTTTATGGGTCACGTTAACTTGTGCTCTAAGGGTATAAATTAAGAAGTTAAAATTGGAATTAAAACATAAATATTGTCTTGAAAAGATAAGATTTTAAATTTTAAAAACATCAAATGCACAATTTTCAATAAAATATTTCTATCTTCAGTTTATTAACTTGTGCCTTAAGGGCACAAGTTAGCATTTCCCTTATTTTATATCTAAAAAACTAAACCACATTTTTATGAGTGATTAATTGAAGCTTTGTTATGAATGGATTTATTGGTGGTTAAGTTTTATGGAGGCATAGTTTTTTAATAAACCAAAAGTATCATTTGTCTGCAACCGTAGAGACTAATATTTTTGAAGTAATTGAGATTTATTTAATGAGTTGATATCTCTCAATAAATATTTTTTCATACGTAGTAGTCAAAGATCGAACGTTAAATCAAATGGTTAAAAGACTGAAGTATCTACCACTTGTGTCATACTATGTTGGTTATAGAGGCATAATTGATGTAGTAACCGGAAAGAAATGCAGAGGAATGTATTATAATTTATAACAGTGGAAAAATGGGGTTGATAGGGCGTTATTGTATTTTTGAGATAATATTATTTTTCTATTGCCACTTTTCTATACAATTTTGCAAGATAAGAAAGCAATAAAAAAATTATTTTTGTTGGCAAATCTATTCTACTCTATTAGAAAGGAAAATAAAAACATATAGGGAGAAAAATTTAAGAAGAGAAAATAAGAATTTTTCTGTCAAAAATAAGAGGAAATAAAAAATTTGGTATGGTCACCAAAAATAAAATGGAATTTGGTACTATATCCTTTGGAAGAAATGGTACTATACTTAATGATGAGCGAATCATATATGAATTTTTTCTCTCTCTAAGTTTAGTTGCTAATACTAACTTTTCATATAGTCTTTATTGCGTTTTGCCAAAAATAATAATAATAATTGTGTTTGCGAGAAACCTGTGATATGTAATTGGATCACTTCATGTGCTTTCATTCAACACTTTTTTGTGCTGGGGACTGGGGTGGGAGGAGATGGTTAGAGTGATTTAGTCGAAATTGCATTCCATGTAGTAATAGAGGATCACACAATCATGTATTTGGGATATTAGTTGATCATCCAATAAAATGCAAATTTTAAGTTTGAAAATTAATTTTATCAGACGACCATTGATGTAACAAATGTGTGTAACTCGACTACTAAGAACCCAATCTGATTTAGTCTCACATTTATGGTATTACTCTTTAGACTTGTATAATCCTCGTCTTACATTGTGATTTTTGGATATGAGTTTGTTATGATGTGTCAAATGTGAATTAAAGTCCTACATTAGGTGAAAGAGTTGAGATAAAGTCCTACAAGGTGAAAGAGTTGGGGTTTATCAACTTTTAAGTGAGAGGATCTATAGACTCAATGTCTTAAGATTTTGAGTGAAGATGTGATGTCCAACACACTGGTGTGATTTGCTCTTAACCCAAGGTGATAGTTAAACTCAGTTAGGCTTCCCCTCATAACCCAACAGTGATATCAGAGCCCCAATTAGACATTGAGGTGGAGCGCGATAGATTCTTTGTAATGGATCACAGATGAGGAGAGTCTCACACTTGAGGGAGAGATTTGTGATGTGTTAAGTGAGTTAAAGACTCACGTTGAATGAAAGAGTCGAGATTGAACAACATATAAATGTTAGACTTACACCCATAAACTCAAGTTTTGAGTTAATATGTGGTGATCAATCTCGCATGTGTGGTTGCTCTTAACTCAATGTAATGATTCAACCCAATAAGACTCCTCTTGATAGCTCACACAATAATACAGCTGATACGTCACTGACCATTTGATTGAGATCACACAGTTCAAGTTTTAATTTTGGTTTTTCATATTATTATTTTAAAATCAAAATATGCATTGATATTTAGACCGGTCAATCTCAATTCAACGACCAATGACATGTCGATCGCGTAAATAGGTAAAATTGTTTACCACATCAAATCCAAATCTAAGTTGAAAGAGTGAGTTTCATCCCACAATGGTTAGATCTATTATCGTAAATATGCATTTGTTTTCATAAGGCTTAAGGAATCCTTACCTTATAATTTGAATAAAATGCTTTTGGCTTTTTTTAAGAGGCCAAAAACAAAATAAATGAAAATAACTCTTTGAAGTACAAGGTGTGCCTAAAAGGGAGCAAAAAGAAAAAACATTACAACAATTCTTGGAAAACTAGCCAAAAAAGACATAGCTAAACATTATAACATATTATAACTTATGCAAACCAATGGATTAAACCATCAAGAAAGTAAGACAACAAAACAATAGGTTTGACGCATCTTCAACCACCACCAAAAGTAAAACTTAATATGATTAAGTAGATGCTCCAGCGTTAACTCATTGTTATACAAAATACGAACATTACACTTTTTCTAAATAGTTCAAATATAAGTCATGCATATTACCTAAAAACAAAACCGAATATCTTTTTAAAACTCATGAGAACCACCAAATTACAAAACATGTTATTTTTTTCAAGTCTTTCCCTTTTTTGTTATCCCTCAAACCAAACAAAGTGTTGATGATATATGCATGATGTTCACGAAGACAGCGTTAAACAGAGTTTGGTAAAGGTGAGAAGTAAACCATGCAATGATGACTATATGACTACTTGGTGTATAAGGCACATAAAGGTTTTCAACTCAAAATCACTGTGTCTATTGAATTAACACTGTGGTTGACTTCTTACATAATTAAAAGATAGTATATACACGATATGCTAACAAAGTCAAATACGTTGCTGGATTCATTAAAACGCATGGACCAATCATACTAGGCTTAATCTTCTCACCGCTCTTAGGGATGGCAAAGCGGGTCGGCCTGACCCATTTAGGCCCGCATCGTCTAAGTCCGCTAAAAACGAGAAGAGACGAGCCGAGTCAAATTTAATGATCGAGTCTAAAATCTCACTCGACCCCATTTAGTGGCGGACTTGGTGGACCGCCCGTCAGACAAAAAAATTGATTTTTTTTACAACTTAATTGTTACAAAAAAAAACTATGTTGCTTTTATCATAAAAATATATAAAAGAATAGGTAGCAAATAAATTTGTGAAAACAAGATAATTAACAAATTGTCGAATTGAACATTATAATTAATAGCAAAATAAAGCAAATGCGCAACATAAAATAAATCCAACAACAAAAATAAATCCAAAGGCATAAAATAAGTCTCAAAATAAACTAAACAACCAAGATAAATCCAAAAGCATAAAATAAGTCTCAAAATAATCGCACCAACAATATAATTCTTCTACTGAGTCAATCAACTCCAAGTCAATCATCATCTAAGTTATGAATATATGGTGCTCATCCTCCTCCTCATGTTGTTGTCATAACATAATTGTTTCCAACGAGTTAAATGGGTCGACCAGCCCCGCCCCGTTTTTCAACGAGGCAAGACGAGCCAAGTCAACTATAAAAAGCGAGTTAAGAACTTCAACTCAGCCCGCCAAAAACAGCGAGCCAAATGGGCCAGCCCGGCGGGTCATGCCCGTTTTGCCACCCCTACTTAGTATATGTTTGATTATTATTGTTTTGAGAGAAATGTTTGATTATTTATTGATTTGTCAAAATTGATTTTTTTTTAATGTCAAAATTAGGAATAAGTTAGAGATCAAGATATTGTCGATAGTAGGTTTAACTCTACACTTTAAGAATCAATTTTAACATCTAAAAAAATAGTATTGACCTCTAAAAAAAAATAATGCTACATGTAGTGACAAAAAATTCACGAGGTTTCATGAACGGTGTATTTTACTCACATAACACCACCATTATGATTACTATGAAATTCGGGATTAAATTATTAAAACTTTTTTGCAACATTTACTTCTTATATTGAAGCCTTGGTGAGAATTTCTGGAAAAACTCTTTCGTCGCATATAGCAGCGCCGCTAAAAAAATATTATTATTAATTTTGTGTTTAGAATTGATTTTAATTTGAAACTAGTATTTGTAATTTTTTACTTCAAATGCAAAGTATACTGTTAAATGTATTATTGAAGCACTCTCAGATCTCAAACCAATACCACCACGACAATCTAACTGGATTCTCAAATGTATTATTCAGCCTAGTGGCGGAACTAGGGGGCGGCAAGGGGGAGCCTTGGCCACCCCATCTTAATTTTTTCTTTTTATACCATGAAATTTGGTAGAATTGTAAATGATACTTTAATAAACCCACGTTTCTTGTCTAGTACACTTAACTTTGCTTTCTTTGTCAATTTTAATCATTCTTGTTCATTGTATATCGTTAAATTGAGAAACAAGATGGAACCTGATATCTAACAGATAACATGTCAGTTTATATTGAAAGGAAAATTAGTGAATGTATTAGTTCCGAGTCAATTATTGATGATTTCAAGGCATCCGGAAAGCGTAAAATGTTATTTAAGTATTTAATGACCAACTTTATATATTATGTAGTTTAAATTTTGGATGATCCATTTTGGGTTTATTACAACTTAAATGTATTGTATGCAATATGATTTATATATTTTAGCTTATTTTAATGACGGCCACCCCAAACTTTTTTGTCTGGTTCCACCATTGATTGAGCCCACTTTTGTATATATGCATGAACATCAATTCAAACATAAATGATTTCGTATTTTATATTTAATTCACTTTTTATTAAAATTATTTTTATCACTGTATAACCAAACATACGCAACATTGTTCAGTGTCATAATAAGTAATCCTTTTCCCGTCCTTAATTATTACTTTACTCACTCAAGTGGCTTAATTTTCACCCGTGTAGCATTCCTTGACTTACCTTGTGTGGGGAAGGTCACCCTTCACTAATTTTTGTCTTCACAAATATCCCAAGCTACTGTTCAAATTGGAACACGACTTGTATAGTCACAATCATAAATTTTTATTATTTAGACACACACATAAATTGAAAAGGATAGGAAAAAAAATTAATTTTATTATTATTTATTGAAATGATTAGATAATGTTTAATTTTGTGTGCGTCTGTCTGAATGTTTAAAGTTTTCACATCTAAGCTTATTACTGCATTATAACCCAATATTTTCTTTTGGAGTTTTTTATTTTTTTTACATAATACTTCTTTTGATGTTAACACTCTAGTTTACATAGAAAGATGGCCGTGAAAATCAAGGTCGATTGAAAAATAAATAAAATTTAATCGATAATTATTTTAAGTTATCTAACATAATATAATATTTATATCGTTGAAAGTAAAAAAAAATTATTTGTCTCATAAACCTGCTGTTATTTTTTTGGCTGAACCTTTGATTACTTTTGCACAAGTTCCTTTCCTGGTATTCTTCACATATTTTCAGAGAAAGTAACTCCTGCGCCGATTTATTAGCTAATATGGGTCATTCGCTTCAACGCACGGTTTGGTTCTCAATGTTTCCTCAGGCTTTGCAGGCTGTTTTTATTTGTTTCCGTTTATTTTTATTTCTTGCTTTTTATTTTGAGGGTTTTGGCTTAGTCTCCCTCTTGTATATCTTTTTCCCCTTTTTTAATAAAACTTTCATTAAGTTTGACAACATAGGATTGGGGTTTCTCGATGTGTCAACCTAGTTGAGATGTCGTCGCTTCTCCTTAATGTTTATTCTTGCTCTGACTTAGATTTTTTTTTTAATTGTTTGATTAATATTGACTTTTTCTTTCAAGTTTAACCACATGAAGTCCAACTCAATATCAATTAATCCAAACAAGTCGAGTTAGCCATCTACTCTAAAGAGTCTAATGTGAATGTCAAATGAGAATATAATAGATTAACCAGTAACTAGCTAATAGTCTCATAAAAAATAGCCTAAAGAAAGGTAACTCTAGCTAATAGGTTGGTCCGAGATTTTGTCTTTTCTTCCTTGGACATCTTGGTGACTTCCACGTACGCTATTACATATACTCTGTGTTGGATCCCAATATCTAGCAGGGTCTCACAATATTTTAGATTTAGATCTTGTTGGATTCATTTTGACTATTATAAAAGTCAAATTACTGTTGTCACTAATAAAAAAGTCAAATCACAGTACAACTAAAATCAGTAAATACAGTATTTTGGAAATTATTGAGTCAATAATCAATTTGGTCATAGAAATGCTGAACTTTTATTTAAAAAAAAAAAAAGAAATGCTGAACTTTATCAACGTACAATCTCATACATTTGGTCATTTGACAATAGTTATTATGTTAGAGTACATTTGATATCAAATTTTGATAGAGAGACAACCTTGATTAACAATTTTACTTCCACTAATTATTGTCAGTTTTTTATGGGTTTTTAGTATAAATTTCTTATACCAGATATAATCTTATCCAAGACGTATGAGACATTAAATGTATTATCTTTTCTAATCAATATTCAAATCTTAATTCGTCAAATTTTGGAGTCTTACTCCTTATACCAGACCTATTGCTATTCATTTTGTAATATTAATAATAGATTAAGTTGGCGGAGTCCTATAATTTTAGGATCAAATTGAGTATTTCCTAAAACAATACTTCTAATGTAATTAGTCAACAAACATTAGTCAATTGTTACCATTATTTAAATTTCTTGGATATATGAAGTATTTTATATATGTGCCATCATGGTTTGACTTCTCAATTGTCAACAACCAGTGCCACTCATTGCAGAATTATTCAATTAATCAATCAGCCAGTGGTGTACAAAATCCAAATTGGAGACGAGTCTTCAACTTTTGATGGAGTTCATTCAGCTAATGATTTGGCAACACACGCATGCTTGATTTGTAGCTGTGTTCATATTAACATGTGAGTGAGTGTGTAACACAAATTTTATATGCAGAAGTAATGGTTCTGGTTCAGTCTGGAATTTTCAGGAGCATATGATTATCGTATGGTTGTAAAATTTACCCGTTCTAATGAATCTCTGCCATTAATATAAAATTAGATACTTAAGTCATATTTTTTTGTCGAGTGAGTAGCGTAATGGCTAAAAATTCACCATCTTACATATAATAAACAATGTTTTTAACAACTGAGTTAAGCTCGCGGGACTCAAGTCACATAATTAATAAAATAATTTTAAATCATCTCGACTACTTCTTTCAGGACACACTAATATAAATAAAAATTCACTTTTTAGATTCAATTTATAACGGACAATCTAAATTTTAAGCATGTGATATTGTTAGTAAAACATTTTATTTTATGTTTAGAGAGATGTAGTTACAACATAAACTCTAGAATGAAGACTCATTTTATTATATCATAAAAAAATTGTGAGACCAGCTAATTTGATATGAGGAAAAAAGACTGGGTCACTTGAGTTATTATGTAAACCACCGTAAATGAGAGACAATTATAAGTTCTTAACAAAAATAATTAAAAATTGACATTTTTTTTTGTTAAAGAAGAAAAAAAAAGTATAATGGATGATTTACTTAATTAATTTCTAAAGGATTTATAGATTTTGCTCTAAAATCTATTTCCAGAAAGAAAAAAAAATTGAGGTTAATAGATAGTTAAGTGGCCATTGGGCAAATGAAATAGACAGTGGAATAAATAAAAATTAGAAAAAAATGTTTACACCATTTATTTATAAAAAAATAGATAAGGGTCATTTTCAGGGCTCTGACTCTCAAGAGAAGAGATGCTGTTGACACTTGACAGCCTACAACCAACGAGTGAGACGTCTGAAAATCGTCGCACGCCTGCACGCCGGATGGGTCCTACATGTTGACACATGTTTCCCAAATTATCATTATTTCATTTTAAAGTCAAGAGTAATTCATTTTTCTAGTCTTGAAAAAACAGAATGCTAACCAGTGTCCTTACAGTAATGTTTAAGCATCTCAAATATGTAAATTTTAATGAAAAAGTTGTATAATTATTATTTAATAAAAAATAACATATATTTTCAAGATAAAATTTATATTCGTAGATTCCTAAACCAATGCTCTGAGGGCAATGATTAGCAAGACTCTTTAAGTAAATATGCAATTACCTTCCGAAATTTTAAGTTTCGTCAATTACCTCCATGACATTTATAAAACTTCAATTTTCTCCGTTAGTCAACATGACTTGGCATTTGACCATGGCATGTCACAAGGGGTAAAAAAATTCCACAATTTTTTTTATAAAAAATCTTGAATTTTTTTTCGGTTATGTGCAAATAGCCCTTGAAAGTTTGATAACCCAAGGAAAATATTAACGAGTACTTTCGTAACACTTTTTAAAAATCTTAAATGATAAGTTTTTATTAAAGTTTGTGTATTCTTTTTAGAGAAATTATATTTGAACATCCATTTTGTGACAACTTTCTCTCTCATACTCACGTTATTTTTTACTTTATCTCTCTATTGCTTTGATTTTCTTGCAAATACATACTTTTTCTTTGTAAATTATAGTTGTCCCATAAGTTGTCAACCAAATGGTTGTTCAAATAACACTCATTTTCTTTTTAAAAGTTAAAATATTGTTGAATCTAATGTAACCATACTAATTTTGGTTTCCTTAATAAGTGTTCTAGTCTTACCCAATTTTTTATGGGTCCTCCTACTTGTGTCTAAGGGCACATGTTAAGCAACCCAAAAATAGAAAAATTCTCTTGATACTTGTTCATTCAATTAATTAAAAGTTAAAAAATTAATTCAATGCACAAATTCCAACAATGCATTTGACTCATTAACTTGTATATTAAGGGCACAAGTTAGCATTTTCCATTTTTTATTAGGGTCTTGCTAACGAGTGTCTCACGTGATACTCTTTAAGGATTCTAAAATAAGAAATTATTCAATAAAAAGTCAAATATTTTAATTTTTAATACATTGTATACACATATTTTCAAAAAATTTTACTATTTAAACATCTTATAGAGTACTCGAAGACATTCGTTAGAATTTTCTTTTTTATTATCTATTTCAATCCATTCTTGTAGCATTTATTGCATATTAAAAATCTAAAGAGTTCATTGAAGTCTTATAAATTTATGAAGTTTAATTGAGCATACGTTTTATGAAAAATTAATAGATATAATTTATTTGTCTTCTTTCTACTCGTCGACTCTTTTGATCATATGCATTTTAAGGTTTGTTTGATGGTTTTGATAGGATAAATACATGATAGAATATGAAGTGTGATATAGACATGATATGATATAAACATATAAACATTAATCATATCATGTGTTTGATGCACAGATGATAACAGACTTGATATCATTATTTTATTATAATTAAATGAAAAATTACTCTCATAATTAATTAAATATTTTAAAAATGATATGTAATTAATTATAATAACAAATACATGATATCATTATTTAAAAAATGACAACATTTTTAAATAAATAAGGAATAATTTATAAATAAGGAATCCTATCAGAATAATTTATAACTCAGTCTATATTCGGGATAAAAATTACAAAGGCAAGTCAGGATAGAATAAAAAAATGTTTTATTTTATCCTATCTTTTTGGTAAATCAAAATGAGATTTAAGTAGGATATGACCAGCATACCATATCATGGCTTCCTATCCTGGCCATCAAACAAAAACCTCACGAATTTGCATCTCACACGCCATCAGTTTAAAATGTAAACATTAAATTCAAAAATATAATCTATTTAAATTCATATGACTCTTTTTAATGTTTATAATCTGTTTTAATAGACGACTCTTTTTATCATATGCATTTTATCACATGACAAAATTTAATGTTTCTATTTTTAAATCATTTTTTGCATTTTCAACTTGGCCGATCATAATTGATCAAATTTAAATGAAATGTCACGTCAATATTTTCCAATCAAAATATTAATTGGGGAATAATAAAATAAAAAAGGGGTAAGTTTTGGAGCTAAAATCGAGTACTTGAAAATTTGGGGGCCAAGTTCAAACAGTTGCGAAACATTAGGAGAAGAATCAAACAGTTGAAACCTAAGGGGCCAAAATTGAACAATTGTGAAATTTGAGAGGCTCAAAAATGAATTTAAGCTTTAATTATATTTTCAATATTCACTTTTCAACATTTTTCAGAATGATCCCCTATTTTAAAATTTGACAGTTTTAGTTTTCCGCCATATTTTTCAACTAAACTTGATGACATGATATGTTTTAAATGATGAGGTATATAATCTAATAATGGAAAAAAAATTAGCATTCGATGAAATCATAAGAAAATTTGTTTAAAAGCTTCATTTAGAACATGTCATATCATTATATTTTAGATCTATTATTTTATTGAATGATCAATGCTGTCATATTTTAAAATAGGGAAACAAAATCTACAAAATTATGAGAATATAGCAATTAAGCCTTTTACTTTTTTTTTTATCCAAGTTTAATTGTTTCCTTGTTATATGATTTCAGGAGAACTTGAGCTATAATTTTAACAGGAAAATCACTCATCAAACTTTACTTAGGTCTCGACCATGCTTTAGAGTCCATACTTTCAAAGCCCCATTTTCCTTGGTCCTAATGGTTAAGATCAACAAAACTTATCATTTCTTTAATATTTTTTCATTAACTCTTCTAACTTTAATTCTTTTTAAGACATTGTCATTTATTGATTAAAATTCAATTCATATTGAATTATCAAAGTTTAATGGGATCTATTTAAATTTTACCCATAATTGTGTAAGATATTGTGTTTCTTTCCTTCCTCTTGACTTTTTTTTAGTTTTTTTTTTCAACTAAGCGAGTTATTTTTATTTTTTTTGGAAAAATTAAGAGAGTTATTTGAAATCTTATAAATATATAGTCATCTCAGATCCTAATAATATAAATCCATTAATTAAAATCCAAATTAAAGAAAAATATATTATAAAACTCTTTTGAAATATCTTATCAATCATTATGATCTTTTGCATATATAGCCGGTTGAAATTCGTAAATTATTTTTATGTAAAAAATTTCTTTTAAAATGTTACATTTCAACCCTTGCATTCAAGATTGACATCTTGAACTACTTTTCATAAGTTTTTTTAAATGGAAAAAAAACATATTATAAAAAATTAAATCAAGTCAATAATGCAAACGATTTGGGTTCGCAGAAAAACCGTAGATCAAAATCAAAAATAGAAAAGACAGCACCTAACCAGCACCAAAGCAAAGAGAAAACACCCAAAAACGAGATAGGAGAAGCACTCCACCCCTATTAAAAAGTAAGCAAGGAAACCCCCTTCCAAAATCAGAGCCCCCGGGGAGATGAACCAAGCCTACAACCCAAGAGCAGATATAAAGAAAACAATCAAACCCAGAAATTCACCCAAGCAAAACTCCTCCCCGAAAACCTATTTAAACATTGATTTTTAAACTAAATTAGTTGTATTAACATCATAAGCAGAATTTCGTCTTGATGTTCAGTCCATTCATAAGTCTGTAGACCTCTTGTTAGTGATGTTGGTTAGGATTAACTAAAAGTTGGTTTCATATGTGTTGTTTAAAATGTTTGTATTGTCCGTTTGGATTGACCTATATTTTACGTGGATTTATTGAGTTAGTTTTAGGTGCATGTTATACTCTTAACTTACCTAAAAAAAACATGGGAAGTAGAGCTAAAATATAAACATTGGAAGTTTGTATAAGATAATTTTTTTATTAAAAGGAAAAAAGGATAGGAAAAATAAACTAAGAAATCATTTTCCTAAACACCCTAGCGGTATCTGCAAGCAGAATAAATTCTACCTGGGGGAGGAGAAATCTACATCTTCAAATAATCGACATTAATAACACCAAATTCAGCCAACCAATCAACACATTCGTTATCTTCTCGCAAAATCATAAATATGGTGTGTTGTGTTGTTTGTTTAAGAAGGTTTCAGAAGAAAGAAAGGCATGACTAGACAAGAAAGTGTTAATCGTAGAGGCAAGGCAAGTACTTTGGGTACCGGGCTTGAAAAAAGGAGCTGGATTTGAACAGAAAACGGACCAAAAAAAAAAGGTCAAAAACTAAAAAAAAAAGAGTGTGTTTTTAAGTGTTATCTCGTAAACTCGAATGATTTTACCCGAGTTTTCCGAGTTCACCACGTGCTAACTTGCTAAAACTCATCAAACATTCTGATTTCAGAAAGAAAAAAAAAAAAACGATTTTACCTTTGAGTCAAAATAACTTTAACACCTAAAAACATAAACTCTTCGAGATTAGAAATTAACTCTCAATTTATAGAACATTGCTCTTCATTTCAAGATCTTTAATACAACTTCAACGGAATTGACCAAAAAAAAAATGCAAAATGCCCTGATATTCCAAGCCTCAACTTCAATGATTCAGATGGATGAAGAAAAAAAAAGTAAGATTAATTTTTACAATAAGTGGAAATCTTGTACTTATCTATTATTATTTCTTCTTCTTTTTAATATTATTTTGAGGGGATTATTATTCTTATTATATTTTATTCTCTAAAAAACTAATTATATTTTATTTTGTATTTAACCTTTTCAAGGATGTGTCATTTTCAACAAAACAAAAAAAATGAATTTTATTGAAAAATCTAAGACAGCAAACAGCTGGAAGACCTACAACTTTATTAACTAAAGTGGCAAGAAAACAAAACAAAAGTCTATATATAAAATTGAACCTAAATTGATTTTAATTTCTAAGTCATTTTAATTTCTAAGTCTTATCAATGACCCTTTGAATTATCAAAGTGTCAACCATATTCCTGTTAGTCGGTTACAAATTGCTTCATTCATTCTTCTCATTGTCTTTCTCTCTTCACCTCCCAATATAAATACACGAGAAGTTAAGAATCGTTTTCCATTCATTTTTATCAAACACTCTTAACTCACTCATTCACATAAAGAACCAAAGTTATTTCTATTTTATTTTATCATATCACATAAACTATATACTATATATATTCTCATAATTTATATGTAGATAGATAGTGAAGGCTGAACCAAACAACAACATCAGAATCAGCTTATCTATATACATAGAGTATATTATATCTTTATATTGGAGATTTAGCATTTGTTTGATTAATTCATCAAACTATGGCTGATGATGATCAATTTCATCATTCAAGTGGAAACTGGTGGGACACAGCATCAAGAAATATGAGATTTAATCAAAGTGGAGGAACATCACAATCTTCTTCATCTTCCATAACCAACAACATAGTTGATTTTGCTTGGCAAAATTCAGATATGGTAGAAATAAAACCAAGATCTTCCATGGAAAATTCTTCTGTTGTTTTTCATGATAATCAGAAACTTCAACAACCTCAAGATTCTTCTACTTCATCTGACCCTAACTTGCATATGATGGGTTTAGGTCTTTCTTCTCATACCATGGATTGGAATCAACCATCTTTGATGTAAGTGTAATTAGTCTTAATATAATAATTTGGTAGAAAAAAAAATCACCCACAAAATAAAAATAATTTTCATTTTCTCTCTATTTTGTTGCGATATGGTGATGCAGCCGTATGAACAATTAAATTTAGAATGAAAAAATTTCTCTCAAAATCAAGTACTTGGATTTAGAGAGAAAATTTTCTCTCAAAATCGAAAAGTTCAATTTCAAGAGAATTTTTTTTATCTTTCATAGTCTAGCAAATTTTATAGTTGCATCACCATGCTCAAATGGTTTTAAATTGTGGTTGCAATTGAACTGCAAACTTTTATATTGTAGTAAAATACAAGAAAATGCGGTCCATGCAGTAAATAAATTGAGGACGCCGTTACGGAGACCTCAAAACCCTTTATAAAATTATATTACAACTCCAATTACATACCACAACTAAATACAAGCTATAGAGGAACCAATTTATTTTTTGATAACTTAGTATAAATTAATAAATTTTCATGTGCTAAAAGTTGTGTCTTTTTGCGGTGTTTGTTTGATTGTGATAGAAGAGGTGAGAAGGGAACAGATAACAGTTTCAGGTCAATATTGGAAGAGAATTTGAGTTCAACAAGGAACAATTTTGAGCAAGAAAATGTGATGGGGATGTGTCAACAAGTGAATAGAAATAATTTCTCTTTGGATCAAAATCAGTTTAGTCCTCAATATAGTTCTGGAGATAGCAATGTTATTACAAGCCAATGTTTACCATCAAATTTTCAAATGGATTCTTCAGCTTTATATGGAACTCCATCAATTTTACAAGGTTCATTTGAGAACAGATCCATGACTAGTACTTTTCCATATCCAACAAATAACTATGGATTAAACTCTAATAATGAGTTGAATATTATGCCAGCTTCTAATAATTGGTCTAATAATAAAGTTCCTCAATTTTTTATGAGAACTTCACCTCCAAAACAACCAACCAATAACCAGTTGCATTTTACCAACAACACCCCCTTTTGGAATGCTTCTGAGGCTCCTAATTCTATCAAGGATGTTAGGTCTACTTTCTTCCCCTCTTTGCAACCCCAATTCTCCCCCTCAAATTTTGATTCACATTCAAAGGTATTACACTATTACTGTACTTTTTTTTTACCAAATTATTGTACTTCTCTTTTTGAACAATGTTAGTTTATTAGTTGATTATATTTGAATTCTAAACCTTCTAGTTAGTTTTCTTTTGGTGTCCTTCAACTTGCCAATTCAATGGCGGCATCCGATTACTACTTTTTTTGTTCTGATTGATAGACGAAATAACAAGAGTTATTGAAAACTCATACACATAACTGGAAGAGTCAGGGTTTAAACCCTAATCACGACGTCCGACCTAACAATATGAGTATTTTTGTCAGTTGATCTAGGACTTGTGGACCACGGCTTCCCATTACTATTACTATATTGTATACCACATAACATAATTTATAACATACTTATACATTAATTTATACATTAATGTAATTAATTAAATTGCATTAATATGTTATATTTATCAAAGCTGTTTTGATATTATTATTATTATTAGGAGAATGCTAACCATTGCTCTTGGGGCATTGGATAAGGGGATAAAAATAGAAATATAGTATTGGAAAATGGTGAAAATTGATAAATTTAACTTTTTAAAAGTCAAAATATTGTTGAAACCAATGCAAACATGCTACTTTTGACTTCCTTAACCATTGTCCTGAGGGTGGTTAGCAAGACCCTTATTATTATTATTATTTAATTACAACACACTAACAATGTACTTCTTTTTATGAACATTATACCTAATATAATATTTTTAGGGGACTTATACCTAATATATTGATGATGTATATAGTATACTATAAATATCATATGAATGAAATGAAGTATTTATTTCACCTGGTGTTTAGAGTTTTTTTAATTGATAAAGTAACAATTTTTGTGCAGAATATATCTGAAGTGAGTGTGGTAAAGAAAAGTGGGAGTGAGCCAGCACCCAAAAGGACCCGTAACGAAACCCCATCAACTTTGCCAGCTTTTAAGGTACAATAAGTGCAACTGACCTTTTAACAATAAGGGAAACCTTTAACCTTTTTATATTTCTTTTTCTTTTTCAATTTTTTTCTTTGAGTCCATAAACATGGATATGAATTTATGAAAATTTTATTTCTAACTTTCTTTCCCTCTTAGGTGAGAAAAGAAAAGATGGGAGACAGAATCACTGCACTCCAACAATTAGTGTCTCCTTTTGGAAAGGTATGTATTTGGATTCAAAATATAATGATATATACATTGATCATTTCCTTTGTGAATTTAATTTCTATGATAATGGAGAAAAAAAAGATTATATGATAGTTCTATTATGATGTTTTTTACTGATAAAAGCTTAAAAATTTGTTATATTTGTCAGACTGATACAGCCTCAGTGCTTTCTGAAGCCATTGAATATATTAAATTTCTCCATGAACAGGTTACTGTAAGTCCTTTTACCCACTAGTAAATTCTTAATTTGAAAGCTAAAAAATTCAAGGGTTAAATTATGTTGCTAGTAGTCTTTATAAAATGCCATCAATCAAATTTTGTTTATACCATTTTTTTTATCCAGGTTTAAACCTAATTTAGTGATTTTGGCAAAATTTATCATCTATATGCTTAATTTATGAAATCACTGAATTTTAGCATAGTATATCGATGAAAATGTTACAGTAATGGCTAAACTTGATACAATGGCATTTTATAAGATTAAAAACATATTTAGCACAAAACAAAAATTTTATTTGATGAGTATATTTTTGTCAACAGGTTTTGAGCACCCCATACATGAAAAGTGGAGCTCCATCAGAGATTCAACAGGTATCATAAAATATCATATATAGGAATAGTAATATTTATTACTATACTTTCCCATTTATATGAAACAATACTTCTCTAAGTGTAGAGATAGAAACATTTGATTCCCATGCATTGATGCTCATCATTGTTCTAATGCAAATAAATTCAAGTGATGCAATTAGAATTGCAGTTGCAAAAGCTTCAAAGTCCTTTACATTGCATATAAGATACATAAAGTTTGTTACTAAGTTAGTTATACTAATTATTTGTTCTTCGTTGTTTTCGTTGTGATTGGAATACATATTAAAAAACTAACAAACACAAGAACAATTTTTTGGATATGTGCTCCTATCAAAATGAAAACAACGAGAAGAACGACTAACAAGTAAAACAAACTTTACATTTAATATTGCGACCTCATGAGTGGTTGATTTTTTTTTCATCCAAGTTTATGTCTTATAACACTTTTTTAAAATTTTATTAATGCAGAATTCTGGTAAATTAAAAAAATGTGAGGGCACAAAGCAAGATCTAAAAAGCCGAGGACTATGTTTGGTACCAGTTTCTAGCACATTTCCAGTGACTCATGAAACAACAGTTGATTTTTGGACACCAACATTTGGAGGGACATCAAGATAATAGTAATGGATGAAAAAAATATAGTGACATGGAACCAATATCCTTCAACTAGGGCATGCATATATGTACCTTATCAAACCTAGCCAAGTTGGGAATGATAAGAAAAAAGAAAGAAAGAGAAACATGAAAGTAGACAAAGAAGCCCACTTAAATATGTAAAGTTAGTTAGTTCTAATGAGGGAAATGGAAAAAAAGAGAGTGGGGAGAAGGGAAATTTTTTTTGAAAGAGAAAGAAAAGGAAGTGACAATTCAAAAAGATAGCCATTGATGGGCCAACTACATTCAGAATTATTCAGGGTTTTGAGAAATATTTGGGACCATTTGGAGTTGTAATAATTGAAGTATTATGCTTGCAAGCGTGGGATTAGAGGAATGCCAAAGTTGATTAAAATAGAGAAAAGTTGTTATCTTTAGACTTAACATGAGAAGAGAGATATTTAGATATTTTCGACGGCTACAAAGTTATTGAATCAATATGATATTGATTCAATAACTCATATTGATTCAGTAACTTTGTAGCCGCCTCATTTGTGTAACAACTGTACTAGATTTAAGTTGAAGAAGTATTTCGACGACACAAAAAGAAGGTTACTCTACAAAGTCATTGGATCAATATCTCAATCTTTATGAAGATATTGATGTAGTAACTTTGCAGCCAAAACACTATAGTGTAACAACTACATTGGATGCAAGCTTGAGAAGTATTTATATAATCTACAGTGACGACACAAAGGAGAATGTTATTGTTTGGTGAAATTTGTTTTATATAAACATGTATTGTTAGCAGAAAATAAAGTAGTTGCTTTACTAATTTTTTGTTGCTATATATTGTGAATAGAGCTGGCACTACCTTTTTTAGTTCAAGGAACATTAAAATTAAATTAATTTGATGGAATCATTTTAATATTGTAGAAGGAGTAAGTGAAGGGATACTTCATTTGATTGGAAAAATCTCACTTTTGATTTGTTTATGTCTTTGGAATAAGTAAGTGGAAGTCAGAGGGGGGCCCACACTCACCCTTTTAGGTTTTTAATAATTATTTTCAAATGCAAATGTTTATTATTTTTTGCACAAGGGTTCAATTAGAAAGATATTTTTAATTTTTTAGATGCTTTTTCACATGCTTTATGCTTTATACCGAATGGCCACACATAGGGGCTTCCATTGGAAGTATGTGTATAAAGAAGAAAAATATTAATCATCAATATTTTTATTATATCCTAATATCCTCTCAAAGACGACACATATGGTCCTATTTTGAATAAAGTATATGCCCGTCATTATCAATTTTTTTCTTTCTAAAACAAATGAAGACTCTTGAAGAAAATCATATAAACCTATATAGAAAAAATGTCTATGCTTAGGTTTAAAGAAAATAAATGTTCTACTTATAGCTTATAGTATAGGACTATCATTAAAAGTTAATGATTACATTAAGAAAAAACATTTTTTTTCTTCTTGTATTATGTAGAAAAACAACAACTGCAATTTTATCTTCCTAAACCCCCAATTCTCAAGGAAACAGATGCATGGCGAAAGTAAGTAAAGTCTTTACAAAAATTATTACAGTTAAGTTTTGAATTTAGATTCTTTTAAACAATTCATACTAATTGAAACTTATTAACTAGTTCAACTCAATCATTGTTATAGAAGCAATTGCATTGACAGGAGCACACAAAGTATGAGCACAAAAAAAAAAATCACATATCATTTGTATAGTTTTAAAATTTTACACCTACATTTTTTTTACAGTAAAATTATTTATATACATGGGGTTTGCTAACTTAGACCAACAAAAATCATGAAGATCCAAGTTAGCAAAAATGCATATTTTTATTTGGACAAAAAAACCAATATCCAATAGTGTAAACCAATTTAAATTAAGGGATAGTTTAGTAAATTTTATTTTATTTTATTTTTCAATTAAAAAAATCCAACAACCGTTTCCTAATTTTACGGAAAATTACTATATTATCCCCCAAACTATTTGTTATAAAATAAAGAGAGTTTAAGTTAGCAAATTGATGCAAGTTAACAAATATGTTTTAATTCATTAAAAAATTAAAAAACAAATATGTTTTAATGAAAATTACGAAAGTAACCTTCAAGCTATTAGTTTTAAATAATAAAGATGAAGGGTATGTCTATCCAAATGAAAATGTAGAAAAAAATTACTAAACTATTCCTCAAGCTATTTGTAATAAAATAAAAGTTGGTTTAAGTTAACAAATTGATACAAGTTAACAAATATATTTTAATGAAAATTACTAAAGTAACCCTTAAGCTATTAGTTTTAAATAATAAACATAAAAAATATTTTTGTCCAAATAAAAATGTGCACTTTTACGAACTTAAACCTTCATGTTTTATGTTGGTCTAAGATAACAAACCATATATATATATTTGCCTCATTTTGGCTTTGCAGCTATTGGCTAGAGACTATTTGAAACGATTTTGTTCTATTCCAGGTAGGTGGCGCCATTTTTTCTGATTAGAAGTACTTTACCAAATCTCACTTTATAACTTCCCTACCAAGATTTGGACATTGATTAATGCAAAGATGGAACATCATCTAAAGCATTATTCATCATTATTATGTTAACTAAGCTAGCCTGTCACTGGGCTCCACGTCATTTGATTAGCCTAATATTACTTTGTACAAAATTTGTCTCTATATATTGTCATATGTGATTCAATTTTTTCTGTGTGTTATCTTATAAAGATGAGTTTATTAACTTAAAGATAAAATATTATGATATGTTAAATGACAAAATATGAATCAAATCTCTTGATCAAAGTACCAGAGATTGAGTATAGAAGAAGTTAAATTATTAAAATTGTTGTTCATGTATTTTATTTTATTATTTTAAAAAAAAAAATCAAGCATCTTTGGTCTGAAAATCATTGATGATCACAATGTAATTTTTTCTCACTGCTTGATTAATTAGCATCTTTTTTAGGCATGAGGAAGTTGGTGCTGTGAATATGCTGCTTCCTTTCTAAGAGATACTCCATCTTTAGCTAATAGCATAATATTAAGAAAATTCGTTTCATTTTTTATAATATGGTTTTCTGTTATCAAGAAATGTCATTGATACCAAAGTATATATGGATAAAAAAAATAATCATCAAATTATGTATATGTCATCAATTGCCTGAAAGATTCTATAATTATTCTCTATCCCTTTTCTCAACTCTTTATGGCGTAGCCACCCAATTATTTTCTAGATACACATTAATGTTTGCTTGCCTTTCACTTATAGTTTGAATAATTTTGAGCATTTTCATATGCATACAACACTAAGTTTTTTTTTGTAAAGGATAACACTAACTTGGTTTTAAATTGTAGTTAATAGATTATGATATCATAAAAATGACCAAAAATTATGAATAAATGTCACTACAATAGTTACAAGTTACAACTAGCCTAAATATAAAGGATTTTCAATTTTGCATGTCATCACAACGGCAATTCCGGCTGCGTCGGCTATATCTTCCAACAATGTAAAGCTTCATGGTCGTTGGGTATGACTCATATGTGGAAGAGGGGCAAGAGGCCGAGAAGGAGCTAAGCTGGTGGAGCGTTACAAAATAAACGGAACTGTAACTGTTCTAAAGTTGTCGAGGGACATTATTGTAAACTGAACCGAAGTATTGTAGGTTTGTAACACTGTAAACCCTAATTCATCACAAAAATAAACGGAACTATAGATGCTCTATAGTCACAAGGTAGGCCCCATTGGCTTAATTGCATGAACAAAATCGTGTTTCATTATCTTTCATTTTTTCCTTTTCTCTTATACTTCTATACCGGTTGTTGTTCTAGCAATGGTGTAACCATGTTTATAACTTTAAGCCCTAATTCATCACAAAAATAAACGGAACTTTAACTTTAACTGCTCTATAGAGGCAGACCCCATTAGCTGAACTGCGTGAACAAAAATCGTGTTTCATTATCTTTTGATTTTCGTTTTCTCTTATACTTTTATACCAGTTGTTGTTCTAGCAATGGTGTAACCATGTTTATATCTTTAGCTGCTCTATAGTCCACAAGTACAATTTAAAACCATGTTGGTAACTTGGTTAGTTTTTTGAATGCAGATTCCATTCAAAGTATTTCTGAGTGTCATGTGTAATGTCAGGCTTCTTGATCATCAAGTTTGACAAGAACCTTTGTCATTGGAATCAAGAAAATTTGAACTGCTGAAATTCATGAGCGTGGCTAACTTTAGCAGGTAGCAGTTCATAAAAGAGAACAGGTTACAGGAATGCACTTTTTGTCATGAAATGATGGAGCAAGATTCTGCAAAGCCAGAAGTAGAAACTCAGTGACACAAACTAGTGAGAAGAAAATGGGACCAAAGTGGAAAATTTACGAAAAAAGAACTCTGTGAATCACATGACACTGGGTTTCTTTCACAACAAAGAATGGAAACCATTGTGTATCAGAAGATTTCTTTCAATGACTACCTATTTTTGTTGCATGGACTGTCCTATCAGCAGCTGCTACTACTTTATATAATTCAATCAAACATAACAAATTTATTTTATTTTGTAAAACAAAGTGAAAAATTAAATTAAAATTCAAAATCATAGCATAAAGAAGATCTAGCATATAAACTATCCCAATAGAACTAACGAAAGAGGTTTAATAACTTAATAATAGGTGTACATAGTAAAATATTTTAACACCAATCTCCAAGCCTGAAAACTCATGTCATTTCTTCCCTTTGGAATAGCCCAAATCACATATGAAAATCATACATGATTTTATTTAAATAAAAATATGGGAATTTTCTTTTCCCACCTATGGTCTTTTTCACGTGCCCTATTTGTTTTTCCAAAATACCTTTTGCTCATTTTATATAATATAAACTCTTTATAGGTGATTTTTGGATTATATAATCCGAAAATTTGTTTTGCCCAGATTATCAATCAGAATCTCAAAACAATAATGACATATATCATTAAGATGACATAATTGAAAATAAAAAAAGATAAAATAAATGTAAAGAGACAAAATATAAATTGCTAATAATTTAACACATTTTATTAATTAATTAATCCTTTCATAGTATATCTACATTAATATAATGCTAATTACAATAAATTATTAAACACCTAATGCTAAACATGCGTTGCAACAAGATGGAGGGGGAAAAAGGGTAGGACAAGGTTTGTTTCCTCTCCCATCGTAAGAATTGAGAGGAGGGGTAAAACTAAATCTGACGCGCGAAGGAGACTCTAATGAGCAACTTTACAGAAGGTACAAATTTACAAATGGGACATTGCCCTTTGACCATTCATACTATCCTTAGATAAAAAAAAATATATTTGTGAAGATGGAATAAGAATTTGTGAAGGATAAGTGGGTATTTATAGGGGGATTTGTGAAGAATGAGTGCATAGGGTGTAACGGTCCATCACTGCATGGTAAACAATGTGGTCAAGTCTTGCTGACCAACCCAAAAAACGTGTTCCATGAGTCAGTCTTTATGACCAAGCCATCGTTCACATTCTGAACTAGTTCAGATTTTATAATCCGAATAAATCCCAAAATTGTTGGATTATACAATTTGAACTGGCCCAAGACTGTTTTAAAACTCGTACATTGCAGGGTGATGAGCATTTTGGATTTTATAATCTGAACTTGTCAAGTACAAGGTTTTTTTTTTGTGGTCCACATTGCACTAACAGTTTTTGTGATCCACGTCGCACAAAAACATGTATAAATTGGTGTGTTTGGTTCATTTGTTGTAAAACACAACAAAGAACCATGAACATTTATCTAGTGGATATGAACACTAAGAGGTTGTTTTAAACTTGATCCTGCTGCCATGCAAAAAGAAATATGTCAGTTGAAAGGGTAACATGATCAAGTTCAAAACAACCTTTAAGAACACATTTTCATTCATCATCTGTCATCTTATAATTTCAACAGAGGTATGTGTTTTGAGCCCTATCAAACCCACCAAAACATATAGTTTAACACATTCTGAGAGTGTTTGGATTATATAATCCTAAATACACTGGGAATGTATTCATATTATATAATCTGAACCATCTCAGAATATGGATTATGGCCTTACATTCAAGGTTTGGACAGTTTCTGGTGTGTTAATTGAGTTTCAAAGGTTAAACATGTTTTCTTTGACTGCAATTATAATCTAGGAACATTTTATGGTTATAAATAGCCCTGCAACCTTCAATATTTTCATTCGCTCTTCATTTTTCATTACTTCTAAATTTTTCTTTATTTAATTTAGTTTTGAGTGTGGACTATGATACCATGATCTTTGTTGACCATTCATATCGTCCCCAAAATTGCTTTGCAATTTATGTGCGGACAATAAGTTGGTCTACATAGACCTTTGTATCAATTACAACACTATACATGGGTTTCAGATTCTATAATCCTAACATCTTTATATAGGAGTTCAAATTATATATCTAAGAAAGAGTGTTTTAAAAATGAAATAAAAAATAAGCTGCACGAGAAACAAGTCAGGTGAAAAAAGTAATCGTCTAAAAATATTATGTGAAAAACCATCCCATATGTCTCGCAACGTGTATAAGACCAAACTTGAAGATATTTCTTAAAGCCTGTATTTAATTTGGGTTCATCTACAACCCAAATCAGTTCGAGTAACCCACTCTTACTGCAATTACATCACGGCGACTTCAACCAAATTTGGCAACTTTTTCACAATGCGACCACAACGACCCCAACTAAAACTCGGAGAATGAAACTCTTATAGAGATACATTTGTTAGTGGTAATCTAACAAAATCCCCTTGTATAAAATCATGTCTTTATTTTAGAGAAGTTCAAGTTTTATGTATGCAACAATCAAATCACGTAGATATTTATGAAAATATTTTAGGAATCAACGTTTAAAAATAACATTATGGTATAGTTTGATTGAACATATGTATAAAAGTTTTACAGGTTTTGGAGGTTGTACGGTTTAGTTTTTTTTTTTTGGTGGCTGGGGTTCGAACCCCAAACCTTGCATATATTATGTATTGTTCATACCAACTAAGCTAAGCTCACAAGGACGTACTATTTAGTGTTTAGTAACGGTCATAGTGAACAATTGTCCTTTTCATTAATAATAAATAATCACTGTTTGTTCCTAGGATCAAGTGAACACATTTACTTTCGGCATTATTTCAATAATATATAATTGACCTCAATACGGCTGATAAAGATTTAGACAAAATTTAGGTAGAGTATTATTTTAAATTTAACTAATAAAAACTCTAGACTACCTTTTATAATTGATGGAAAACAAAAGCAATACATATATGATCTCATTTCCTAATTTTTATCTTAAGGTTTAAATCACATGCACCTTTCATTTTAAATTTGATCCATTTGCACCCCTCTAATCATTTTAGTGCCTCAGCATATGTTATAAAAATTGAGGCATTTGTTGAATACATACAGACAAACTAATTTTTCTTCAACCATGCAATCTTTGCTGTACATTAGAGAATAATAAAGACAATGCTCTACCAAACCGGTTAATACAATGCAGTATATAAATGTTTGCTTATTGGAATTAAAGTTCATTATAGATGTAATACAAAATATAGGAATAAGTATTTTCTCAGCCTAACAAGAACAAACAATACAAGCAAACTTTCATCATTCAACAAATTTGCAACAACCACTGCATCCTATATAACACACATACAAAGCATTTTC
>Ga0315913_1001110_pt1 | contig 28200 bp, 10 predicted proteins | sample MpolsnodulesMG_FD_207736 | JGI IMG/M metagenome (GOLD analysis project Ga0315913, IMG submission 207736) | Medicago polymorpha root nodule microbial communities from Los Angeles, California, United States - small nodules | ecosystem: Host-associated > Plants > Roots > Nodule | place: USA...
AAAGAGGGAAAGAAAGCAATGCTATGTCAACACAAAACAATGTTGGGTGCATTTTAGTTCAACCCAAGCCGCACCTTTTACACACAAATCCTAGGGTTTGAGGTTAATTATAAAACAATAATATTTGAGGTCAAAATTGAAGGGAAAATTTCAAAATAGATAAGTAAAAGATTTTTACCTTATGAATTTAAATTCACCTTGATCCTATCCTTCAAATCCACCCCTCAGGACTGATTTTGTCTAGACTCCCCTTTGTTGAAGCCTGTATAACCCTCGATTTCTAACACTTTGAATGGAAAATGGATTTTTAAGAGAAAGTCGACGGTAATGGGTTGGGGATATTAATCATCCATTGAGGAAAGTCTTTGTTGGTTTGTATAAATGTGTTGATAATGTTGTTTGTCTCATAGTCCTCTTGCTTTTCAGTTTCAAGCATTTCTCTTATTTCTCCAGCGTGAGATCGGGGAAAGCATACCCCTTTTGTTGGTTGCATTAATTGACCATGAAAAAAAAGTTGAAATTGAGTATTGGGTTGGACATGATATTTGGCATGGCTTAATTTTTTTTCGTTGTTTCTTAAAAAGTGGCCCGAAATGTTGATTTCTTGGAGGGAAATTAACCAATTCAATTTTTTTTAGTTGCAAATGTATTTTGATGAATTTTAAAAATTGTACAATTGATTTTGATTATGGTTTTCTGATCCAATTTCCTAAAATTTATCCCAATCTCAACCTCGAAAAAATGTTAATTTGGCAAGAGGTGGTTTAGAGGATGACACGTTGGATTAGGAGACTAAAAATGGGAGAGGGTTGTATATTATTAACATATATATCAATGTTTTAAAACCCGAACCGATGATCGACTCGGTTAAGGCACTGGGTCACTGGTCGAAACAGTGGGTCACAGGTCGGACCGCATGACTATTGACCCGGTCTATATAAAAATATTTATGACCAAAAATTACACTATGAATGAAACTTTGATTAAAAAAATCCTGTCATTTTTTTTTTCTATTTAAAGTTCGTACACTAAAAAATTATATTCACAGCTGCAAGTTTGCAAGTTAATATCTTAACCGCAACACAATTCAAGCTATTTCAAATTAGCTCATACATTAAACAATAGTACTGCATAAAAAATCTCACAAATAAGTTATAATTCAGATTTCATCTTTAAAACATAGTATGCTCTAATCATTGTTGGAAATCAAAATATAACTGACTTACAAACCCTAGTAAGTTGTATAGTCAACAAAAAACAGAAACTCAAATAAGTTATAACAATTCACTAATCAATTAACTATTTATGCCTATGGAGTCAAATTGTTATAGTCTTGATGTCCATATTCATCATCTTCATCGGTTGAGATAGGAGAGGAGAACGGCGGTTGAAAATGACATTTGGGTTGGGAGTACGTGTTACTAGAGTTTTTGTCTTTATATATGTTATGCCTTTTTATTAAAAAAAAATGGAAAAATGGGTTGGGTGGGCTAAACTGGTTAAGCGGTCCGTCCACTGACCCGGACAGGTCACACGAGTTTCAGCGGGTTAATTGCATATCCGGTCCAGTAGCCTTCCTAAATCGCCGCACCCTCCGGTTCGCGGGTCGACCGGTCCAACCGGTTGGGTCGGTCAGGGTTTTAAAACACTGATATATATTGTCAAAAAGTTTCCTCCTAAATAGAGTATCTTTTTCGTACATTGTTTGTCTCTGTACTTACTAATTCTCCCAAAATTTCCTTGCAAATTTTAATCACTTGAGATTTGATCATAAACATATTTAATTAGTGATATGGCATCTGATTAGATACGTGGCACTGACGTGTCACAGGTTGACTGGGTTAGGACTGTGGTGACTCAACAAAACCATCGAAAATGACCTTTTTACCCTTATTGAGATCAGATAGGTGCGAAATCACCATGATACCCACGTCTTCTTTATCTTACTCTAAAATCTCGATTCCTTCTTACCCCGAAATCCAGATTCAATCTCAAGAACACACCCTTCTCTCTCAACAAAAACCAACGTCATTCCCAAAACAAACACATGTGATTCAGCAAGTTGAAACTCGAAACGCATTCTCATAACAACATCACTGTCATTCAAAACGGCTATCGAAACGGTTGTGTTTCTTTAACGAAGGCAGAAACATAAAGATGAAAAAGACGATGGAGATATTGTAATGGAGGCTCGATTGCGATGATTATTAAGAAAAAAGAAAACTAGGACAGAGTATTCTCACGGTTTGCAGTGGCCTTTTGAACTTCGGCGAGTGGGGTTCAGCCTGATTCCAAGTTGTTGTTGTTTTTCATTCAAGGGTAAAGCTTCAAAGGGAAAAGGAACTTGATTGCTCTTCTGATTAGATTTAGAATCTTGTCTCCTTTTCATATACAAATTAAGAATAAAATTAAAAAAATGATAAAATAACATAAGATATAAAGCAAGAGGGTTGAAGGGAGTTAGTTACAGTGAGGCAAAGAGGGACTATGAAAGAGCATGAGATGAAACTGGGTTAGTTTGATGCCGGTGAAAATGAAATGTTCATAAAAGCTTAAGTTATGTTCGGGTCTTACAGCAGGAACTGATTGAAGTCGTGACAAGACTTCTGATTCATGGTAGCTCACCCTCCGTTATAGATCTCCTTCTTTGAGTTTGTGAAGATATATCTGATGAAGAGAGATTTGAGTTTTGGAGAGGGAAGGAGAAGAAAGGGTAGAATGGTCATTTGACACTTGTCTAGTTTCATTAGGGACAAAATGACCATTTTAGTAACATTGGTTGAGTCATCCGTATTCTTTTTCAGTCAGATTTTGTCACGTCAACACCATATTACTAATTAAACGCCACATCAATAATTAAATGGGTTTAAGACCAAATCTTAAGTTATTAAAATTTGTAGAAAAACTTTAGAGGATTAACAAGCACTAAAATTCAACTAAACCCGTGACAATGAGTCATCCTATTTAACATGGTCGCTACACTAATAATATGATAACTTTGGTTTATGCCACTTTGTTCAATCAACATCATCCAAAACAAAAAAACAAAAATAAAACTCGCGCTATGAAAATTGGAAACCGCCAACCACTAAAAATCACAAATTTTCCTTTTCAAAAACGCGACTTCGAAAACACTATTGAACCACTAATCCACGTCATTGATCCCCGTGAAATCTCTAATTCATTCTGAACCATCGATAAAAAAGAAATCAACCGTCAAAAACACCTCAAACCCCATCACACGGATCGACATTCATAACCCTTGTGTTTTTTCTCCTTTCAAAAAACACACCACCCCTTAAATCTCATCACCTATATAAACCAAACCGTAGTAACCACATCTCATTCACACATCTCTTCTTAGGTATATCAAATTCTCATTAATTTTCCCAATATCTAATTATAGTTCCTGAGTAATTAATTATAATTTTCTTTGTTTATCGTGTAGGTTTTTTGTTGAATTATTTTTGCGAATCAAGATGTCTGGACGTGGAAAAGGTGGAAAGGGATTGGGAAAGGGAGGAGCAAAACGACACCGTAAGGTGCTTCGTGATAACATTCAAGGAATAACGAAACCCGCTATTCGTCGTTTGGCTCGTAGAGGAGGAGTGAAGCGTATCAGCGGTTTGATCTATGAAGAGACACGTGGCGTGTTGAAGATCTTTTTGGAGAATGTTATTCGTGATGCGGTTACTTACACAGAGCACGCTAGGAGAAAGACTGTTACTGCTATGGATGTTGTTTATGCATTGAAGAGACAAGGAAGGACTCTTTATGGATTTGGGGGTTAGGCTTTCAGGATTTTCTGTTATTTTCTTGTCGTTTTTTATTTCAAGTTTTATCGGGTTTGGGAAAAGTCTTGCTGTCAAGAAAATTTGGCAAGGTTTGTGGTTGAATTTAGGTGGTGTTTTTTAGGAGTAATTATCTTTTGTCATAGGTAGTTTAACTGTTTCATGGTTTGAATCTGTTATGTAACTACTAGTTTTAATCAAAAAGTATTTCTGATTTCAGATCTCGTTTTGTTTCTTTTTTCATCAAGATTTTAAATCTCTTGTTTTAGGTTTTGCTTTTTGATTTGTGAAACATGTATTGCAATTTCAATGTCTAACCAACGCAATTTTTCCAAGAAATCTGTAATGCAAATATTAATTACATACTTAGTGATTGAATGAGGATGTAATTGTGTGCGCTAACCTGAAACATCTTAAGTTGTTAAATTGAGGAATGACCAATTAGTTTTTTCACCACTGGGTGCTAATGTACTGCAATCTGTGGACCTTAACTAGTACTGATGGTTCCCATGTGTTTTTCCATCTGGAGAATTTAGCAATCTAGGTTAAGGTACCTTCTTGTAGTAGGTGGAGAAACTTGAGATTTCGTTAAAGAATTTAACATCGAATAATGCTAGAAAACAATCCCATGGGAACAATTTACTGCAGCGTGCAGTGACTTCAAAATTCAAATACCTAGGAGTCAAGATTCAAAACCCGTGTTTTGCAGCCATTGAAACATAAGTTTAACAATGAGGCTCATAGTTAGGATTTACCCTTATGTTGTCTGCTCAATCACCTTGTCCTGTTTCTGGTTGAGTTACATCTAAGCTAAAAAAAAAATACAAAAGAGCGTGAATGAAAATTTGGTGTATTGAAAGTGTATATTAGGCGGTGTAATTTCAACTGAGAATGAATTGTGGAATTTGTGGAAGAATTTGGAGAAATGCTGCAGGTACATTTTATGGAACTCGCAATACTTCACTCCTTCACTCCCTTGCACTTAATAGTAACATAATTATATAGAGTCTTGCTTATAGTTGATCATGGTGGAAGCTACCCTATGCACACACATTATGATTCCGCGGAATTGTTGATCATTTGAAAAAACTATTAGAGGTGGAGATGTTATTGTGTTTCCTAAAGGACGCATGCATTTCCTTGTCAACTTCCGTGCCAGAACAGCGGTTGCTTTTTCATCTTTCTCCACTGAAAACACTGTTGGTTTTCAGTTTGCTGATAAATTCTCCTTTGTTACTCAAAAGATAAGACAGCTCTTCTTGATTTTGAATAAATCAAGAAGCTTAAGACTGATACTGCTGCTATGGATGTTGTTTATGTGCTTTAGAGGCCAGAGAGGACTCTACGGGTTTTGATTTTGTTGTTTGGGGAGGGAATTGAGAGGTACGTTTTTAGGAGAAGATTTGGGAGTAATTATGGTATATGTGTATGTTGTCTGTGATAGGTAGTTTGCAATTGACAATGTCCTATCTTACCAATTCATTTTTCCATTTAAACCCTAAACTAAGAGATAAATTAGAATTCTGGAATGCAATTACTAATGACAAATACTAAAAGATTAAGTAAGGATGTTTTAGTCCAATTTATATCTTTAACGTCAAGAGTTAAGGAACTAAGGACTATGTGTCATATAGTAGTGAAAAATAATGAATTTGGTATTCTTCAAAAGTTGGTGCTCATGTATATCACACAAGTTAAGGAACTGGGGACTATGTGCCAGTTGTTGCAGTCATGTCTTACTTGTGAAGACTCCTTTGGATTCCATTGGTTTTGTCATCTGGGAAATTTGGCAATCTAGGATAACCTGTTTTCTCCATCAAACCAGTTGAGCTGTCTGAAGTAGCCAGGGAAAACTGGATTTCGTTAAAGAACTTAATATTGATTGTGCTCAGAAACAATCCCATCAGAACAATTTACAATTTACTGCAGGATAATCTTGAAACATGTCTCTTAGGAATCCTGTTTTTTGTGGATCCATTGTGTTTAGGGGATGATTATCAAAGATCAATAATAGGTTAGTGTGGTACACTCAGCTTGCTGAAGAGAGGAGATTTATGTTTTATCCTACTCTTCCCGAAGATTTGGACATGAGACGGTGTTTTCAAACAGCTATGGTGTAGTGGACTGCGTCAACCAAAACCTGTGTTTATGGACAGCTATTCTGCAAAGACATCATGCAACATCTGGGAGATATCCAAACACAAGCTGAATATTGTGCTCAATCACTCTGTACTACTTCTGGTTTTATTTTCTTCGAGGAAAATGATGTTTTAAGCTCCAAAGAAGAGAGCAATGCAGTTTATTGAAAAAGTATGTCCGAGGGTGTGCAATTGGCATGAGAAAAGTGTGGAGATGAGTTTTGCAAAATTCAAAATGTTACATGATTTTATTAGTCAGGCGTATGGTTCATGCTAAGTGTTGCGTGAGATAAATCAATTCCATTGCTTAAACTAACATTATCTTAACATATAAGCTGTAAGATAGATAGGACTCTTCTCAATGCTAATAGTTCATTTTAAAGGACACCTTTGCATGAAATATCCATATTTAGTTTTAAATGTCATCAGATTTAATTAAATAACTGATTATGTCACATCCCATTGCACTAAAAAATTGATTATGTCACATCCCATTACACTAATTTAATACACACAAGTAGACTATATATATTATCTCTCTGATGACTAAGATTTGGACTATATAAAAGCCTCACATTATTCTCATATTCTCCGTCTCTCATACACTGCAACTGTTTAGTTTATTCTTCACAAATTCCATGGCCTCTGTTTGCATATCCAATTCTGTCAATAACACAAGTATTCCGATTCGACCAACCTTCACGAACCTCTACAAGTGGCCAGAATCTGAAGTAGAATTTGTGAAGACTATGAACTCAAACAATTACCGTGACAGAGTTGAAGTTGATAGCCTCTCCTGCAGGCAAGTGTATCTGAGAAGCTACAAATTCTCCAGGAAGAAATTGAGTGTTACCGAGAAGACCATAAAATATTTCATCAGTGTAAAGGAGAGTGTGATTTGTGCTAGCAATCTATTATATTGTAATAGTAAGGGTAATCGTAAGATTCTAGGGAGGACTAAGTATATCACTCATGCTGCTGTGTCAGTCTACCATAGGTTGCTTTCTCGATCCGATAAGGTCCATGTGGCTCGTCAGGATTTCTAATGTTGCGTGGTTGTTTGTTTTTATGGTGGATCAGTGTCCAATAAGAATAAGGATCAAAGCTATAGTTTGTAGTTTCTATTAAATCATGGTCGATTGGGATATGAACGCGAGTATAGTAATTGTAGAACTAGTGAAATCAAACATATAAGCTATCATACATCTTCTCTTCTGATCAATTACTGGTTTTAATACGTGCAAGCTATATTTACACTTACAGCTAGTATCTTTCTTGTAACCTCCTTTTATCAAGTCAAATAAATGTTTGCTTGCTTTTAGTTAAGCATATTAATATCAATATTACAGTTGTTATCTTCTTTAATATTCATGAGACTTGAATAAAAACTAGCTCTACCCTATGGTACAAAATGAAAATAATATAATTATGTGCCATATAATTCTGAGAAGGGACTTGGTCTAAAAGGGGCAGAGATGATTTTATAAGGTTTGTATGTCATGAAAGTTACTCTACTATATACGTGTTACTTTGCGTAATATTGGAGTCAAATGTGGAATGAAACGTTGAATATGACAATGGATACTATATAGATTTATATATTACATTGACATTGAAATATTGAACTCATTTAATTTAACGTGTGCAAGTGTAACCTATTAATAAGACTATAGTAGGCTTTGGAGTTTCTGTTGTACAAGCCGGCTAAGAATTTATAATACTGATGTGACATTATTTTTCTAGCAGTTGCAACTATAGAAGTTTCATCTACTGCAATGATCTTGGAACCCACACGTTTCTTTGGAATTCAATGGTTATCGAAGATCAACAGGGTAGTGTAGTATTCTAGGCTTGCAAAAGATAGGGAATTCGTGTTGATCTTACTCTTTTAATGATGGTGCTCTTTCAATTTGTGTTGTCTACAGATCAGATTAGTTTGTGCCTTTCGTTATTTTGCTCCGTCGTAAGAATAAACTTATCCTACTATTAATATTACCGTTGTTATTATTATGCGTGAGGCTTGAATAAAAATTACCTTAACACTTTGGTTACACGATGAAAAATATAATTATGTGACTTGTAGTTTTGAGACGGGACCTAGACACTGAAAAGGGAATGTAAAAGATAGGGATATGAATGGACTATTAGATCTTGAGCACTACACATCAAAATCGTCCAAAAGATAACATGTCAAATCTGAGCCAATTAACCAACGCTCGTAATATGTTTTTCATTTTATACTGGCTGTGGTGTAACTACTATAGAAACTGTTATATCTAGAGAGAAAATTTGTCTTCACATTCACGAACAGGCTACATCGCCATCGTGTTTTTTGTTCGGCCATTGTCCAAGGAGAAGATAGTGATGGTTACAGAGAGCATAAGAAAAGAGGTTGCATTTTAAATGAGAGGAAAACTTGTGATACATGCAGTATACAATGTAAAAGGGTGAAACTTTAATCTAGCAAGAATTTTAAGTGCCACACAATGCGAGACCTATTAGAATTTGCCACGATACATCACATGTTCAAGTTCCATGGCAAGTTTTTTTATGACTTCATTAGATCATTAGAAATCTGATACATTTTCAGTTCAATGAATTTTACAGTCTTATTGATGAATCATGTTTGTTGATTTGACAGTACATTTTAATGGGAAGGTGGATTATACATATAGGATATATCACGATCATATATGATTTAACCACCACTCAGGAAAAACCGTTGTTAGTTTATATAATTTGTTACTTTCTGTTACTCTTCCATATATAAGCAAGCTTGTTATCATCCTTGTTTGACTAACTTGAAAGAAAAGTTATTCACAAACTTGCTCTCTCTTTCAAAATTTGAATCAAGTACTGACCATGCAATGCAACATTGGTTGTATCTGCGAAACTTGAAAATGCTAAATGTTGCATAAAAACGTGCTAAGATTATCTGTGAAACTGGAATACAAATTCAATAGTAAGAGAACTTTGCCAATACACTAAAAGTACATAAAGAAATAAACCATGCAACTTGCAAATATATATAAAAAATAAATTAGAAGAACAAAAAGGAAGCAAATGAATACAAAAAAAAAAACATGATTCAACTTGTTTTAACAAGTCAGTAAATACATAATAACCTTCATCTTTCATCTGAAAGAAAAATAGAAAACATGTGTATTTTTTGGCAGTTTCTACAAACTTCCTAGGAGAATCTGGTTTGATTTTCCCTGCTAGTGCTGTATCGGTGATTTGTGCCAACTATCCTTTTTTCTGATATTTCATCGCCATTCTGCTAATTTCATCATTTCCCTAGGAAGCAATAGATCTTTTTTCTGACAGGCTTTGCACAGAGAACTTCAAACAAAGACTTCTCCTCCTCTTCAATGCCACTTTCCTGCCATCCCTTAACTCTGTCTGGTGCAGCGCTTCCATGTCTTCGACTGCCTTTGTCTTCCCAACCTCTTCCTTTTCCTGCACAGTGCACAACAAACTCCGACCAAGACCAATGCACTCACTACCCTGAGACTCACACCAGCTATCACACCAACCTGAATATAACTTGAACCAATAGTAAGTTCTTTGCAAGACCAAAACAAGCAAGCAAAAAACATATATACTTAGGGTTTATTAGGATCGACTTATTTGACCTTACCTGCTTGCATAAAAACTTGTGAGATTGTTATAGAGAACTTATAGAAACCATTTATTACATGTCCATCAGTGTTTTCAGCTTATTTCCATAAACTCTTCGGGATAACTTATGAAAATCGCTCATAGCTTATATAAAAGCAATTTTATTTCATCTTTTGTCACAAAAATAGTTTATACATAAGCACTTAATTAAACCATTTATGAAAACAAGACTTGATACATAAGCATTTAATTGACAAGCAAATCACATTAATTTAATTCCGAATTAACAACAAACAAATAACATCAATCATACATTAAACTTTGCAATATTGTGATGAAATTAAAAACACAAAAATTGATTAATTAGACCATATATATCTATGACAACCTATGAAGCACGAACACATCTAGGACTACGCGTGTCGTTGTGTCTGACACGCGTCGGTGTCCGACACTCTTATGACACTTGTCCGACATGTGTCGGACAACTAAATTGGTGTCCTAAATAATATTGTTTTTTTCTTTAATTCAACATTTCTAGGATTGATGTCCGACACCTATATAACACTTATACGAGCCATGTCGGACAACTCAGACAAATATCTAAAACATTTTTCTTTCTTTCTTGCTTCCACATGCCGCAAATACAAGAGTTACATATGTTTTGAGAAATGTTGATCATTTAAGGGGTAATTGACATTACAGTTTATTATAACATTTTTAGCTTCTTTGATAATAAATGAATAAATAAAGGTCAAATACTATGATATCTTGTTTTAAACTTTTTTCTAATGAAATAACTTGCTCAAGTTTTTTTTTTTTTTTGACAAATAACTTGCTCAAGTTAGATGCTTATATATGTATTTTTATTTTCATTTTAGATCGTATATAAATAAATTAACACATATGTAGCGGTGTCGGTGTCCTATATTTTATACACAAGCAGTGTCAAAGTGTTCGTGTCAAGTGTCTCTCTCGGAGACCATGCTTCATAGATGACAATAGATCTTTTTCTTCAAACTAAGAAGAAACTTCCAACCAAGAGGCATCAATCTCCAAAATCAGCAGGAGAGGGAGTGAAGTTCTTAGTGCGTGAGAGTTGTTCTTTACTTTTGGCTCACTCGTGAGAATTGAAAAAGAGAAATTATATTAGTACATCCATTTTTTGTGACAACTTTCTCTCTTATATTCACATTTTGTTTTTATTTTCTCTCTATTGCTTTAATTTTTGTGCCAATACATTCTTTAAAAAAATTTGATTGTCTAAAAAATTATCATATAAATGACTGTTCAAATACAACAACTCATTCAAAAATGCTTCTTTGGTCTTCACTGGTGTTTTTCTTCTCCTATACAAGAGAAAACCTTGTCTCCCGAGTGTACAACAAAACGTCCCACAACGACCCACTATAGCATAAATGTGGATCTATAAATAAAGACGTAACAAGTGTACGTTGAAAAACGTTTAATTATTAGTTGTATTATTGGTTCGGTATTGAGGTGAGATTTATATAAATTTTGTATAAGTTTCACTTTACTATTTGAACCATTAGTATAACTACTAATTAATTTTTTTCAACTCTAAATATAAATGTATGATTTTTATACCCATAAATTTGTATAAATCTTTACTGAGTTTTTAATCCCTCTAAGTATATAATTTTTTGATTACTACATGTTAGACATATGTCGAAATATAAAAATAATTTATCAATAAGCAAATTAATATTGAAATAACTAACATATGATTTCTCGATAAAAGAAGTATCTTAACTAAATAATTTTTTTCTTCCATTTATTCTAGATGAGAAATCAATAATAACATTCATTAAAAAAAATCAATAATAACTTGTTTTTCTTTAGGGGATCAATAATATGTTTTTTTTAGGGGATCAATAATAACATTTTATTTTTCTTGAGATTTTTTAGCATACTTGTTTGACTAGAAGGCGTAGACAAAAGATGACCATTTACATCAGTTGGAAGTATCCGCATAGAAAGGATCAAGCTTAACTGTGACAGATCTTACAAGGGTTCCATGAACATTGTAGGATGTGGAGGTCTTTTTCGAGACTCAAATGGTCAATGGCTACAAGGTTATGCACGAAGGATTTAAGCTTGTGACCCCTTCATTTCATCAATGTATAACCTTAATGGCTATGTTTTTGATTGATATGGTAAAAGAGGTGTAAGCTTAATGGCAATACCCCTATTTTGGTTTGTCGTATCTGAGACCTCTCAAAATTATAGTGACATGTTATTTTTAAGTACACCTGGCATGAAGTAAACATATGCACTGATTGACTAGCTAATTTTAGTCTCAATCAGAGTTCATATGATGTGAACTTTCTTGAGGTTCCACCTAAAGAGCTCAAGAATCTCCTCTTTAACGACTTATCTGAGTCTTGCATGCCTAAGAGTGTTAGTGTGATTTTGTAGTTTTTTTCTTTTCTTTTGGGCTTTGGCCCTCTTTGTTCACCAAAAATATATATAATATTTATAGACTAATAATCTAATTGATTACTCTATCTTAAAATAACATGCATCAATCTTACTAATATTATAGTTTCCATAATTTTTATTTTATTATTCTAATATTTCTAACATAGATATTTTTTGGTGAAAAACATATATATTTTATTAGCGTGATATTTATTTTTTTTTCAAAAAACATAGATATTTTTTGTTACCTTATGTATTTTTCCTGCATGTGATTGATTTCTCTGATTTTTTTTTATCTATGAGAGATTATACTTTATTTTAGCTAATTATTTAATTTAGTCACATGATAAAAATAAAAATACATTGATATATTTTTCAATTTAATTATTTCATAATTTATTTTCCTAGTCGAATGAAGTCGGACAAACTAACATGTGCTAAGCACAAGCTAGTTATTATATAAATAATACACTTATTGTCAGGGATGTAAATGAATATCCATGAACGCGGATAGCGTGATATTCGTGTCCGTTCTGTTGGATAAATATGAAATCCGTACCTTATTCATATTCGCGCGGATATCCGTTTAGCGGGTAATCCATAAATTTTGAAGTATCTACATGTTTATACAAATATCAATGGATAACATTTTCAAAAAAAAATTGTTAATTTTTTTTAGCTAAAATTTAAAAACAAAAGTTCATCACATTCCTTTTTTTTAGCAAAACATAATATCCCTGCATTACAATAACAACAAAGATCCTTCACGAAACAAAAACATAAATAAATTTTGCTACATTTAATAAAAATAAAATTCGTGTAATAACTAATAACACTCACAAACACAATACCTAAGTTTTTTTGGCTTAGAAAGTTGAAACATATTAAGCCTATTTATGTAATTTACTCAGTTTAATAGCGAGTATGGATATCCACAGGGCAAATACCGTAAAATCCGCATATGTATCCATTATTTAGCGGGTAGTTGAAAAATCTGTTTATTTTATCCATGGATATCCATAAAGGTAACCGCTCCGTATCCGTATCAGATTTTATCCACGCATACCTACGAGTGCAGATTTTTTTGTCATCCCTACTTATAGTTCATACTAATATGTTGCTAGAGATGAATCATTTCAATTGATCCATTACTTAAACGAACATTATCCTAGTTCGTGAGCATATAATATAAGCCCTAACATAGATATGACTCTCCTCAATGTTAATTATTTTTTAATTTTTAACCCGTTGGTTTCTTGGGGAAATGAACTATGATAATTTGGATTTTGACAATGATGTAAATGTACTCTGATTAAGAATTGTTTCATCCAAAAATCGAATTTAAATTCTTTTTGACTATTTGTCCTTTGACGAACTCATTAACCACTTCAAACTCAATTGTTTTGTTCATATTAAATATTCATTTCTAAGGACATCTTTGCATGAAATATCCATAATTGTCATCGGGTTTGTTGAAAAACTATCTTGTGACATCTTCTCACACTTATTTTATACTACCTCCATTTTTATTTACAAGATTTTATTCCCCTAATTAAATGTCATGACTTGCTCGTGGAGACTCCTTTGGGTTTCATAAGTTTTATCATCTGAAAATTTTGGCAATCTAGGATAAGCTGTTTTCTCCATCAAACCAATTGAGCCTACTGAAGCAGCCGGGGAAACCGAAGATTTCGTTAAAGAACTTAATATTGACAGTGCTGAGAAACAATCCCATCATAACAATTTACTATAGGACAATCTTGAAACATGTCTCTTTGGAATCCTGTTTTTTGTGGATCCATTGAGTTTAGTGTGGTACACTCAACATGAGCAAGAGATGGTGTTTTCAAATAGTTAAGAAGTTGAATATGCAGAGGATCATTGCACTTTGACTGCATCAACCAAAACCTGTGCAGTGAGGCTCTATGCTGTGATGCTCAATCACCATGTTCAATCCGTATTTATTTTTAAATGTCATGAGATTTAATTAAATAACTGATTATGTCACATCCCATCACACTAATTTAATACACACAAGTAGACTATATTATCCCTCACATTATTCTCGTATTCTCCCAGCCTCTCATACACGAGCTAACTATTTAGTTTATTCTTCACAAATTCCATGGCCTCTGTTTGCATATCCAATTGCGCCAATAATAAAAGTATTCCGATTCGACCAACCTTCACGAACCTCTACAAGTGGCCAGAATCAGAAGTAGAATTCGTGAAGACTATGAACTCAAACAATTATCGTGACAGAGTTGAAGTTGATAGCATCTCCTGCAGGCAAGTGTACCTGAGGAGCTATAAATTCTCAAGGAAGAAATTGAGTGTTACCGAGAAGACCATAAAATATTTCATCGGTGTAAAGGAGAGTGTGATTTGTGCTAGCAATCTATTGTATTGTAATAGCAAGGGTAATCGTAAGATTCTAGGGAGGACTAAGTATATCACTCGTGCTGCTGTGTCAGTCGACCATAGGTTGCTTTCTCGATCCAATAAGGTCCATGTGGCTCGTCACGATTTTTAATGTTGCGTGGTTGTTTGTTTTTATGGTGGATCAGTTTCCGACATAAGGATCAAAGCTATAGTTTGTAGTTTCTATTAAATCATGGTCGATAGGTGTATGAACGCGAGTATAGTAAGTGTAGAACTAGTGACATCAAACATACATCTTTAATATTCATGAGACTAGAATAAAACTAGCTCTACCCTATGGTACAAAATGAAAATAATAATTATGTGCCATATAATTCTGAGAAGGGACTTAGTCTAAAAGGGGTGGTGATGATTTTATAAGGTTTTTATGATTTTACAAGTTCGAAACAACAATTATTTTACCGTTGTAGTATTTATTTCCCATCGTATGTGATGCTGCACCATTGACGGATAAAGGAATCTGTGTCTTCGACTGCACAATACAAATCAAACTATAGCCAAGACCAACGCACTCACCCCCGACACTCACACCAGCTAACACACCAATCGTACTAGAACTTGAACTACAAGTAACTTCTTTGCAAGACCAATACAAACAAATCAAAAACAGATATATTCGGATTAACTTATTTGACCTCACCTGCTTGCAGAAAAACTTATGAGATTGTTTCAGAGAACTTATAGAAACAACTTATTACATGTCCATCAGTTGTTTTTCCAGCTTATTTCTATAAACTCTCCAAGATAACTCATGAAAATCGCTTATAGCTTATATGAAAACAATTTATCTTTATTTTATCTTTTGTTATAGAAATAGCTTATACTTATGCACTTATGCTAGGAGCACTTAATTAAAGTATTTATCCAAAGGACATTAATGCTATTCAAAATTAACGACAAACAAATCACATCACTCAAACATAAAATTTTGCAATATTGTGATACAAATGATATAAATGACTTATCCTAAAGTTGAAGAATATAAAATTAATAAGGCAAGAATGGATTAATTAAAATCAAACTATAGGTCCAAGAGGCAACAACACATCTCCAAAATCAGGAGGAGAGGGAAGAGATAGAGAAAGGGAGTCAAGGACTAACTACTAGCTATATGAGAGTTATTTGTTCTTCTTTTGGCTCACTCGTGAAAATTGTCTCTCAAGTGACATACTAAATGTCCCGCATCGACCAAAATAACAGAAAAGTGGACTATAAATAAAGAAGCAGGGAGGGACTGACAAGTGAATGTTAGGTATTAGATGTATTGGAATGAGGGATATTTATCGAAGACTTTTATGCATTTATATATGCTTATGAAGGCTATAAAGTTTTCTTTAATTACACTTTTTTCAATTTAATTACTACTCAAATTCTTTTTTCTCCTTTGATTTACATCTGAATTTTTTTAATTAATTATTTGGTTAAATAAATATGTTTTATTAAAAAAAATCGCATGATTGAATTCTTATAGTCTTTTCGCTCTATTTATTGCGCCAACGTTTGAAAATTATGAACAATGTTTTTTTTATGAAATTTTGATTTTGATTAAAACTAAAAATATAAAAAAAAATTGAAGGAAAAACTAAAAATATAAATGTTTGTTGCTTTCAAGTTATAATAAACCAAACTAACCATGATTATCTATTTAAATGACACAAACAATATAACAAAAAAATATAATCTAGTTTTTTTTTTAATGACACCAACAACGATCTTCATTAAAGAAAAAGTTGTTTACACTACCAAAAAAAAAAGTTGTTTAAGGGTATAAATGAGATAATGAAAAAATAAGTATAAATATATTCATCTAATTTGGTACACTTTTTAAATGATAAAGGAAAAAAATCAGACATATAAAAATTAATATCGTGTTTGTTACATTTGTTTTAATATTTAAATTTATTCTTATCTATTTGTTACATGTGTTATTTGTATTGCAAATTGGGGTATTTTTGGAAAAAAAATCCAGCCCAAAAATATTGAAAGATATAGTTTTCTTTATATATAGTATAGATGTTCAACATAGGGTTTAAGTCTAAATCCAAATTTATTTTATGATCTTTAAAATTTTAAATATTTGATTTTTTTTCTTCATACATGTTTAAACAATATAAAAAAACTAGCGGAAAGACGGGCATTAACGAGCATGTCTTTCCGTTCTTTTTGTTGTGCTAACGCTTTTAATTATAAACAATGTTTTTTTTAATAAAATTTTGATTTTGATTAAAAAAAAATAGAGATTGGATGTTTGAGAATTCCAAGGTATAAAAAACCCAATAAACTATGTTTATATTTTTCAATGACATCAATAATATAGCTAATACAATATTAGTCTTTATCCTTTTTAATGACACCAATAATATAATATTAATATAGAAAAAATTGTTCAAGAGTATAATTGAAATAGTGAAAAAGCCAGCTCAAAATCTTCTATTTATAATTGAAATAGTGAAAAAGTCAGCTCAAAATCTCATATTTTCTTTATATATAGTATACATTCCTCCATAAGGAATGGAGTTCATCCTAGCTCCATTTAACTTGGCTCCATTTACCTATGTTCAATACACAAATGACAAACATGTGGAAAAAATAAATCAAATGGTTGTAATTAAAAGGATTAAAATAAGCCTTCTAGGATGATCCATCTTCTCTCATCATCTCCTCCACTCCTCTCCCTCTTTCCTCTCGCCTCCTCTACCACTGTAGCCCTTCCTCGGGGACACCATCGGGAGATCTGTAGCGATAGAGCATCCTCCGATCAATCTTGTTGATGTTTCTCGAACAATTATCAACTCTCTTATGTTAGTTATGCATATCATGGATATATAAAAAAAAAAAAAAAAATTCTCTTTTGTGTTGGGATTGGATGTAAATAACTAAAAAAAAATTGTAACACTTTTAATCTGACTAGTTGTATATGATTTATGCATTCAATATAATATTTAGTTTAAATCTGTTCTTAATACTTTATCGACGATGTAGTGTTTCACAATTGACCTTTTGATTTAGTTTGAGCTTATTCAACCTACTATTTACTAAAGGACATAGTTTAAATTATGTATAGGCGCTACCACAATAGAAATAATGGGTAGGTTTATATTCATGTATAATTATCCGAGCTTATATCACTGAAACAATTGGCTTGTTTGCCACAAATGCATTAGAAGTCAGCTGGTTTAATGGAACTTGTCCAATAGGTATACTTTTTTTTTTTTTTAATCTAAATTAAGGATAAATTTTATTCCTCCTTTTAAAAAAAATAAGAAATATACATTTGCATGTTTTAAATTTTACATCAAAATTGTACATTTCACTTTTAAGTTCATTTAATTAATTAAGAGTTTTTAAATAAGTATCTATATATAAAAAAAGGTTTACAATTACATTTTAAGATTTGTCAATAATTTATAATTAAGCCTTTAAATTAAAATAATTAATCCAATTTTTCAATTTTATTTGTTTTTACTTAGAAACCAAATTGTGGATGCATAATGTTTCAGTGATGGTGATCCAACTTGGAGATGGATATCAAAGATCAACATAACAATTTAGTGTGGTACTCTCAGCTAAAGTGAGGAATTTTTTTGAGTGATGGTGTTAAAGAAGCTTTGGCCATGAGATGATATCATAAAAAAGTTAAGGAGCTGAATATGCATCATTGTGCACTTTATGCCTCTTTTGTGTTTCACTGACTGAACCAAAACCTGTATTTTGCTTGCAGACATTCACCTTGTCATTATGAGGCTCATAAAAATCACCTTGCCTTCTCAATGCTTAAAAATCATTTCGAGGGGACACCTAGCTTGGAATATCCATAATTAATTTTAAATGTCATCAGATTTATTAAAAATACTGATTATGTCATTGATGACTAAGATTTCAACTATATAAAATCCCCATTACTCTCATATTCTCGTTACTTCTTTTACACGCTAAACACTGCAACTATTTAGTGTATTATATATGCTCCAGAAATTGGAATCCTTCAAAAGTTCCATGGCTTCTGTTAGCATATCCAATTGCGTGAATAACAAAAGTATTCCGATTCAACCAACCTTCGCAAACCTCTACAAATGGCCAATATCAGAAGTAGAATTTGTGAAGAGTATAAACTCCAACAATTATGGCGATGGAGTTGAACTTGATAGCCTCTCATGCAGGCAAATGTATGTGATGAGCTACAAATTCTCAATGAAAAAATTGAGTGTTACTGGGAAGATAATAAAATGAGAGTGTGATTTTTGGTAGCAATAGAATAAATAATTAAGAAGGGTAATTGTAAGATTCTAGGGAAGGCTAAGTATGTCGTCACTCATGTTGTTGTGTCAGTATTTCATAGGTTGCTTTCTCGATTTGATAAGGTCCATGTGGCTTGTTATGATTTCTAATGTTGCGTGGTTGTTTGTTTTTATGGTGGATCAGTGTCCAATAAGAATAAGGATCAAAGCTATAGTTTGTAGTTTCTATTAAATCATGGTCGATTGGGATATGTACGTAAGCTTGATGCGTGTAGAAGTGAAACCAAACACACAGACAATCATACATCAACTTCTCCTTTGCTCAATCATACACTAGTAGTGTCTTCTTTGTTGTAACCTCTATTTTCTAGTCAAATAAATGCTAATAAATTATTTAGCATAAGTAGATCAATGTTTTGTCACTTGCATATAGCGAAGGATATTATTGTTACAGTTGTTTATCTCCTTTACTATGCGTGAGACTTGAATAAATATTAGCTTAACAACTTTGGTACACGATGAAAAATATATATTGTTATATGCCTAATGCCTTATAATTTTGAGAAGGGACCTAGTCTAAGAGAGGCAGAGATGGTTTTCTAAGGTTTGTACATATGGGTCATGACTCATGAATGATAATTTTTTTTTTTTACAAGCATCATGAATGATACTTACTATGTGTGTTTTTTTTGAAAGAAATAAATATTTCAATGATACTTACTATGTGTGTTAGTTTGCGTATTATTGGAGTCGAATGTGGGATGAGAAGTTGAATGCCACAATAGATACTATATAGATTTATTTATTACATTGACATAGAAATATTTAACTGATCATTTAATTTAACGTGTGCAAGCTATCAAGACTATAGTAGGCTTTGGAGTTTCCGTTGTACAAGCCGGCAGAAAATGAATGAATGAGAAGGAAAATGGTGTATTGTGTTGTTACATGTTAGGTGAGAAAGGAATGTAGAAGATAGTGGAATAGGATATATATGGTTTGTAGCATTTTCTTCACTTCAATCTAGTCACTGACTTTCTTATTACCACAACTGACTCCAAAAATTGAAAAGACTAGTACTTCTTTCCATGATAGGGATGGGTACCAAATATGGAGCACTACACAGCAAAATAGTCCAAAAGTGAAAATGTCAAGAAATTAGAGCCAACAGTAAGGCTCATCAATTATTTTTTTCTTTTTCCATTTCATACTTTATTGCTGATGATTGATGGCTAAGGGGGTAAGGTATCATTTATGTTAAGCGTTCAAATTCAATTGTGTTTTAAGAGTATATTACTTGTGTCACAACTATTGCCCTATTAGTTGCTAATATAGAAGTTTCCTTGTTACTTTGATATGTATCACATGTTCAAGTTCCATCACAAGTTTTAATGTTTTATCATTACTTCATTAGAAATCTGCATAATTTGTTGTTACTTATTAGTTACAAAGTTTGTTACCTTCTGTTACTCTTGCAGCAACTGATATAGCTTATACTATTGTTTGATTAACTTGAATGAACCATTATTCAAAAAAAGAGAGAACTTTCTCTATTGACTAAAAGTACATACAAAAATAAACCATACAACTTGAATTAACTGCAAATATAAAAAAATTAACTGAAAGAACAAAAAGGAAATAAATGAATGAAAATCAAATAAACCATGGTTTAACTTGTATTAACATACATGATAACAAAATGAAAGTACATCAGGCCTTGATCTTTCATATGAAAGAAAAACACAAACATGTGACTGAATTCTTATAGGCAGTTTAGAGGGAGAACTTTGCCAAATTTTAGATTCAGATATTTCTCTGATTGATAAGGTATATCTAAATAGTTGCACAACTTGCACTCAATTTTTAAGATAGACCAGTGCAAACCTCTGATTACCAATTAAGCATGTTTCAATAACTCCATCTTTCTTTACAGATATATGAAGTGTCTCAATCTTCTATGTTGTGACTATGAAGCTGAAGCACTGACACGGACACTGATAATAATTTGAAAAAGTGGAATAATTGAATGTAAACACATGTTTAAGTGTCAGTGTTGTGTCAATGTGGGACAGCAGACACGCCTTCAATGTGAAGTGTCGGTGCTACATAGGTGGCAGAGAGCTACTGATTTGAAGAAAAACAACAAAAACAAAAAAAGAATACTGCAATACATAATTTAGAAAAGAGGACTTCATCTACCCTCAGACTTCACCAACTGTGAGAATACCCTACTCATAGAAACACCAGATAGATCATCGACAGTTGAAGCTTCAAATGGCACAGCAGAGGCAGAAGAAGAGACATTTGCGTCCTGGTTGAAATTGTTGACTTGTGGAGATAGTTCGCCGATCATATTTGTACTGTTTTCTTCAGGATCACCTTGAACCACGGCCTCTTGAAGTTGAAGAGCATATTCCAAATTCCACAAGACATCTCCCATTGAAGGCCTGTCAACACCATAATCAGCCAAACATTTCTCAGCAGTTTCAGCGAACTTCCTAAGAGAATCTGGTTTGATTTTCCCTTGAAGGGCTGTATCGATGATTTGCTCCAGCTGTCCTTTTTTCTGATATTTCATTGCCCATTCTGCTAAGTTCACCATTTCCCTAGGAAGCGATGGATCTATAACTGGCCTTGCACAAAGAACTTCAAACAGAACTACCCCAAAGGAGTATACGTCTGATTTTTCAGTCAGTTGTTGCCTCCTGAAATACTCTGGATCAAGGTACCCAAAACTCCCCTTGACGGCCGTGCTCACATGCGTTTGATCGAGCTCGGGACCGGTTTTTGACAATCCAAAATCAGCAACTTTAGCCATTAGGTTCTCGTCAAGTAAGATATTTGCAGACTTCACGTCACGATGAATAACTGCTTTAGCATAGCCAGTGTGAAGGTAATGAAGTCCTCTGGCAGATCCAATGCATATATCAAGTCTCTCCTTCCAACTTAAGCTCGGGAGTCCCAAACCATACAGATGACCCTTGAGTGTTCCCTTCTCCATGTATTCATATATCAGGATCATTTCATTATTTTCATCACAATAACCAATCAAGGACACCAAATGACGATGACGGAACTGAGACAACATTTCAATTTCAGTTCTAAATTCAGCAATCCCTTGCTGGGACCGCGGATTCCCCCTCTTCACCGCCACTTTTCTACCATCCCTTAACTCTCCCTTGTATACTTTCCCAAAACCACCAACCCCAATAACCCAACTCTCATCAAAATTATTTGTACCCTCCTGAACTTCCGCAAAAGGGACACGGTACTCGAAGTTCGAAGCAGCGCTTATTGTTGTGCCATTGGAATATTTACTTCCCATTGTATGGGATGTTGCATCATTCACGGATAAAGGAATCCATGTCTTCGACTGCCTTTGTCTTGCCAACCTCTTCTTTTTCCTGCACAGTACACAAAAAACTCCGGCCAAGACCAATGCGCTCACTACCCCAACACTCACACCAGCTATCACACCAACCTTGCTAGAACTCGAACCAGAAGTAGCACCCCCAGCACCAGATGCCGCATCTGCACTTAGACTGCCTATAGAATTGTTCATTTTCAAGATCTCTAGCCCATTCAAAATAGCATTAGGGCTGTCCTTACTCAAAGGGGAAGGGCCAATACTTACACGAAGTTTATTGCCGTCAGCTAAAGGCGTAATAGAATCCTGATAATATGGAACGGACAAAACATTACTACTTTTAGCCGCAAGATCAAGATCCTTAGCAGCCGCCAACGAGTCAATATAAACATTGAAATAAAGTTGATTGAGACCTTTACTGACTATATCACAAAAGTGAGTTCGAACAAGGTATTGAAACCCTGGCTCCGTATCAAACTGCCACGTCACATTGAAATTAACATTAGTATCACCACTTGTGTTCGTGTTCATCTCCGCGGCAGTACCGTAAACACTACGCGGAGCAATGTTCTCTGTTGGCCCTCCATCATCAAAATCAACACCAACAAGATTTGAAACATCATTGGCAAGGCTCGATTGTAGAAGATACTTTTGATCTGAAATCCAAGTTCTATAAAGAGGGTCCTGTCCAGAGGTAACAACTGGACCACCCATGTTAATCCTCCAAACAGTCTCCAAAGCCTGAAACGCCAATCCAGAAAACGATGATACCGGATTCAAGGTATTAGCCTCATCAGCAATGAGTTCATCCGGAACAGAAACAACTTCAATTGCATTCACAAATGCAACAGAATCATCAGAAGGTTTAAAAGTAATCACAAGAGTATCTGTGTTAACATTGATAGAATACTCCTTCATAACAGGACTCTTCTGAGCAGTAAATCCACTAAGAAGAACAAAAGTCTGTGTTGCAACAGAGAATTTTGCAGCATTCAAATTGTATCTATCATAAATAAAAGGAAAGAAATAAAACCGGATCCAGTGTCTCCCCTTTTGGTTAATTGGAAAAGTGTACTTTGAAGATCCAGTAAAGATTCTTGCAGTTTGATAAAGAGGTGATTCATCGCCAGCATCAGAAACAGATTTTGAGCTAGTACTAGCAAGAATCTCTTGCTGAGTTGAAAGTAACTTCTTATGGAAACTATCTGAACTGAAATTACGGTTACCAACTGAAGTAGTTGTAGTTGATCCACAATCTATAAGGTAATTATCTGATGGAACAAAAGTTGCACAAAAACATAACAAGGGTAACAACATATACAAAACACAGATAAACAAACCATGTTTTTTCCAATCCAACATCATGGGTTTTTTGGTTTGCTTCTAAAAATCTTGTCTTTTTGAAGCAAACTGAATCCTAGGAAGATCTGTAATACAAACAAAAACAGAAACTAATAAGGGTATTTTTTAAAAATAAATAAAAATGTTAAGGAAAAAAAATCAGAAAAGTCAAAGAAAAGAGAAATAGAAGAAAGTGTCACCTTTTAACAGTGTTATAAGTTCAGCAGAAGAAAAATCTGAGAGGATCTGTGTTTTGTTATTTTGAGAGAGAGTTTGTTGGAAAGAAATTGAAATAGTTGAAAGAGAAGAACAAAGACATGTTGAGAAAGAATCTAGCTAAGCATAAGCTGGAACATACAATGATGTTTTATGACAACCTAAACTCTTGACATATTCATAAATTCTTTGTTTTTTATTTTATTTTTGTTTAAGTAGTGGTAAGAGAGAGAAACGGTGGAAGCAGAGTCAAAACTCAGAAAGGTTGGTGCATGGTTTGTGATTGATGCTTGCTTGCTTGAAAACGTGTGTGGTGTACATAGAGATTATAAAAATTGAGATAGTTGAGGTAAGTGTGTTTAGGTAAGTTGATTAAGAAGCAATAAAAATGGAGAGTGAATAGAAGTAAAGCCAAAAAGGAAAATGAAGTTGAGTTAATTTGTATTTTTTAATTATGGCAAAGATTTTGTAAATTGTAGTGCGTTATCTTTTGTTTCTTGTCCTTCTTATATGTAAAAAAAACACTTTATAGAAGAAAACCAGTTACCTTGATTAGTGGAGTAATCGTTGGCATTACAATGTTTAAATGTATTTTTTTAATTAAAAAATGTTTACGTGGATTGACTTATGGGAGATTATCAATGTCAAAGTACACTCCAAAATTCATACAATATTCAAAGATATTTTTATATCAGTAATGAAAGTTGAATTCAAGTCATTGTAAGATATGAGTCAACTTTATACCAACTTAACTAACATGCGTTGACATAATTTAAAATGTAAAGCTTTTTTAAAGGAATTTTAAATGTAAGGTTTTAGTGTATCTTCCGTTGTTAATTTCTAATATCAATTGATTAATTAGTAAAAATAGAGTCAAGACTTGTTTTCATTTTTGACAAAAAAACAGTTTGATTCAATTTAGTATATGAAAAATTAAAAACAAATTTTAATCATAAAAACATAAAAAAAAATAGTAAGAATTTGGTTGTTCTGTTCTTTTTTTCATTGACTAAATTAAGTCTCGCAACATAAATTGTAGATAGTTGGAGCATTTAATCATTTGGCCTTACTGAACCGTGCAACCCTTAGCCCTACATATACAAAGATATATTGAAAGAGATCAATCTATTAAATAAATCATAGTTATTTTAATAGATTAGTCTTCATAATTGTGTGCGAAAAATATATTGGTTTACAAAAAAAAAATTAGGTCATGCAATTTTTACTAAAGACAAATAACTCATAGTTTCATATTAATCCAAGAGGAGTACTATAGACAAATAAATTGGTCTAAGAAATACGTTTGGTAATGGTTGTTGGATCTATAGGCTGATTCATCTTCCTGTCCAAATCATATGTGAATTTATATGAATATGAAAGAGCCAAAACATATGAACAAGAAAATTGTTGTTCCAGGTGGTGTGAAAGCATGAATAGTCGAGCTGTTCTATATGCCCTACCAAATTGTAGGATAGGAAATTGACTTGCATAATGTAACACCAAATCAAGTGCTGTCTTATAGTAATCGCGTCAAAACGAAGTTTCTCTATCTTTTACTAAATAAAAACACCACAGTTTGGTTTTTGTTTATTTAATTAACGTTAATTAGCAATAATTCCTAAAAATCTACCAAACGAAAACAATTGTTTCATAAAAGTGATGTGTAAATCCACCTTTTATTATGCTAAGATACAAATATTGATCTTGTGATATCTTAAAGTAACGTGTAAACAAATATACCTTTTCTTAACCTTAATATATAAAGCCATTATGGTCTTCTATTACATTTTCCCTCCAAAATCTCATGATGACATTAATGTGATCTTTGTGGGTTAATACTTTCTAAGGTGTAATTTATTCCCTTCACAATCAATCGTCATGGTGTGAAAAGTTTGGATAAGAAATATTATGGGAGAGGATGAATTACGCGTGGGGAGGATGATGTTTTGTGCAATTGTGCTTCTCTGGCTACCAAGTGGCAAAACGTACAATAAACTCAATTAAAAATATCCTGTCAAATAAAAATATATCTATTATATTAAATTAAAAGTCAATGAGTAGCATACAATAAACTCAAGCTCATGATCTCTTGAACCCTTCTTAATAGGCCGGGAGGGATTAGTTTAAAAATTATTTTGAAGATAATAATGACATAGAATTTGATTATTTTTTATGAGAAAATGTTAATAATTTAATATGAGTCTTATAAATAATGAAATGGTGTTTTTTTTTTTATGAAATGATGATTTCTAAAATATAAATATTGACATATAACTATGTGTTTCATAAAATTGACTGTTAATTTATAAATTTATAAGGTAAGGGTACCGATACCGTAATAGTTCCCAGTCTAAAATTATTTCACTCTCATAAGGTAAATTCTCAATTATGAATTTGATTCATACTTCATCTCTAACACCCACCAACTCAATGTCCCTAATCTTTAAAAAAAAAAAAACTCGATGTCTCTTGGGTCAGCAAGTCCAGTATAAAATGCTTCAATTTACCTCTTGTTAGAAAACAATCAGAAAAAATCTGTACACAAAAAAAAAAAAAACTCAATAAATATTTATTATTCAACCTGCAATTTTTACAAGAACAAACATAAGTGTATTTAACCACTATCAACAATTTTGTGGTCTTTGCTCAAGTAACAAAGTGATGCATGAGATACTTAAGGTTATATGGTTAATTTGCTTTTGGACAATTTAGAAGGAAAAAAAAAACAATGATATGTTTTTTAATCAAAAGAAAAGCAACATTAGTAATGTTATAGATCACATAAAAGTTCAATCTTTGTAGTGGTTTACGGTGAAGAGCAAAATCTTTCATTTTGAATTTATAATAACAATGGTAGACCAATCCTCCATAATGTTTTGGTTATACTGATCATCATATATGTTTCTTGAGGGAGGTTGTGGGGATAAGGTGACACCAATGTGTGTTATTAGCTAGACACTTCACATGAACTCTATTAACTACAAAGACCAGCTAAGAGACAAACCGATTAACGTTTTGAGAAATCAAAAATTATTTTGAAATACTGACGTAGTAGGAAATTAGGTTGATAATAGTGCTAAGATTGAGTATTTACTGTATTAATTTTCTCAAAGTTTTACATCAACTGTGGAAATGGATTTCATGATTCTTCTTTTTGTTTAATTTTTTTTTTTTTTTAAATATAAGCATTTTTTTTTAGTTTAATTGAATAAGCTTTTTCTTTGACAAAATAAATGATATTCATTCATTCAAATTGATAGAGTACATCGATACAATGAAAATTCACTAAAAACAAAAGGGATGAATCTGTGAACAAACTCACAACATCCACGTTAATAGCATAACACGACAAAGTAATAAAGCCTACACATATGACTATATTTAAGTCTCCGGAATGTCCATGTCTCCGGATCTGCAACGTTGACGACTCCAAAGTCATTGATTTGATCTGCACTGGATCGAAGCTGATCTGAAAATCTGAATCGAACAAATAACAAAACAAGAAACACAAACATCGTCGCACAAAGACGACGGACAAAACAACGTCGCACTAAGACGACAAAATCATGAAACAAAAAACGAAATAGATGTGAAAATCACTTATTTCAATAAAAGAGAAATAGAAAAATGAGTTAGAAGGGTGATTTTGGGTCAAAAATTGACTCTAAATCACCCCTCTTTAGTGGATAAAAGAGAAAAAGGATGACGGCTCACAAGAGAGGAGATATTTGTCTTACCAATTGGAATGTTAGCTCATGAATAAGCTACGTATTTGGTCTATTTTACAAGATATTTTTGACATATCATGACATGCTTCTTGTTGAAAAGCATGATATTATTAATATTGTTGATAATGGCACTTCAATACATGCCTCTTCTAGTAGAAATATTTTCGACCCACATACTCTGAATTTAGTGATGTGAAGTTGATTCATGAAAGTGTGCTAAAATATGTTGGCAATAGGGAAGTTAATTTAAAGATGTTCAATGTCACAAAGTTAACTCTTCGGGATGTGAAACATATTCTAAACATCCGCTTTATTTTTTTTTATTGGCTAAACCATGTGTTGAACGTTATGATAACTTGTTCTCAAGGGACTTCAAAAACTTACTAAGGGATCTAAGATTGTTGTTAGAAGTAAGAAGTGTTCTACCCTTTACGTGGCACAAACAAAAGTAATCAAAGATGCTCATGTAGTTGAACAGTATGAGAAAGTTAACCTAAGACCAGCGGCGAAGCTATCAATATTTTTCACGAGGTAACCACGTATAATATTTTTTTTAAAAAGAAATTGACAGTAAATTTAACCAATAAGAATTTTTTTTTATAATAACTATTACTTATATAAAATGTACTCATAAAATAAGGTTAATAGGTTTTTACCCCTGTCATTTGAGCGACATATGGTTTACCCCCTGTAATTATTATTTTTAGAGATTCCCCCTTATAAAATTAAAATTCTTTGATTTTCAACCCTCATGACATTTGATCGTACATTTCAACCTATGTGGCATGCTGAGTCACATTTTATTGATTAGGTGCACAGTGATTATACAATTATTTTCGTTTTTCATTTTTTTATTGCATCTCACTAACATGTCTT
>Ga0315913_1001115_pt1 | contig 28166 bp, 12 predicted proteins | sample MpolsnodulesMG_FD_207736 | JGI IMG/M metagenome (GOLD analysis project Ga0315913, IMG submission 207736) | Medicago polymorpha root nodule microbial communities from Los Angeles, California, United States - small nodules | ecosystem: Host-associated > Plants > Roots > Nodule | place: USA...
TTGTGTTCGTTTTGCTTTTTAGGTTATTTTAAGGTGAATCTAGAACGTTCTAGAAGTTGCGTTCGTAAGAATTAGTGTATGGATTAGGATATGATACTGCGTTGATGAAATGTGATAGTTGAACTAAGTTTTAGTTTCTTGTGATAGTTGAAATTTGAATTTCATGTGTTTTTCACAATTTTATTAGGTCATTTCAAATTTGAACTTAAAACGTTCTAGAAGTTGCATTTGTAAGAATTAGATTATAGGTTATGGAACCTCACTGATGAAATTGATGTTTGAACTAAGTTCTAGTTTCTTGTGATAGTTGAATTGAGATTTTTGAAATTTGAATTTTATGTGCATTTCACTTTTTAGGTCATTTCAAGTTTGAACCTAATCGTTATAGAAGTTTCATTTCTAAGAATTAGGATATGAAACCTTGATGAAATGTGATAACTGGCTTTTAGTTTCTCACTTTCTTGTGATAGTTTGATGAAGATTTTGTTGCAATTTGAATTTTATGTACATTTCACTTTTTAGGTCATTCTAATTTTGAACATAAAACTTTCTAAAATATGTATTTGTAATCAGCGTTGTTAGTTCGTGGATCAATAGCGATCTAACAAGATTTTGTTAGATCGAATTCTGTTATGCTACAGTGTTGTTGCTCCGTTATAATCGCTATTTGACAAGATTTTGAAATGAATAGTGTATCGTGAAACAATAGTGCTTTATTCAAATTGTGCCTGTTTTGGTAGCTATTTGACAACACTGTTGTAATAGTTCTATTGTTTACTGATGTTTTAGTTTCTTGTAATGCATGTTGTCAGAAGTGCTTTAGTTCAAATGGATTACATCAGTGTTACTATGGATTACAACAGTGTTATCAACAATGTTTTAGTTCAAATTTTCTTAAGACACATTTGAAATTCGTGTTGTCAATCGCATATTGCATAGAATAGCAGTTTGTTCAAATTCCTTTACAATACAGTGTTATAGTGCCGCTATAGTCGCCATTTGAAAACACTTTGTACTAAATAGTGTATTGTGAAACAGTAACAATTTGTTCAAATTGTACCATGCTATAGTAGCTATTTGACAACAACACTGTTGTAATCCATTGGTTTTAGTTTCTTGTATCCCTTGGGTTAATTGTTAGTGTAAGAATTAGGATATGATAACTCAGTGATGAATTGTCAATTGCGATAGTTGAATTAAGTTTTAGTTTCTTGTCATAGTTTAAGTAGGATTGTTGTGATTTGAATTTTATGTGAAATTCAGTTTTGTATCATTCCAATTTTCAAACTAAAATGTTATTGATGATACAATTGATTATTTTACACAAGTGTTAGCTTCTTCTATCTCCTGGGAGAATGATTAGTGATAGTATTAGGATATGGAACCTCAGTGATGAATTGTGATAGTTAAATTACGTTTTGGTTTCTTGTGATAGTTTACTTAAGATTGCTGCGTTTGAATTTTATACGAAATTCAGTTTTTACATCATTCCAAATTTTCAACCAAAAATGTTATAGATGATGCATTTGGTTATTTTACATAAGTGTTAGCTTCTTGTGGCTCTTGGGAGAATGATTAATGTCATGGAACCTCGGTAATGAACTGTGATAATCTAATTAAGTTTTAGTTTGTTGTGATAGTCTTGTTAAGATTGTTGCGATTTGAATATTATGTGAATTTCAGTTTTTGCATCATTCCAAAATTTCAACCTAAAACGTTGTAGATGATGCATTTGGTTACTTTACATAAGTGTTATCTTCTATGGCCACTTGACAAATGATGAGTGATATGTAACTTTAGTGAAGAATTGTGGTAGTTGAATTAAGTTTTAGTTTTTTGTAATAGTTTAATTAAGATTGTTGCAATTTGAATTTTATGTGAATTTCGATGTTTGCATCATTCCAATTTCCACCCTAAACATTATAGATGATACATTAGAGCTTATGGATGTTTAAGAGTTGAAAGAATGTTACAGATGAAATGTATCATAACTGACTTTAGGTTTATTCTCTAAACTTGATTTGTGTTTGTTTTTCCTTGTACAGGATTATTATGGTGCTTAACATGGAAACCATAATACCTGATTGTGAAATCATTGGGAATCCAAAGTCATTTGTGGATTCAGAGTTACCTGTTCAGAAAGCATTGCCTGATAACACTGTGGCTGGTTCGTCCAGAAGTATTAATAATAATTTGGCTGCTCAAAATGCTGGTAGTAATGGGCAGAATTTCAGGCCAACAGTTCAACCTCAAAACCAACCTCCTCCGCTTTACAACAATAATTTTGCTGCTCCAAATGCTGGTAGTAATGGGCAGAATTTCAGGCCAACAGTTCAACCTCCATACCAACCTCCTCCGCTTTACAAAGGTCGTGGTGCAGTTATGAAAAATGAGGCGCCAGCACGTGTAATACCTATAGCTGCTTTAAATCCCTATCAGGGTAGGTGGGCCATCAAGGCAAGGGTTACTGCAAAAGGGGATTTGCGCCGCTATAACAATGCTCGTGGAGATGGAAAAGTCTTCTCGTTTGATCTCCTTGATTCTGATGGAGGTGAAATACGGGTAACTTGCTTTAATGCTGTTGTTGACCGTTTCTATGAAGCAATTGAGGTTGGTAAAGTTTACTTGATATCGAAAGGTAGCTTGAAACCTGCACAGAAGAATTTCAACCATTTGAAGAATGAATGGGAAATTATGCTGGATTTAAATTCAACGATTGAGCTTTGCCCAGATGAGGATGGTTCTATACCTAGACAACAATTCTCCTTCAGACCTATCAGTGACATTGAGATTGTTGAGAGTAACGCTATCCTTGATGTTATTGGGGTTGTGACATCTGTAAATCCTTCAGTTCCCATCTTAAGGAAGAATGGAATGGAAACACTGAGAAGGGTTTTGAATCTAAAGGACAATTCTGGCAAGAGTGTTGAGCTAACACTTTGGGGTGAATTCTGCAACAGGGAAGGACAAGAGCTTCAAGAGATGGTGGATGCTGGGGTTTTCCCTGTTTTAGCAGTAAAGGCTGGGAAAGTTAATGAGTTCAGTGGAAAGTCTATAGGCTCTATTTCTACTACACAGCTTTTCATAAATCCTGATTTCCCTGAGGCTCAGACCTTAAGAAACTGGTTTGATCAAGTTGGGAAAGATTCTGCTTCTCTATCCATTTCTAAGGACATCACTCATGGAGGACCCAAAAATGAGATACGCAAAACTGTGTCTCAAATTAAAGATGAAGGTCTAGGGCGTTCAGGCAAGCCAGACTGGATAACAATGAGGGCAACCGTATCATTCATGAGGACCGATCCATTTTGTTACACAGCTTGCCCTCTGATGATTGGAGATCGACCGTGCAATAAGAAAGTGACGAAGTCAGGAGACACAAAATGGCAGTGTGATAGATGCAACCAGGAGTTTGAGGAATGTGATTATCGTTACCTTCTCCAAGCTCAAATCCAGGATCATTCAGGATTAACTTGGGTAACTGCTTTCCAGGAAGCAGGGGAGGAGATTATGGGGTACTCAGCAAAGGATCTGTATGTGTTGAAGTATGAACAGGAGGATGATGAGAAGTTTGGAGATATAATCAAGAGTAGACTCTTCAATGAGTTTGTGTTTAGGCTGAAAATCAAAGAGGAGTTATATAATGAGGAACAGAAGGTGAAGATTACAGTAGTTAAGGCAGATAAGGTGAATTATTCTGCAGAGAGTAGGTACATGCTTGATTTTATTTCCAAGTTCCGTAGGCAGTGATTGTAGCTTGGTTGCAGAATATTTTCATGTGATTAGCCATACATATTGGCAGTAGTCTATAAGCTTAACATAGAATCAAGTATCAGTGATTATGGATTGCATCATACGTGTAATCCCAATACGTTTTTATCAGCTATTATTATTCGACTTACAGTCTGATAGTTTGTTTTAATCAGCTATGAGCCATACATGTTGGCATCAGTATACAAGCTTTACATAGAATTGACTATTAGTGATTATGGATTATTGCATCATATGTGTAAACGTAATCACACTATGTTTATCAACCATTATTCTACTTATTGTCTGATCTTATGTTTTAAATTTTCTGTCAGCTATGTTTATACTCCATATTGGATTGCTTCAAAATAAAATCTGCTAGTTAGTTTTGTTCCCATCAGCAGAATCATGTAATAATCTGTTTCTGTGATGTATGAAAATGAACATCTCATTTAAATAATTGAGAAGCTTCTGCTCAAGTGGAGTTCAAAAGTTAGATATTAGTTAACACACAAGAGACAGTTCAAATCATTACTGAAGAACGTTACATATACTGATATACACATCATGATAAGAGAAGGAATAAAAAGGTCCCGGGCAGCACAACAGAAATTTATCAGCGACGCTTGACGGGATCGAAATTGGATACAGCGATCACTGCACCAATAATGACTACAACCACAACTCCCCCAGCTGCAATGCTGAGCAAGAAGTTTTTCAGAGAAGGTGAAACGGCCGCTTCAGCCACATCAGGAACCACCATTGAAGCTGTCAATGCTGCTGCTGTGAGTCCTGATACAACTTTCTCCTTCATGGAAGCCCTAACTTGAAATCTTCCATTGCGTTTCAAAGATTTCGTAGCCTTTGAAGACCGAAGAGGCAGTGGATTGAAGAATGCCTTGGAGCTATTCACCACCCTCTTCTGGCTGGTGGAAGTTAGTGGCATTGCCACTGAAACTGCAGAAGTGGAAGCCATTCCTTTTCTATAGGTTGTTTCTTCTTCCCCTGCTAGATCTTAACTTGCTTGATGCTTGTGTGTATAATGAGGAAATGGGTTTCGTGTGATTTTGGGTTTTGCTTTGAGTGGAAAGGGTGGTGGAGGCATGCGTGGAATGAGAGGTAGACATTTTGGGCATATTTGCATGCATCTGATGTGGCAGCTTCTCCATTGGAAATTGACAGATAAGGTTATCTCATTGTTCAAATGTTCAATCAACATCTATTAAATTGAAAGTTTATTCTGAGGTCTTTAAGTGGCATGCTATTCTTCGTCTATAGCTGTTAGTAGGGCAGCAACTAAATAAGAGATTCTGATTTTGAATGGGTGTGTTCAAATTCGGTATTTGAGTTAACCTTTTTAAAAAATAGAAAATGTAATCACAATGATATACCATAGATCTGTAATTGTAAATTTCTACAATGTCAAATAAATAAAACGTGTATTGAAATTTTGGTAAAAACATGCTTTGTCGAAACACACCATAGTGAAATATAATTGTATTCGTGTAAAGTAATTTATTCCTTGTATCTTGAGGGGACAGTTTTTAAACTCTCAATCAACCTTCTTAAAATTAAATCAACAAGGTCCATATACCCAACCTATGTTTTGAAGTTCATATGGGAAGGACAATTTCAAATCTTAATCTTGTTGAAGACCAACAAAACCAAGAAAGTAAATCATAATCCCTATCTTTATAGATTTTGAATGAACAATTCCTTCCTTTTTATAGTATTCAATCTAAATTTAAAATTATGAAGTTTATTTTTTGGTCAAATAAAGTATGCGTTTGACACAAAAATTAGGGGTGAAAGTATACCACCCCCACCAAAGTCATTTGGAGTAAGGGTATTCGCAATATATTTTTGATTGTTTTTGGGACAAAAACTCATGATAAATTTACACGCGGTATAGATTGAGATGACTAATTTAAATAAGTTAAAATATGTAGCTTCATGTGTGACTTTTAATTTAAAATGATCTCATATTTTTATCATAGGACCAAGTTTATTCAAACTTTTTTTTTTAAAGCTGGTGAGGTGTAACGAACACTCTCACCCAAAATATATTAACAGAAAATTGTTACAAAAAGAGAAGGGGGTTCAAGCCAAACGTTCTCAAACGAAGAAATTCTAAAATTAGGCAATCCTAGTCTATTTTGAACATATGCTTCTCTCACTTCCCTAGGCAAAGTATAGAAGTATTGAAATGAATTTAGGGAAAAACCTATGTTTGCCAATCTATCAGCACATACATTTCCTTTTCTATGAACATGTGACACAATGAAAGAAATGCTAGAAGTGTAATCCAAGCAATTAAACCATCTGTTTCTTATCTGCCAAGGAACAATATTTGTAGACTTGAAGGCTAAGACATCTATTCTTGAGTTAGTTTCCAGCCACAGGTGAGTGTAATTTCTTTGTTTAGCAAGCTCCGAAGTTCTCATTATTCCACACAGTTCAGCTATTAGCGAGTTTCATGCATTCAATCTCTCAGCAAAGCAACCTAGAAATTGACCATTCGAGTTTCTAAAGATTCCACCACATGAAGTGGCACCAGAAGCATCTGCTCCATCAACAATTAGCTTTTATCCAGTGTAAAACTGGGGAATTCCAAAAAACTTCTTTTACAATGCTGGATCTTGGTGGATTAATCTTACAATTTAGAGCCTTCAAAATAGAAAATTCAACCATTGAAGTACTTGCATGAAGCTTTGAGCTTCCAACAGAAATAGAAACTCCAGAAATGATGGTGGAAATAGCAGACCTCCAATGGATGATTTTGTTATTGAATCTGGCAGAATTCCTGAAATACCATCAACATCATATATTACAAAAGTTTGCAAAAGAGTAGGAACATGATCAACTACAATAATATGAAAAGGAGTAGAATGCCCACAATAAGCAAGCATATGCACACACCGATTAGCCTCTTTGGAGTAAAGCAAATAGAGCTCGTCCAATCTCTACTACGAAGCAAAGTGACAATTTCATTAAGGAGCAGAATTAAAGGTGTGTGGGTAGTATGGCCTTTCATGACCATATGAAAATGAGCAAGGGAATCAGTCTAAAAAATGATCTCTTTGACACCTAAGTCACGAGCAAGATAAACACCACCGCAAATGGCCCAAGATTCGACAAAGATTGAACTACTTGAGCTGATTTTACAGTAAAACCCTTTCATAAAATCTCCATTCTAAACCCACTTGGGTTGGCCTGGTAGTTTTGACTTGGGATCTGGGAGTGTGCTCCTCCTCAAGGTCTCATGTTTGATTCTCCCCAATGCCAATTTAGGTGGGTTAGTTTAGCTTCTTCAGAAAAAATAAAATCTCTATTCTTTAATCTAAAAAGATATTGGGGTAGTATTAATTCTTAACTTCATGTATGAATTCAAAGAATTATGGATATCTGATTAATAACTTTTCATCAAAGAATATTACCCATTTCTGGGTGTTGGTTAAAGATAAGAGAGTTACGGTCTTTCCACAAAATATTAACGGCAACCCCAAACAAAACACATCCAAGACCTAGCTATATTTGCAATATCATTAGCCGATAAATTTCATTGGAGCCAAGCCAAAGTTCCCAAACTAAAGAACTTGCTCCAATGATCAATTTTAAAGATAGACTCCCAAAACAATCTCACATCATCACAATCTCTAAACACGTGCATAAGGAGCATGAACAAGTTTGAGGGAGTATTTTTAGCCCCAGAATCCCTTATGCTCCCTCAAATTTATTCATGCTCCCTTAATTAAGAAACTTACATGTTTCTTGACGTCAAATTTATGTAGAAACCTTCTAACAATCATTCTTCAATGATTTGAGACAAAGATTGAGGATTTTTTTTTACTCTTTAGGGGTTTTTATGGATGAGGTAAAAAGGGTGGTGAATGAATATTGAGGTAGGAGTAGGTCTGCTGATTTTGGGAAAATTTCAATCGCAATGGTAACTAACTACCATTGAGGAGGCCAACTGCAGTTAATTACCGTTGCGATCATCAAACGACAGTTGGCTACACTAGAATTCTATTAATTAATTATTAAATTAAGAAAATAGAAATTTAAATTAAAAAATAGAAAAAAATAACTTATATATCCCCTTTAACTCGCATCACTTACACATACAACACAAAAAAACAAAAAAAAATAAAACAAAACGTTATCCCTAAAAAAATATTCCCTCCAAAACTCTAATTCTATTAGCTATCATTAAATTAAAAAATAGAAAAAAATAACTTATATATCCCCACTAACTCACATCACTTAAACATACAACATGATAAACCCCTCATATTATACCACTATCTCACCATTCTCATGATCAAATCATCCACAAACAACATTACTGATAAATACACGGTATACATGAGTAAATTCATAATCAGCAAACTATTCGAACCACATACCACACCTACTACATGTAATTGTTGTAACAATTGCATGTTTACTTTCCTCCTTTCTCGATACATTTATCTTTCTTTTTTTGTTATTTCCTTCTCTCTTCATGTATCATCCCATCATTCTCTCTTCCATATATTAGAGATGTTGTTTGTTGATTTTTATTTATTTTTTATTTAATTTTTCAGAGGCAACACTTTTGATGCATGCCCACAATATCTGATGAAAAAGTTCAACAACTTTTTACTCATTCTTATCCCATGTTATTATTTTCTATAAATAATCTGCTCAAAAAAAATAAAGAGAAGTAATAATTGGTTTTCATTTTACAATATTTGGTACAATCTTAGTCCATCTTTTTCCTCTTGAGGATTTCGTTTTCATTTATCCATATTCCTTTTGATTTGATTTTAATTTGTTTGATACAATCTTAATCCTACTCTTTTGCATAACTATGAAACTCTTTTTTTTTTTTATTGTTCTTATTTTTTTTATCTATTCATTAATTATGATGAGATTTTATAAATATGTCATTTTTTAAACAAAAAAAACTAAAGTTGCCGGAGAAGCCAGATCCTCCCTACTATATTAACACCCTATAAGTTCTACAATAACTTTTCCCTCTCTTTTTCTCATTATATTAATTAAATTAAAAAAAATCATTTTTAATTATAATCATATAGATACCCAACCCCCATGACTCAATTATTATAATCTCACAAGTTCTACCATAACTTTTCTCTTCAAAGCTCTCATTTTTTTATGGCTTAATTGCATGTTTGATCCCTTATATTTATTTTAGTTTTCAAGTTGGTCCCTTATGTTTTAAAAGTTTCGAGTTGGTCCCTTACGCTTTAAAAGTTTCAAGTTGGTCCAAAACGTTACTCACATTGGAATAAGTTAGTCCCTTTCGTCACTTAACGTTTAAAAATTTAAGTTGACAATATGAGTGATAGAACCTTAACTTATTTAGAAAATCAGTTTAAAACATTTTTTTTTAAATTTTTTTGGTTTTATTAAACTCAATATCATGTCGCGAAATGGACTAACTTATTCCAATGTGAGCGACATTTTGGACCAACTTGAAACTTTTAAAACGTAAGGGACCAACTTGAAACTTTTAAAACATAAGGGACCAACTTGAAAACTAAAATAAACATAAGGGATCAAACATGCAATTAAGCCTTTTCTTATTTCAACTTTTTTAGTTTTATAATCCTATAAATTATCCCATAAATAGAAAATCATTTGTCTCAATGTACTATTTAGTTGTAAACGTCTAGTTTTATACTTGCACCTGACACTAAAACTCAATTTTTGTCCTCGTGAACTTAACTCAGTTGGTATGGACAATGCATAAAATATGCAAGGTCTGAGGTTCAAACCCCGACCACCACAAAAAAAAAAAACCCAATTTTAATCCAATGACAAAAAATAGAAATATATATATATATATTGCGAGAAACAAGAATAATCTGTAGAACAGACTAAAATAGGCACTACAAATAAATAATTTCAACTAAATTCTAATATTGTAACAAAAAAGAAGAAGCGATCCTTCCAAAACTAAGACCAACTGCAGAATCAATTATTCATTAAAAAAATGTGCATCTTATCATATCTTTAACATCATTTGGAGTATGTGTTCCATCTTCGAAGCAAAAAGTAACATTGCAATACTTGTTCTATACCATGTTGGTAAAACAACCATGCCACATAGTAATTGAAACAAATTGTTTGACCAATATAACCGAAGATGTGAAATAATTATGGGTAATCTATAACATTAAAAAATGCCCTATTAAATAAGTTTGTGCTTATTAAAAAAAAAATTAAGTCCGTGTAAAATTACGAAATCACACTCATGAATTGTATTATATACATTGGAAATAATAGATATGACAAATCATGAATTAAATTGTTATGAGCGAGACCAATCTTGAATTAAAAAGAGAAATTAGACTCGTTTAGAACTTAGATTGAAATCACATGGTGATTGTTAAAGAGGTCCAAGAAAAGAAAGAATATCATCATTGCGAACAACTCGTAAAACGAAGAAAACATAGTCTTTTCTTGGCTAACTCTGGCAGTGATTTCCTCCAGCATTGATGCCATGTATTCTCTTTTTGATCTTCCAATTCATCTCAATCAACTTCCTTGAATTGCTAGCCGCGCTCAACGTGTCATGATTCTTCTTGTTGGGGCTTGATTTTATGTGATTAGAACTATTGTTGGTATATATAAAATAAATACTATTATGATTATGATACAAACCATGTGTGTGAAAGTAAGTATATATAATACTATTAATTTGTTAAACACAGAAACAAAAAAAAGATTCTATTAATAAACTTGGTAATTGTTATATTAGACCGTGCTACCCGTTTTTTCATCCCAAAATTTATCTTATAATAATAATAATAATAATAATAATAATAATAATAATAATAATAATAAATGTTCCAAAACAAATTATCCATTTCAATTTTTAATACAATAGCAAGAATTTTCTTTTTTCAATTATAACATCTAACTAATATTATATGCATCACTTTCCTTTTTACATATTTTACTTTACATATATGCAATGTTTAAGTACACTAATAATAGAGTAATAATAGAGTAGTGATAGTTTGACAATCATTTTGGTACAATCTTTAAGACAACTTTGTTGTTCTCTTTTTTTATTGGTCAAAAACAATAGAGAAAGAAAAATGAAGAGAGAGAATAAAAACATAATATGAGTATGAGAGAAAGTTGTACAAAAGTTGTACCAAATTGGTTGTACAAATATCATTCTCCAAATAATACCTATAAAAAAAGGGTACACTGATAGTATTAGACAAATGTATTTAGTAAAAATCCAATCATCTGAATCTCCTTTTCATTTATATAATTTTCTTTCATTTTGAGTCGTTGTGAGTTATTGGTTTTTTATTTTGAAAGTTAATTTCACAACCAAAACTGGATAAAATGGGTTGAATTGATTTTTTACATAATTTCAAAACAGATTTTCACTAAAACTCAAAATATATAAAGAAAATAAGTTTTATATTTTTTTTTTTGTTTTTGTGTTATCGTTAACACGTTACCACTAGGTTAGAAATAGAGAGAGAAAGTCTGGAGAAAAATTTAACGTATTTGTAACCAACAATGTTCATCATCAACCTTAAACTAACTAGACAAACTGCCTTCATTTTCTTTGCTTTGATCAAACCGTTTAACATCCCTTGAAAATGCCTAGATCTTGAACCTAAACCTCAAAAAACCTTCGCACAAGCAGTTTTGAATATTTGTGAAATACAAGTCTCACTACTTCCTCAGGGAGTGATCAAAGGTGATTTCTCTTGCGATTCAGATTCAGATTTTAAATGGGTTTGTTCAAATTCGCTATTTGGGTTAACATTTTTAAAAAATAGAAAATGTAATCACAACTATATATTATACTATCTGTAATTGTAAATTTCTACAATGTTCAATGAATAAAATGTGTATTGAAATTTGGCAAAAACATGCTTTGTCCACACACACCTAGGAAATATGATTGTATTCGTGTAAAATAATGTATTCCTTGTCTTTTGAGTGAACAATTTTTAAACTCGATCAACCATCTTTATATCAACAAGGTTCACATATTCAACCTATATTTTGAAGTTCATATGGCAAATACAATGTCAAATCTTAATCTTGTTTAAGACCATCAAAACCTAGAAAAAAGTCATAATCCATATCTTTATAGATTTTTAATGAAAAATTCCTTCCTTTTTAAGTGAACTGCTGAGGCAAAATACCACCAACATCACATATTACAAAAGTTTGCAAAAAAGTAGTAAGATGATTAACTACAATAATATGAAAAGGAGCAGAATGCTCACAATGAGTGAGCATATGTGCACACCGATTAGTTTCTCTTGGAGTAAAGCAAATAGAGCTCGTCCAATATCTACTATGAAGTAGAGTGACAATTTGATTAATGAGCATAATTGAAGGTGTACTTGACACCTAAGTCACGAGCAAGATCTGCAAAGGGCATAAGACTTGAAAAAGATTGAACTATTTGAGCTGATTAATTTACAGTAAAACCCTTTCATAAAATCTCCATTCTGATTTCAAAGGAACCATCCACATTCCGATGAACCACTAGCATGAATATGTGAACCATCAACAATCATTTTTAGTACCCTACATGCAGTGACGGATCAAGAAATTTTGATTTGCGGGGGCAAGATTTTCTATGATAGATATATATAAAAAATTAGCAATGTAAAAGTGATATAATAATAACATCATTAATATTGAGAAAAATACTTAAGATTATAAACCCTATCCTATTATATATGAGAAAAATTAAAGACTCATCAACATCTACAAATTAAAATTGTTCTTTAAGTGTCTTTATATTTAAAAAAATGTGGTAGAAATTATTCAAAATTTCATCTTAAAATGCATTTACACATTTAATTTTATAAAACGAATGAACGAAACTCTTTCTTATGGCATAATTTCCATTTAATGGGGACAATCTATAATTTTAAGAGGGAGCAATCATTAAAATATCAAAAATTTGACAAATATAACTGAAAGAGTAGTGGGGCAGTTGCCCCCAATTTGATCTACCTAGATCCGTGCCTGCCTACATGGCGATCTAATCTAGAAAGATATTGGGTAGTATATACATTCTTATCTTCATATATGAATTGAAAGAATTATGGATATTCTCAACTTGAATAATAACTTTACACCAAATATTATTACCCATATTTGAGTGTTGGTCAAAGATAAGAGAGTTATGGTCTTTTCACAATTTTTTTTTTAAAATTCGGTATCCGATCGAAGGACTGACTAATCTGAGGGGACCAATCTCACTGCCCACTTGCGGAGGCCCCATTCTAAGCCAGAGCAAAGCTCTGTATGGACTTGCCCACCCAAATTGACACTAGAGGGAATCGAACCTGAGACCTTGAGAGGAGCACACTCCAAGATCCCGAATCAACCACTAGGCCAACCCCAAATGGGTTCTTTTCACAATATATTAACGACAACCCCAAACAAAAGCTTCCAACCCCTCGGTCCACCATACGAAAAAGAGGTTACCTACACACCGAGGCCAAGGCTGAAAATGCAATCATAATAAGACGGTTGTTCTTTGCGTCGTTTGGATTGTACAACCCCTAAAAGAAGTTGATCATAAGATAGCTTTCGATAAAAAAACGATCAGATCGTATCTCTTGATAGATTTTATGCAATCAAGAGTTACCATCTGATAAATCAAGGGGCTTTTAAGCACAATTTAGGGGCCATAGACACTTTCCTCAAAAGAATGAGCAATAAGAGTATTTTTTTTCTAGTGAAGATTTTTTTGGCCCTCACAGAATTTTTGGAATCCAAACTAGTCCTAAAAATTATTATTTTCATTCTCTTACAAAATTAAATCATGTCAATGTAGTCCTTCTATCAATATCCTTTACTAGAGTAATGCTAGCAACACTCTCTAATACTTTAAATCATTGTGGGTCTACACTTTGAAAATTGAACCCACACAAAGTGGCTGGACATACATTAATTTTATCCAATAAAAGAGTGAGTGATAGAAAGAGTGTTGAGAAGTAAGTGTTGCTTGCATTTCTCTCCTTCATTATGATGTGGACCGTTAAGTTTCTGAGATGGTATTAACAATATAAGTTACTGATGTGGATCAACACATTGTGCTCTTTGCAATTCAGTTGAAGAAATCAACTTTCATCTCTTCTTTACATGTCCAGATAGCAGCAATGTTTGGAACATGTCCGATATGGGTGCTTCTATTAGGTTGAATCAAGGTCTGGATTGCAGTGGTACTATTTTTTGTGCCTTGCAGATGCTGTCCAGTGGTGAGGCATCGCTTTTTGCTTGTGTTTTATGGAATATCCAGAAGCAACGTAATAGTAGGGTTTGGAAGGAAACTGTGAATGCACAATGCTATGTTCTAGAGAGAGCGACATCCTTGTTATTTGATGGTACCATTTTGTTTTGATCTTTTCTTGCTCTATTTTGATGGTACCATAATGCCTTAGATTTTAAAGGTGTAATTGTTGGTACAACTGTCTCCAACTCCAATGTTTGATGGTACCGTAATGTTTTTAATTTTGATGTTGTCATTGTTGATACAATTGTCTTATTGATTTGATGGTGCCATAATACTTTTGCAATGTTATGTGCAAAAATTTACTATTGTAAGTGTATTTCAAATTTCAAAAAATCAATATTTAGGCTTCCATAAAAAAATTAAAACAACTGAAAATCTTCAAGCAAGTAGTTGCATAGTAGTTGGTTGTAGTGTGTGAGTATTGAAAATTCTGAGAATAGCAAGTTGGATTTCTATTCCTTAAAATATAACTAAACATTAGTAGTGATGAATATTTACATATATGTATGGAGTTGTGGGGTCATGATAGGAATATGGATTTACTAAATTGTGTTAATACCTATGAAGCCCCGATACTTTAAAACGGATGACGTATCGTATCTCCTGCGTATCCTGCACCGATATCTGCCTGATACGTATCAGGAGTGTATCCAAAGATTAAAAAAAAAAATTAAAAAAATAATTATCTGATACTTCCCAATACGTATCAAGAGAGTATATGATAATTATCCTGCACCGATACCTGCCCCAATACTTCCGAATTAATGCTAACTAAAATAACTTAACTCTTGAGTATAGTGCTTCTTTTTTGGATCGATATAGTATAACACTAACAATGTTCATTTTGGATATATTATAACACTGATGGTGCTCTTTTTGGGATATATTGTGTATGTAATTGACTAATCAACACTCTCTTAATCGACAACATTATTTATATTTATGTTAATATGCTACGAGCCTATGACTGGTTTCTTTTGTTTGTTAATATATTTGCATATTAGAAAAATGATTATAATTATACTGTACATTTAATTATATAATTTTTTATTAACGTATCTCAGCCGTATCGTATCTTGATTTTTGAAATTTTCCCAATCAATGTATCGGTGCAGTATCGTATCTCGTATTCAGATTTCACATGAAAACACAACATCTTCACTTAAAATATTAAATTATTAGATATATGATCATCTCATTTATACATGAAAACTATTGTTCACAAGGTTGGCTGAAACACACCAGTACTTACGAAATTACCCCATCACCCCATCGACGGCGGCGGCAGTTAACTCGCGAATCCCAATCCCTCCATCGATACTTAAGTGCCGAAGTGCCGTGAAGGGAAAAAACACAAACAACAACACAACCATCACCAGACCACCATTAAGTTTATGGGTTTTTTTTCTAAAAATCAAACATGATTTTCTCAAGTTGTGCCAACTCCATCGCACCGCCGCCAGCAACAGTGATTCTCTCAAATCCGATCGATCTATCTTCTCTCAATCGCTTTCTTCAATTTCTTGGTTGAAACGATTTTTGCATTTTCTACTTCTAATGCGCCCCTCGTCAAAATGAATATGCTCTCTCCAACTAGAATAATAACTCATTAGAAGGGCGTTTCACAGGGGAAAGCATAATAACTCATTCTCTACAGCACAAAAAACCTTGCTAATTCATCCCTCTTTGCAAATTCATGGATTCAACAGCCCAGAAAATTGTTTGTGTTCATGATTGATTATGGGTTTGTGCCAGATTCATGTTACTGTTGAGTTTCTTAATCAATTGTTGTTTGTTACTGGATTTCATTGATTTTTATGTATTTAAATGATAATTCATAATTGATAGTGATTGGAATTCGGCAGTTAAATGCCGCGGGAGTAACCGGCGGTAGTTAACTGTCGATAGGTAGAGGTGTCAATATCATGGGTTTTGAAGTTTAGGCTCCAACCCACGTAGTAAGGGGGCTTGAAAATTCACAAGATTAAAAAGCCCACATTCATGCAAGCCCACAAATAAAAAAAATCAAAAGCCCCAAAGCCCCAAAATTTCTATAAACATTTTTTTAAAAAACAAATAACTTTTTTTTTTACCGAAAAAAACTTTTTTTTACCGGAAAAACTTTTTTTTTACCGACAAACTTTTTTTTTTACCAGAAAAAACTTTTTTTTTTGCGGGGAAAAAAAACTTTTTTTTTTACCTTTATAATGGGGCTTTTTTAGGCCCAAATAAATAGATTTTAGAGTGGGCTTGATGAGAACTTTTTTAAGTAGGCTTTGAAATTTGGGGCTCTATTGACACCTCTACCAATAGGATGATGGGGGTAATTTCGTAAAATACCGGTGTTTCAGCCAACCTTAATGTTTGAACAGCAGTTTTCTTTATACATTGTTCACAATCCACCTTTTCATTCAACATCGACTTCTTCATTCAATATAAAACTTTTATCTCATGCTTGACACAAACTCGGACCAAAGTTGATTCTTAGATACTTTATTCGCATGATAGGGAAAACATTGCGTTGGTAACATTCTTCAGAGTAGTTTACTCTTGAATTCAGTTTTGTCACACGACAAGCACTCTGTTCAAAAAAAGAATCATATACATTGTGCAAACACATAGCACTACCTCTTTGAAATGAATAAAAGAATAAATTGTGAGGAGAAAAACAAATCACACATACAAAATATACCTTGAACTATGGGAATTATTCTCATGTTTATCCTCACCGCCTCATACTTCTCTTATTTGTTGACACCTTTAGCTTTCTTTATGCAATTTTTCAGTTGAAAGCAGCAAAATTGAAAAAGAGTACACAAACAAGACACAAAGGAATATCCCTATGAATGAAAAAGAAAATATCAATAGTTTAGGACTGGACTGCTCAACATAAATTCTTGCTTAAGGACTTCATTAAGCATTTTTATGCTAGTTTAAAACTCTTAATTGTCCTAATTTTTTTTATAGACAAAATGACAATCACCATTAAAAACTCTCACAGACAAATGAACGAGTTAAGGTTTGTACTTCTGTTGCAGCATCCAGCCTAATAATTTTGACATTTTTGTCATTTGAGTTAAGACTTATAGACTAATCTGAATTCTAATCGAGGTTCGAACCCCGAAAACTCAATTATTCGGTGAATTTCCTACTTGACCAAAAAATAAAAGATATAAATATTTCAAATTGTTTAATTCAAAAGTTTTATATTAAGAGATTAAAATGAAATCTAACATTTTATAGAATATTAAGTTTCCTTTTAAACTTTTTCATATGTCTCAAATTTTCTAGTTACAGTCCTCTTTTATATCAGCTTTTAGCAATACAATACTAGAAAGATAAGGGAAAACCATTAGTCTAGGACAAAACTAAAAGCACAAAAAATTGCTGATAAGTTAGCTAATTTTGGTAATACTAGTTTAGATATGGTTTGAGAAGTTAATTGCAAATTAATGTATGATCACAATTCATATAGTTATCCTAAAGTAACTAATATAACTAACAACTTATCACAACTAACTTCTAACCACCTAAACTACATTAAACTAATTCTAATTATATCTAACACTTCAAACTGTTTTATCCTTATGATCTTGTGACCTTGCATTACAAAGATGGACTTCTTGTGGCAGAAGATGGTATTTAATATCAAGATCTTCAAAGATTTTCTTCAACTCCAGGACTAATTCTGATCTTCTGCTGCTCTTATCGGTATAATTCTGAAAGTTTATGGTGTGATTAATGTATAGAGCCATTTTCATCTTGTTAACATTCTCAATATCCTTAACTATTACATTGTGGTTCGGACGCCAGTGTTGAGGCCTACTCTCCAAGTATCTGAAAACATGTTATACAAAAATATCAACATTAAGTTGAAATACACATTTATATAAACATTTATTCATTCATTGGTAAATTAATTGAAGCTTGAATGCAGTTTTGGTCCTCATGTTTTATCCAATACGGGGATTTGATCCCTCCATTTCTAAATCAATCTCAAATTGGTATAATAAGGTGACTAAAGGTGCAATTAAGCCATTAATTTAATCGCGTTGTTTGCCTAAGTCGATATATATCAATTTGCAAGCAAGAGAAAGTATAACAGATGCGACTAAAGACTTCTAATATTAAAATTTAGAGGTAGAGCATTGTAAAAACTTACGCTTTTAATCTACTCTTCAAGGCTCCAATACTTTCTATTGAAGTAGAAACATCAACAGCAAATTCAACAGAATCGCTCATTTCTGGACTCCGGTAGAAGTTACTGATTGGCTTAGTTGCAAGAACTGAATTTGGATAGAATATCTTTTCATTGTCATATCTCAAAAAGATTGTAGTCAATATATTCATCTCTTCAACAATCATCTGTGAAATACATATAATAAATGTATTAGGTACTTCTTTATCTGCTATATTAACGATATAAAGGTTATATCGATTAACCATGGTTTTAAATCGCAGTCTGCAATATAAAGGATTTTGAGGTCTCTGCAATCGCAATTGCAATTTCGACTATATTTTCATGCAATATAAATGATTGTAGTGTAATTGCAACCACAATTTAAAACTACCTGAACACCATCAATGACACAACGATCACCGACATCGAACGGATGCATCACAAAAACAAATATAATAGCTTCAAATACAGTCTTAGCTGTGTTACCAAACACAAACACGACAAGTAAAAGCTGTGATGAAATAAAGACAAGAACTTGAGTTGTTAAGAGTCCCATAACAAGCAGCCACACAATAATGGACAAAACAAGGACAATTGCAGAAGCAAGGTTATTCAATTCATCAACAGCTGTTTTGGCATCATTTAGTGAATGTACAAGTGATCGACGCTCTAGGTAGACTTTCACCTGCAAACATTAATAATATATGTGAGCATTGTGATTGTAACATTAAACTGAGCAATAACTTGATTGTTGGAATTTGGAAGAAAAAATATGCATGCTGGAAGGAAAATTCTAACACATTTTCTCTACTTATCTTATGGCTACTTATTGTTATCAATATTTCAAAAGTTTCAGGACTGCATAAATTAAAAGTAACAAAAATTATGATATATTGTTATCCAACTATAATAAAACAACAATGATGCAAGAAAGTAGAAGTGACAAAAAGGAAGCATTTTGACCATAGAGAGTATAAAAATGCTCAATAAACATATGTGAAGCAATCACACCGAACATGACACCGAAAATAGATTGAGAAAATAGAAGTGATTGAATGTGTTGGTGTCGTACAAGTGTCAGATACATACACGTGCTGGACACTAATACATATTTTTCATCTGAAGTGTCGGTGCTATATAATTAAATAGATAAATACTAAAGACTATATCAAGTGACTTTACGAGCCAGTTCTTAAGAGACTTCCTCTTAATTCTTCCAGTCTCAACTGCTCCTTCAAAAAGTGGAAGCAAATTTTCTACTTCTTCAATTCTCATGAAGCGCCACAGATCTTCCTTCTCAATGCACCTGATGATTTCAACGGTTAAACGAAAATATGATAAGCCAATTCCAGAAAAATGAATCTAAATCACATTGCAGGGAAACAAAATCTTACTTGCTTCCTGGCTTAGCAACATTCCTGAAAATTCGAAACGCAGCCGCCTTCGCTTCCCACTCACTAGTAATTTCATTATCTTTGTTGTCACTCACATCTTCATAGATGCTCTCTGGTGTATAGCTGATGGTAGACAATCCAGAACTCCTGATCACATTAATCAATCCTTTCATAGTCCAAGCCGAAACTTTCTCTTGTTTCATTTTCTTGAGCTTGTCCACATCAATGACTTGTTCTTGTTCTTTCTTCCCTTTCTTCTCATTATCTCTAATCAACGTCTTGAAACTAAGTCGGCCTCTACTCGAACTCTTACCTACCGGCTCAGCCATCTCCATCAAAGGAGGACCAGAAAGAGTCCTTAGAATGTACTGATGAAAAATGGATTCTTGAACCCTATCAAAAAACCTAGATGATTGAAAATGTGAAGACAACAGCTTAATCAACAACGTTTTCGCCAACCATATAGCTGATGCAATAACACAAGAACCAAGTGCCCTTGTGATGTAATCAAGAACCCTAATAACTTTTCTTGTTCTCTTAACTCCATTGTGGAAAATTAAACTCCATGCCAAAAGTACCAAACTAAACCATATAAAAGCTTGAACACTCTTCCTAACACCATAAACAAAATACAAAACTTTCTTCTTAAACAGAAAGTTTCTTTCAATTAAAAAAACCAGAACACTGATAAACCAACTAGTGACTAATCTACCAGAGATAATTACCAATGTAAGCACACACCATTTCCAAAGTTCCAAACTCCAAATTTTCATATGTTGCAACCTATGAACAAATAAGGTTGCAATCAAAAACCCTAAAATGCAAACAAAAGCAAATAACTCAATCAAACTCCAAAGTTTCCTCTTTTTTTTACCAGATCTCTTACTCACTTCAACTTCTGCAGTCTTGTACACTTCTTCATCATCATCATCTTCATCTTCTTCTTCTTTCCCTCTTGGAGTACCAATCAAAGGGGTCCTTGGAGTAACAACAGTTCCACTTCCATCATGAACATCTCTTGGAGAAGCACCTGCAACCTTCTTCATTTGAGTCTTTTCTTCAACAAAGGTTGCATCTTTTGGAAATGGTGGCTCTACCATTCTTGACTTTGGCTTTGAAAATTCAGACCTAGCCAAGAAAGTGCTTGTTGAAGGAACTTGAACATTGCTTCTTCTGAGATTCTCAAGCTCCATGAGTTCTGCTTCTGCATGTAACCCTTTTGGAGATGGAGATGAACCCATCTTGGAAATGAACTGATGAGAGTAGGAACTGGTTTCTGCAACATGGGTACCACCAAAATCACTGTTTTCTTCGTTGTTTGAAATTCGAAGAACAACCTCGTTTTTTGTCGTTTTGTTGTCTTTCATGTTTTTTTGTTCTACTTCTTCCATCACAAGTTCATGACTTTCTAGATTCTTAACTATGAATTTTTCAACTGTACTTTAACTGAAAGAGAATATAGAGCTAGCTTGCAGCTTCTTCAAAGTGGAAAATTTTCAAGCAAAGAAGAAAGCAGAGATTTTTGATTTTTTTTGGTTATGTAAAGAGTGTATGTATGTGACATGACAGATAAAGAAAGTTATGCTGACTGTGATTGACTAAGAAAACTCAAGGGACTTTTTAATTTTTTTGAAAATTCTTACTACATTGAAAATTAATTTAAAGTTGTATTGAATGAAAAAATGAGCTATGAGAGGAAATGAATATGACATCACATTTTAATATAAAACTCGAAGGTGTTGAGTTTTTAGTCATCTACAAAATTATAGTGTTTAAACTTCATTTTTTTAAACAATAGTAAGTATATAACATTAATCAATGGTTTAAACACACACTTTTGGCCTTTTATTAAAAAAAAAGAAGGGATAATTAAGTTTTTAATCCCTATAAATATTCACAGTTTTGGTTTTAGTCCCTACAAAATAAAATCACACTTTTTAGTTCCTATGACATTTTTCTTAAGCATTTTAGGAACCAAAAATGTTGATGGAAATTTTGACAGGGACCAAAAATGCTGATGGAAAAATTTTATAGGGACTAAAAATGTTGATGGAAAATTTTATAAGGACTAAAAAGTGTAATTTTATTTTGTAGAGACTAAAAACAAACTGTGAATATTTATAGGGACTAAAAACTTAATTAACCCAAAAACAATAGTTTAGCCGTCTAACTTCTCTGACTTTTCTTCCTTTTGCAACTTTCAATTTTAATCCAGTTAAAAACCTATCTGACGCCTCACTTAATTGAGTTGCCACACCGAACCTAGTTCTGGTCCGCCTCTCGTTGGATGAAGAAGATGAAGAGAAGGAGATTCATGGTGTTGGGTTTGATAAGAAGGAGAGAAGGAACAGAGAGAAAGAAGGGTTGAAATTAATCATGTGCCCCTTCCTCTTTCCTTTTTTTTTTAATTCATAAAATACACTCATGATTTTATCCTTTATTTTTAATTTAAAAATTGTCTACGTGACGTCCAACTCAATTAAGTAAGAGACCACATAGGCTTTGGTTGGGTCAAAGTTAAAAGTCGCGAAAGGAGAAAAAGTTAAAGGGTTAGAATGTTGTTTTTTTTCTAAAATAGAGAGTCAAAATTGCAACTAGTAGAAAATTAAGGGGTCGAAAGTACGTTTAAGTCTTAATTAATTGGATAATAGGCTTTATATCTAAGAAAGCTCTAGAGTTCTAGAGAAACTAAAGGTGTGTTTCATCTACAAAACAATAATTACTAGACAGAACCACACAATACAAGATAGAACAACACATGACAAACTTTTATGGTATTAAATAATTTTTGGTCTTATACGATTTTTCATGGACAAAAGATTATTTTGATATTTTAGACAACTTGTATGTGAGACAAAAAGTTGTGATGTTGTTCAGTGAGAGACAAGAATTTTAGTTTTTATCATGTCCCTAAAACAAATTTACAAATCAAACACTCTACAACTGGAGTTATTTTGTCCTTCATTTTTTAGCAGATCAAACACACCTTAAACAGTTGACTCTTAAAAAAGAATGCTAGCAACACTTTTTTTCTTTCTAATATTCACTTTCCCATTGGTTGAAATCAATATGGACCTTACACTTTGAAATTGGATTTTACATAAAGTGGTGTGATCCACATTGATTTCATCAAATCAGAGAGTGAATATTAAAAAGAGTATTGAAAAGAAAACGTTGTTAACACTACTCAACTCTTAAAAAACATACTCCATCCAAAATGAAATATAAACAAAAAATAGTAGTTGAAAAATCATTATATGTGTTTACAACTTTAGGTCACATGCATTAACTTTTTAACTATCATTTTTGCTTATATTTCATGAGTCATGTTAACATGTGCTCTTAAGGCACATATTAATGATTCTACAAAAAGAAATATTGATAAAAATTAATTTTAAATTTGGTTTATGATAAAACATTATGGCGTCATTTGATCCATGTAGCCGACCCCACTTAATGAGATAAGGCTTGGTTGTTGTTGTTGTTGATAAAAATTAATTTTAACCTTTTGATAAATAAATTGACATAATTTTCAAGACAAATTTTTCACATTGAGTTCGGGGATGTGTTTATAGTGGGTTGGTAATGAGGACATTGATACTCACTCTAAACACATCCCCGAACCTTCCCAAGTTCTATCAAAATTATATTTTTATCTCTCTTAAATTAAAAACCATTAAACAAACTTTTAAATTATGTTCCCTAAAAAAAAATTACATTCATATGTGTATTTTTATTTTCAATATGAGTTTTAAACAAGTAGCTTTCTATATTTTTTAAATAATAATATGTTTTTATGGAAAATTATACCTTGACCCTAAGTTAAGAAATCATATGTAAATGTTTTTTCTTGAAAAATGTGCATTCAGTGTCAAGTTTCAAAAATTATCTTTTTCAATATAAAATTTATTTTTTAATTATATTTTAAGCTCCTTAACTTGTGTCTTTAGTGTACAAGTTATCATGACTTTTTTTAGTAGTACTCCCTCCGTTCCATAATAACCGAGTCTTTTGTAAAAAAAATGTTGTCCTGAAATAATTGACCATTTTCACTTTTCAATGTAATATTAATTACTTTTTTTCAATTATAACTTTAATTAATACTATTTTCATTACTTCCAATTCAAAATATTCTACATTTACATTTATGATAATGGTAAATACACCAATATTTGACAAAAACATTTAAAACTATTTTTCTCTCTTATTCACTAATACATTTTTTCTAATAAATGTGAAATGAGCAAAATGTTCACTTAAATTAGGATGGAGGGAGTCTTACAATTTACATAGTGAAAGTTTTTTTTTTTTTTTTAAGAAATTTACATAGTGAAAGTTAATGGGAATTCATACGAAGCTAGTTAAGGTTTCCCAAAATGTCATACATCGTTGAAGGCGTGATAATGGGGTTAATGGCAGGCTAGGAAAGGGCCATTATACTAGAGATGTAGCTCTGCTTTCCCGCTTGATCCTAACACTTTTCTTCTGTTCATTCTTTGCGATCTTTATTGATCTCAATGTTGGAACTTGCATTCTTGTTAAATCTTTGGTACGTTCTTGGGAAAATTCAAGTGTTCGCAATGATTGATATTTAATTTTTTTTCTGTCAATGTTATTGGTTACTAGGGCTATTATGTGAGTGAAAAATTGAATGGAATGATTTCTGGATTTATTGGAGAATGGGGTAGAGAAGAGAACATGCACGCTGGGTTTCAAAGCTTTCTTCTTCCCATTTTTATTTATTTTAATGATTTTAAAGCAAACAAAACATAGATAAAAAGCTTTTTTTATTTATTAATTTATTTTCTATTTGTTTAAATCAGATTAAATGCCACCTAAGTGTTCTTTTGGCAACTTTGTTCGATTTGAAAAAGAGATGACCAATTTCGTGAGTTGGTTAAAATGGGAGGACCAAAAATGTAATTAAGTCTTTATGTTTCCATCCAAATCAACAATCTCTTCATTTTGAGACACGTTAATGAGAATTCACTCAGAAATTCATATCTTGTTAGACCACAATAGCTGCACTTCTAAGCCATAAAACTTGCATATCATGAGTAACAACATTTGCATTAAAGTTTAACTTGTTAGAGTTTCTCATCACTATGGAGTTACCAAAAGCATACTCAACTAAAGGTTGTTTGACATGATGCTCCAAAGGAAATTAATATGCTACTACTTCCTCGCACAACCTTTCATGAAAAAATGTATCAATTGAGTTTGTATTAAATGCTTCATCACAATTTTTATCAATTTAATTTTTCTTAATCTTATGGATAAAATTCTTAAAAAAACAGTGTTGTCTCCTAACTTCATATTGAGAATGTGATCAACAACTTGAACATTAGTGTCAAGACTTCCTTTGTTTGTGCCATCAAATTCTGCATTTGCTAATAATGAAAACAACTAGGCAACAATACTTTAAGGGGTTTTCTCACCCTATTTTGAAGCGTCAATATGACTAGAAACTATTTCAGTTTGTCTGTCTTGCTTTCTAAATTTTTTGTTGCTACGACCACTTGAGCTATAGATTTATCCTGTTTATTGCAGTCATTTCGAAAATTCTAACCATTGAACAAGAGGCTTATCTATCTACAAATATTATCACTTTCCCTCAACTTTGTGTCCTTGTTGTACACCATTTTGTCCTTTATTCTTATTTCATTACATAAGAAATAAAAATATTAATATTTTATTATCTTCCCCAATCATAACATAACCACCATGTCTTTTATAATAAATATATATCAATATAATAATGTATTATTTTCACCAAAAATATATATTTTATAATGTCTAATAATTCTTTCATTTAATCGACTTTAGATAGGATTTTACACTCATGTCTAGTTCTATATACTAAATATTCTTCAACTTGTTTCTCCAAATTAAATTTCCTCTGCCAATTTCTCAAAACTCTCCCAACAAAATGGTTGATGTTTTAAGCCCTTTCACAATCCCATCTCCTCCTCCACCACCTTCTTTATCAAACAAAAACAATAGCATACCCATGTTATATTATGGTCTAGTGGTGATGGGAATTGCAGCCATAGTCCTAGCAATATATAACATCATCATTATCAAACGTTGCAATAGGAGCCACAATCAATCACAACCCACAAGGCCAAATCTTATGGTTATTGAAGGATTTGAAAGAAGTAGTAATAGGAGCTTTGAAAACCAACAAAGAAATTTGCTTTCAAGCTTCAAGTACAAGAAGGAAGTGGTGGCAAAAGAACAAGAGCATAAAGGTTATGATTATGAATGCTATGTTTGCTTATCGGTTTATGAAGAAGGGGAAGATGTTAGGAAGCTACCAAAGTGTAAACATTGTTTTCATGCTCTTTGTATAGATATGTGGCTTTATTCTCACTTTGATTGCCCAATTTGTAGAACACCTGTTGGCCCTCTTTGTCATAATTTTCAAGAAGAGAATTATCGTGATGGGGTGATTGAATCTGGTGGTAGCATCTCTGTTTGATTTGATTAGTTTAGAAATGTGTGTGTGGCATGTTGTTTTGCCTCTAGGACACGACATATTGAGTGAAACACCCCACCACACTAGTTAGGTTCTTTTTATGTTCTTTAATTGGAGCAACTTTAAGGTTGAGTTAGATTAGAAAATATTGTTACCTATTTGCTTTTTATCTCTCTCTCTTTGTTGGATGCTTATTATCTCTCTTACTATATATGCGAGACATTTTTGTGAAATAAATATGTGTCTCTTTTTACAAGACCATATTTTAAATATATTAATGGTACTTTCACTGAAATATATCTTTATTTAAATGGAAAGAATTAAAAGATTATTTTTGTAACATAAAAATATGTCCCTTTTTATAAGATGGGATTTTAAATCATAAGATATACTAATGATACTTTCACCAAAAATATTTTTAATTAATTGGAGAGAATTAAAAAAAAAATCATTTCTCTCTCTTTTTTGTTTGAAAGAAAAATTAATTGTTTTTCTCTTAATAATTGAAGGATAATTTAATAAAGATAATCTATTTTGTTAATAAATTTAATATAGGCATATTTTTCATAAACATTGGTCAAGAGACATATAGATATTGAACTTTTTTTTTTGACAAGATATAGATATTGAACTATTATGTCACTTCATTTAATATTAAATATTTTGTCGAGAGGAAATAAAATTAAATACTCCATATGTGAGGCGGTTAATGTTAAATGAAGTGTCTATATTAAATTGTAGTTTCATAAAAATATGAAGAATGATTTTTTTAAGGAAAAAATATGAAAAATGTTAATGTGTGTCTGAAATAAGTGTCCTTCAGATACAGGTTAAAATTTAGAAAAGAAATTACATTAAAAAATTATGTAACTATTACTAACACAAAAATAAATATCTGTATTTCTATTAAAAAAATTCCTTACTAATGTGAGGTTAATACACACGTTAGCAAGACATGAAAATACTATGTGCTAGTAACTTGAAAGTTGAAACAAGTTGAAGACACATTTATACAGCCTTTTGTTTTGTTTTTTAGCATCGGGAAGGAGGGATGTCTTACAGCTCCATTTTATTGGTTGGCATTTGGTGTCCACATGGGTCAACATCATTGAAATTTCCTCATCGTGATGTTTTATTGATTGAGCTTTTATACTACATCTATCCCTAAAAATAGTTTTGTTTAGTAGTGGGGGAAGTGGGTGAAATTGCACAATAGTTATGTTTGAGGGGAAAACTACAATTAAGTTGAAAATACACTTCTAAAGAAATGTTTAAAATAGTTTTTTTTTGGCTTAAATATATTTTTTATCATTTATTTTTTAAAAAATTGAAGTTTTAGTACCCTTATTTTAAAAATCGGTTTTTTGGTTTCTCAATTTAGCTTTTTTTTCAAAATTTTGATCTCTTCTCTTATTTTTGGGTCATTTTTTTTATGATGCGACATATTCGTTTAAGATGTGTCAATATTTATTAAACATATTTTATAAAGAAGATATTTTGTGTGATCTAATAAACGCTTCTATATCATTAATGAATAGGCCATGTCATAAAAAGTGACTCAAAAGTGAGCCAAATTCAACAGAAAAAAAAAATTAGAGGACAAAAACTATATATATTAGGGTGAACAATATGACATTTAAATTTTTTATTTTAAATAACAAATATTAATTATTATTTTGGTAGTGAAATTAGTTGAACTCGTGCCTTTCTTATTGGTGGAGATTAAAAACATGACCCCCGAAAGTCTTTTTTCAATATGAGAAGATCTTTTACCCTTCTCTAAAAATGATTTCCTATGTTCAACTTTGGCCATGTTGATTCTCAACCTTTGGTCAGGAGAGTATGTGTGTTTGAAAGTAGATGGATAGTTAGATGGTGGAAATTAGAGATATGGCCCCTTGTGTTTTTCAAACATGAGAGGATCCCTTCACCTTTTTTAGAAATGGATTCCCTCATTTGAAATTTTGGTCACGTTGAATCTCAACTCTTGGTCATGACTCATGAGTGTGTGTTTTTTTAAAAGGAGACGGGTTAGACGGTAAAGACTAAAATCATGAAACA
>Ga0315913_1001118_pt1 | contig 28135 bp, 10 predicted proteins | sample MpolsnodulesMG_FD_207736 | JGI IMG/M metagenome (GOLD analysis project Ga0315913, IMG submission 207736) | Medicago polymorpha root nodule microbial communities from Los Angeles, California, United States - small nodules | ecosystem: Host-associated > Plants > Roots > Nodule | place: USA...
AAATTTTAAAAAATTAAATGCATAAATTTCACCAAAAATCGAAGATTGCATTATCAATTATTTACATTATATATAAAATATAAATTTTAAAAAATGAAATCAAAATGCAAAGAATAAAATCACAGAAGATTCTCCTAAATCACACAGAAACTAACTTTACGAAAACAAAAAATAAATTTCCGAACAAATTGAAGGTTTCGATAAATGGATAAGAGAATTACCCTTCTGGCTTTTTCCTCTTCCTTTTTCCTTCTTTCTTCTTCTCTCTGCTTGTTCTTGAGTTCACGCTTCAGTGCACTGTAAACAAATTAACAATAAGAGTTTAAAACAAAAAAAAACGAGAAATTCAACGGTGGTGGTGGTGATGGTGAAATCGATTTAGCGATGAGAAAGAGATTCGGGGGAGTTACTTTTTGCTTATGGTTTCGCCCGCGGCGGGAGCGGTGACCGGAGGATCGGAAGGTGGTTGTTCCATTGGGAGAGAGAGAGAGAGAGAGAGAGTTGCAGGGAAGATTTGGATGAGAGAGAGTGAGAGATTAGGGTTTTAGAAAATCGGCGGCGTTTGCAGGCGTTTTGTAAATAAAGGAGTAATTGGAGTAACTGATTATTATTTTACTGTGTATTTATATGATTTTTAACCCAAAGTTGGAACGAGTTCTAATTTTATTCCGAGTAATTATATATCAATTTTCAAAATTACCAATACCAACAAAAACAAACAAAAAAAATACGATTAAGGACTCGCAAGGACAAATTAAATCGAACACAGGATAATTTATAACTGAATATAAACTTTGTTAATTGAAATCTAACAAATAAAAATGGTTCATCTTGGCATAAAAAATAAAAATAAAAAAACAAATCTAAAATTCTACCTTGAAACTATGATATTTTGACCTTCCTTTGAACTTCTAGCTTTCAATGAAAAATAATGTTTACAAGGGTCTCTGTTTATATCTAATAATTATTTAGGGTTTAAGAGAAGAAAATTAGACTTTTTTGTACCAATCTAGCTTCGAAAACAAGCAAACTGCCGAGAATTCTGCTCTCCTCCCAACACATTTTGTTCGCGCTCAATTGAACTACGGAAAATACATCTGCGTTACTTAACTAACGTAAGTGTTAATCTTTGCGCAAGTTAAGTAACGCCACGTGAGTTAAGTAGGTAGCGCAACGTGACTTAACTCACGATGCGTGTTGTTTTAAACACAAGACAGAACCTCATTTCTCATCTAAAATTTCCAAAATCTCTCTCAAATCACCAAAATCCAAAATTCCTTCAACTCCAAATCAAACAACACTCTATTAACAAGTAAGTCTTCATAATCAAACACCGTTAAGCTTTTATGTTTATACGTTAGATTTTTTCTCTTAAATTAAAAAAAAATAGATTTAGATTTGTTTAAATTTTGGTTTTTTTTGCAAGATATCATACAATGTTACATGAAACTTGTGTTGCTTAAATGTTTAGATGTTTGCATGTTTATGTTGTAGTTTTGAGTTTTAGAGAATTTTTTTTAGATTTAGGGTTTGTTTAAATTTTGATTTTTTTTGCAAGAAATAATACAATGTTACATGTAAATGACTTATATTGCTTAATTGTTTAGATGTTTGCATGTTAATGTTGTAGTTATGAGTTTTAGGGTTTATGTATAATTTGCACTTCAAGTGTTTGATGAAATGTTTGAATGAGTTTTTCATTGATTGTTTTTAATTTCTTATTGTGTAGATTTGAAGCAATGGCTTATATGTTTGACATTCTTGCACAATTCAACGGTGGTGAACCTCATAGGTTGAAGGTTTGGCACCTTGGTGTCACGTTAAGAGATATTAAAGATCAACTGAATGAATTCAACCAAGGAGTCAACCCCGGAGACACAAGGAGGGTGGAATACGTTCTGTGTAAACGTCAAACGCTCGACGATGGGAGAATATCATTCAGTTGGGTGGAATTTACGAACGACGATAACGTGAGGAGCATGTTTTGGGAGCACAACATGTTCCAGTGGATCGATATGCGTGTAACATTGCTGAGACCAACTGAAGATATTATCAACAGTCTGATTCCGCCAGAAGATCGTGATTAGGTAGGGATCGTGATTAGGTAGGGAATGCTTCTTCCAACTACAACAATTGTTTTACTCTAAAATGGGGTAATTCAAACATTTTAAACAGCAGTTTTCAAGCTTTCACCCGGCAGTTCTATTGTTTCATTCAAAAGATTAAATTATTGTTAGGCTAGTGATAAGTGTCAGGAAGTAGTAATTCTAATGAAGATTTATGGCACTTTTTGTAACTTGTTTTGCAAGTTATTAAGGAAAAAGCCGAGAGATAATTGAATTTTATCCTTTTACGCTTTATCTATCTTACTTTACCTAATTTTGCAGGAAAGTTACTCAAGGCACCGAGCAAAGATGGAAAACAAGAAACAAAGTGCAACAAGGCCAAAAATAGGCAGAACAACATGTTTGCTCGCCTCCCAAGTAGCTCAACTCGCCATGGCGAGTTAGCAAAGAAAAAAATAGGCAGAGAGGCAGGTTTGCTCGCCACCAGCTCGCACCCAACTCGCCATGGCGAGTTAACAAAGGAAAAAATAGGCAGAAGCATATGTTTGCTCGCCATGGCGAGTGAAGTTACTTGGGAGGCGAGCAAGGGCGGCTAATTCTCCCCAGGATGACGTGGCACAAACCCAGTGGGGAAGAAACCTCAACTCGCCATGGTGAGCAGAAGAACTCGCGAGGCGAGTTGATGCAGATGGGAAAGCTTATAAATAGAGCCCTTGATCATTTCTTGAAGGATGCTTTTATTTTGACAGAAGAAAATACATAGATACTTAGAGAAAGAGAGATAAGGCTTGGTCTTCATAGAGTGAGAGTGATAGAAGTTTGATTCTTCCACATTTGGTGAGAAATCACAAAGTTGTATTGAATCTTTTCCTTTCAATTCATTCTTGCAAGGCTTCCATGACAATGAGAAGCTAAATCTCCATTGTTGGGATTAGAGGTACTTGATCTAAGCCAATCATGTAATCAATTGATCTATAAATGTATGGTTCTAGCATTTGATTTGATATTGAGATTGTTCTTGCACTTTATTGTTCATGTTTGATTTAATTGTGATTGAAAAATACTTTTGAATCTAGGTTTAGAATAATCATCTATCAAACATAAATTTTAGACATGGAATTGATGTTTAGATAATCAGTCTCTGTATCCGAACTTAATGTTTTTCTATCATTTCAGAGATTGAGAAATCATCGATTGAATGATAGGGACGACTCTTGGATCGTTTAATAGTGCGAGACATCGACGATTAAACGATACAATTGAAGTCACTATATTATTTGGACACGAATGATATTGACGAGGGATACGTGGTAATATCAAAGGAAAGCTAGAATTCATGCATGATCTTTAGGTTACGTGTGACGCTTGATTAAGGAACTCTAATCCTAACAATTTTTACGCCCTATCAGTCTCAAGTTTTAATCTTACAACGTAGATATTTAGGTTTTAAACAAACAAACAAATTACGCTTTCAACTTAAAATGGTAATCGGTGTTGAATGATCCATGATATCGCACCAGTTCCTGAGGAGACGATATATAAATACTTACTTTTGATATACGTAAATATGCTACATCAGCTAGTTTAGATGAAGGTATTGAAGTGTCAAGGAATGCACCTCATTCTTTTGACACTTGAATATCATCATTTAAATCAAGTCTGACAAGAATTTAATCTTTTGAATGGAATAATAAAACTTTCGGGTGAATGCTTGAGAGCTGTTGTTTAGCAAGTTTGAATTTACCATATTTTAGAGGTAAGACAATTGTTGTAGTTTGAAGGTGCAACCCGAATGTAATGTAATGTAATGTAATGATAGGACATATTTAGGAACATGTATTATTGAGAATCAGCTATATAAGTTATGATATCGAATTCCTTCGTATAAGATGAGTGTCACGGAATGTACCTCGTTCTTTAATTAGTCTTTTTTCGATTTTTTTAATACGTTATTCAAATTTATTTAATACGCAATCTTTATTCGAATTCACGCTGAATTTATTCTAATTTATTTATTTACGTTATTCTAATTTATTTATTTACTTTATTCTAATTTATTTATTCAATACGTAATCATAAAATAAATGCAAAACTTAACGAAAATATAGAAACAAAAATAATATATATAAAATATCATTTTATTAATATAATTCTTATTGCATTTACAATGGGCTAAAACTAAATCTGCGAAGAAAAAAACCACCAAAAAACCTAGCTTCCAATGGTAAAACTAAAAGAAAACCAGCCTTCATGTGGTAAAACTAAATATAATCCACAAGAAAACCAGCTTTCCTAGGGTAAAACTAAATCTGCACATTTAGTTTTATCCAATCTGGTTCTTTTTTCCCCAAGAAAGCTGATCACTACTCAGCTTTTTATCCCCAGAATTGGCCTCTTTCTCTTTTTACACCAAAATAAAGAAGGAAAAAAAGAAGGAAAAGAAGGAGATTCATAGGGGGAGAGAGTGAGAACGAGAGTGAGAATGTGAGATTGTGTGAGGAAATGAGCAAAATATGGAGGTGTATTTATAGGGGGGATTGTAACATAAGTTATATCTACCATAAATATAGTCAAAAAATGTGTAAAACATAGTAAAAAAAAACATGCAAAACCAATTAAATTCACTTGACCAAAGTCCAAAAAACGTGTGTTCTTGAACTCTAACCAACCGTCCAACCAGCGTGAGTTAACTTGCGCACAAGCCAGTGGTGCGTGACTTAAGTGACGCAGAGATATAAGGTTTGTGAGTTAAGTCACGCTGCATGACTTAACTCACGCAGGGGTATTTTTGGCGATTCAGTTGGGCGCGACCAAAATGTGCTGGGAGAAGAGCATATTTCAACTGCCAATTCTAACCGCCAGGGCCGGCCCAACATGTCAAGAGGCCTAAAGCAAATTTTTTATAATGAGGCCTTTTGGAATTAAAAAAAAATAATAACACAATGATTATTAAAAGCATAATAAATCAAATTTTGTTGAATCTAAGATTTGAACAAAAGAATTTGAGGACTTAAAATTGACCAACTAAGCTAGATAAATATTAATCATTAGTATATCATATTATATATTTATAACTAAATTGACTTATTTTGAGGCCTTTTTTTAACCCAAAATCTCTAGGCCTAAAGCCCTCGCTTTGGTGGCTTGGCCTTTGGTGGCTTGGCGATTCAGTTGGGCGCATAAACCGAGGCTCATGAGCGCCTGTGGCAGCCTCTCCTATACAATTTCTTGCATTTTCATTTTGTTTTCAATCGTTCTTCCATTGGGATACTCCTAGGAATTTGAAATGAATTTTCTTCACTTTACATTGTCTTAAAAAAAAATCTTATAGGAACCCTTGGTCTTCAATTTCATATCAATGATCCTTCACGCGATGTCTTGATTTGTCGATTTACATAGTTTCTCACTACAAAACACTCAACACCTATGGAGTTGCATGATTTAAGGTAAAAGTGAATTACAACAGCTCGAGCAAAAATAGTACAATGTGTTCCTCAAACCATTGACAACTCATCTAACTTTCATAAAAAAACATAGCAAAAAATGTCTTCTGATGTTCATCATCAGATTATGTTTTAAGTCCTGAGGTTTTATTTTAATGTCAATTTCTTATTCTACGATTTAATGTTTTTCCCTTCCAATCTTCAATATTATGTGCTGAATGCATTATGAGCTGAACGCTTCCTTCAGTTCTTATTTAATTTCATCGAGTATAATTCATAGTTTCATATGGTGAACGCTTGCATTAATTTGATTATGTTGAATTGTAATCATGTGCCTGCTTATGGTTACTTGAATTAAATTAGACGCTTGTTTTAACATATATTCGAGTGAATATTGTTAGGTTCTTTAACGCTTCGTGATTGGTTTGATAGAAATTATTGAAACAAAATAAGTTTAAACAATGCCTCATAAGTTCTGATGATAACAAGGTATTAAATGATCAATGAATATGCTAATTTTTGTTCAAATGTGTAGGACCATATACTAAAATTCAGTATGTCTTAATCAAAGTATTAGCTCTAAATGAACAAATGAAGAACAAAGAATTCTTAAGAGAAGTCAAGTTGCAGTTCAGAATCTAAAGAAGTCAGACTTTGATGACTACCCGAAATTTGGTGCAGTCAGACTCTGAAGATCAACTAGAAGCTGGACCTTAGACTCTGGAAGCCAGACTCTGGATAGCTGAAAAACAAAGTAGCAAAAGCATTGGATGTTAAGCTTTGATAGTTCTGAAGATCAAGCACAATGGTTCTTGAAGTGTTAGAAGGTCAATGGATGTCATTTTCATTAAAGAACAGTGAAGGACAAAGTGTACGACCACTACCTCCAACATTCTCATGTGCATTGTACGAAACTACAGTTGTGTCTTATTTGGAAAAGAACGGGTAATTCCTTTTCAAGGAATTGATTCAAAATCATTCCTTCACAGGACATTAACCAAATCAAGCAACAGATTAATGATGATTGATCAAGCTTCTCAAACGACTATATTGATGAGTTGACACATTTCAACGTCTCTTTTCAACCTCTATATAAAGGATTGAAAACTTGAAGAAAGAACAAGACTCTACAACATTTTACAAGTGTCATTACTCTGTCAAAATCATTACGCATCAAACACTTAAAATTTCTTATTAACTTTCATATCTTATAAATTCTTAAGTCTAGAGTCTGAATTGTGTTGTATTTTGTGAACACCTCTAACTGAATATCAAGTGTTCAACCAAACAATTTTCTTTTTAATCTTTGTTTGTTAGAAGTTTCTTGCTTGTGCGCTTGAGTATATGAAGTATCTTGCTTGTGTGCTTGAGCATTCGTAATCTTATGTGATTATAGTGAAATTTTTTTTGTAGGTGACAATGGGACTAGACTATTTATGGATTGTGGAAGGAACTGGGATAAATTGTTTTGTATCTTTCTCTTTTCTCTCTCTCTTTTATATCTGCTGCACTTAACTCTAAACATTATTTCAGGTTCTGAACTCTATCAGAAGTTGTACTTTGAACTTAGTTAAAAACAAGAAGGCTTAGTTGCAATTTTGGTTCCCCTATTTTAAAATTCGTCAGTTTTGGTCCCTCTATCAAATATTTTGTTTAAAATATTGTGATATGATATGTTTTAAATGAAGTTTTCAAGGAAATTTTGTTGCAATTTCATCAATGTTGATCTTTTTCCATCTTCTGATCATATTATACGACATTTAAAATTTATCACAACACTTTTTTATAGTTAAAAAAATATGATAGAGGGACCGAAACTGTCAAATTTTAAAATAGAGGGACCAATTCTGCAAAATGGTGAAGATAGAGGGACCAAAACTGCAATTAAGTCAAATAAGAAAAAGCTAACACAATTCAACCCCCTTCTTATGTTTTTTCTCACCTTCAGATTATGATTAATCTAACAAATTATTGATGCTTGTTCACAATTCAACCCCCTGATTATGATTAATCAAACTCTAGGTTATATTGATGCTTGTTCATATAATCAGTAGGAATTCTTACGAATTTAATTGATGCTTAACTGAATTTGTGATCAAACAATTTATTGAATTGTGGAACCGAATATTTTTAATATCAATGATAGATCGAAACAGAATCTAACAAATCAGTGGATTGGTTATTTTGCCAAATTGTTAATTTTATCGAATCGATCATCCTTTTCCACAAACAAAATTCCCCAATTTACCTTTTGTTTGTTGTTATAATTTGGTATTGTTTTATCAAAGATCCTTGAGAAACAACCAAGGTTCAACCGCCTTGTACTACTTTTTTGTAACTTTGACTGCGAACGACAACGATCACCTAACCTAACAATGTTGCGTGTTAAGATTATGTGATTGCACCCCGAACAAACTTCTTAACGTGCTTAACATGAAGGCTAAGTGTGAAACACTCCCAATGGCCACCAGGTTGCCAGGAAAATATGTGAAGCCATAACTCTTTACATTTTATATTTGGAAGTTGTACGAAGGTATAGTTCCCAAATATAAAATGTAAATTGTAAAGAGTTAATAAATTATTTATTTAAATTAAATAATATATCTTGGTAAATAAGCTTTCTATATATTAATTTAAAAAATAATAAATACAATCATTAAAGCAATTTTTTTTACAAAATATTTGTCATATATTTTGTAATTTTTGCTAAATTATATTTAAGTTAAATAATACTAGAGTTAGTTGCCAAAATGATAAAATATAACGTAAAAAAAGGTAAAAGAAAAAATACAGTAAATCTGAACGGAAACACTGTAAAGGAAAATCCAAAACTTGGTAACTCATGACCATAAATAATTTTCGGGGGCTAATTTAGTTCGTTAAGTTTTCTCATTAAATTCGGTTCATCAAATTAATTACAAAGCAAAAAGAAGAAGAATTGATAAAGGACAATAAAGGAAAATAATAGGTTGTAATAATTAAAATATAAAATTTATTGGAGAACTGATTCTCGTTAACCCAAAAGTTAGGAATTGTAGCTTCAACTAAAATTACTTTTGGAGGATAGAACCAATTCTGAAAAGTCAAACCAAACAACTTTAAAAACTCAATTTTCACTTTTCAGGTTTGTAGAAGCGTTTCTTAACGCTGAAAAGAGTCTAGCTTGTCTATCAACAGAAGTATTGAGGCATACCAGGTGTCAAGTAAAAACATATAGTCTCATCAGATTTTTATAGTTAAAAAATATGATAGAGAGACCAAAACTTTCAAATTTTGTGGAAAAAATGGTTGAACAACATAGTACTCCCTTCGTTCCTTTTTAAGTGTCGTTTGGCTACAAATTTAACGTTCTAATTTAACCATTGTTTTGGTATTTTAAGGGTGCAATTTGTCAATTATATCGTTTGTCAATTACTCTTATCTTTTTCAATAAAACTAATTAATGCTATATATTTAGAAAACTAAAGTTTGTTTTTTTTAAAACAAAGTTTGTTTGTTTTTTTTAAAACAAAGTTTGTTTGTTTTTTTGAAAACAAAGTTTGTTTCTTGTTACCTTTAAATTTAAACAAAATTTTGTTACATATATGATAATGGTTCCATGAAAAGTTAAAATTCTACAAATAACATGAGTAGTAATTGTTAAAAATATCAATTGTTTGTTACGAGAAAAAAATATCATATTAAATTTATTGGAAAGAGAAAGTATGTGCAAAAAATAGGAATTTATTGGTGGGATAAAATGAGAGTATAACAGTAAGAAAATGTGCAAAAATACACTTCGTTAGTTTGGTGATAATATTCTAAAACAATACTATAAAATGAACGGAGGGACTATCTTAAAACATTTTCTTTGTTATTTGTCTTTTTGGATCTTAAATAATTAAACTTATTATTTGAAAGTACTTATAACTTATCCATAAAAATTCTCGTGGGATCGATACTCTACTTACTCTTTAATACTTGATGCGATAATGTATACTTGCATTGTGTATGTTTTGGAGAATAGGTAACTATTTTTCGAGCATCACATATATACATGAATTTTATTTTTTGAAACATAAAGATGAAGCTTTTGAAGCATTTCAAAACTTTTGTAAACTTCTTAAAAATGAAAATGATTCAAACATCATCCTTGTAAGAAGCAACCATGGAGGATAATTTGAAAACTTATCATTCAAAACTATCTTTGATGAAAAAAGGATCTCACATAATTTTTCATTTGCAAGAACTCCACAACTAAATGAAGTTGTTGAAAGAAAAAATAGATTTTTTTTTAAAAATGACAAGAACAATGTTGAAAAATATACTTGGGGTGAAGCCATAAACACATTTTGCTATATTAGAAATCGTGTTTCAATCAAATAAATTCTAAACAATACTCCATATGAACTCTAGATAAATAGAAAACCTAATATCTCATATTTCCACATGTTTGGTTCATATCACTCATATCTCTTTCACCGTCAAAGACGTTCTATTGAGTTTCTACCAAAGATTTTTATTTTCTTTAATGGCACAAGGAAATAAAAACTTTCCCTAAAAAAGAAAAAGAGCATGTAAATAAAAGCGTCCTTTACAAAAATAATTAAAAACTTTCCTCCCAATTTTTTTTTTGTAAAATTTTACTTATCATCTCTTAACTAAATTTTAGATAATGACTTTGTCATTTATTTATTTTTCCATTTTGATATATGTGCATATATGAATTTTTGAGCATAAAATTTAAAATTCATATGAAATATGAATGTGTTCCCATATATTTGAACATTAAAAGCTCGTATCACAATAAAACCATAAATTTGAATTTTAAAAATTCATATACAAATTTATCAAAAGAATAAAAATAACATAAAAAAAGATATTATTTATGATTTTGATGTCGTCAACATCGCAGATTCAGAGATATGAGTATTCCGGAGACTTGAATACAATCTCATTTGTAGATATAAGTACTTTGCCGTTTCATGCTATTAACATGAATGTTGTGAGTTTGTTCGCAGATTTACCCTTTATGTTTTTAACAATTTTGAATTTGTATTATATCAATATACTCTTTAAATTTAAATGAATTGATATCGTTTATTTTTGTAAAAAAATCATAAAAAATAAGATAAGAAGAGAATTGTTACCAAGTCAAGTGAGTACTCTTTTTATAAAGGGTTTATAGTGTTTTACCCCTTGTAATATAAGTCATTTCCAATTTTTTAATTTGTATTATTTATTTATTTTTGGTTTTCTTCCTTGTAATTTGAAGATTTCGGGATTTGGACCTTCATGAATTTTGACCGTACAAAATCAATGATATGATGGAGTGGTAAATCGAAATTTGCTAAATTTAAAGGGGACGGAATTTGCCATGAAGATCCAAAACCAAAAAATCTTCAGAATGACGAAAACTAAACATAAAAATTACAAGGCGGAAAACCGAAAATGACCTATGTTACAAACGATAAATCATTGTTAATCCTTTTATCTATACTATATATAAAGAAAACAACCTCTTTCAGCTTTTTTAGGCTGATTTTTTTCTCTTTTTTAAAAATTACTTCAATTTTCAATACAAATAAAACATATAACAAATATATAAGAATAAATTTAAATATTAAAATAAAAGTGTAACAAACACAAATGTCCAGTTTTTTTCTTCATCATTTAAAAAGTGTAGCAAACTAAATGATCGTATCTAAACTTACTTTTTCATTATCTCAATTATACTTTTAAACAACAATTTTTTTTATAATAAAGATTATTGTTGATGTCATTAAAAAAATAAGAATTTAAATTATATTTTTTCTGTTATATTGTTGGTTTCATTGAAATAGACAATCATGGTTAGTTTGATTTGTTGTAATTTGAAAACAAAAAACATTTATATTTTTACTTTTAATCAAAATTAAAATTTTAGAAGAAACACCGTTCATGATTTTCAAACGTTAGCGCAATAAAAAGAGAAGAAAGATGGATATGTGAATGTCCGTCTTTTCGCGGGTAATTTTATAAAAGCAAGAGGTAAATCAAGGAGTAATGAAGAAAGTATCCATGGTAAAAACCGCACGGGTGATGACCGATGAGAATAAGATTATGATAGTTTCAATACGAGTCACTCCTTTCACCTTGGAATGGATCATCTTTATCTTCCTTACACAAATTCTCATTCCTGCATAAAATATCTTTCATTCTCATCCATATTCTCACCTTTCAACTCTAAAACACTTTCATGCTTCAATCATCAATGGAAGGTACCCTCTTCCCTAATAGACCAGTTCTTCCACTCCCCAGTAAAAAACCAACCCAAGCATTGAAATTCAAACCAACATTTTCACATTCTCCACCTCCAACACCATCACAAACACAAACACAAACACAAACACCACCTTCATTTCATATAGATTCTCTTCTTCATCATCTTAAACACCTTTCTTCAACTCCTATAATCACTCACACACAAACACTTGTCCCTAATAACAATAACAATAACACCCATTTCACTTCTCTTCAAATTCAACTTGATGAAAAAGATGAAAATCTTCAACAAGGTAATACAAAACGACCCATTTCATCTTCTGTTGATTATAACCATTTTGATGATGTAAAGTTTGGATTTTTATCGGAAAAAAGCAAGTTTATGCTGAATTGCATTGTTGGGTCGTCTTTGAATGACTTGATTGAGTTTTTCAATTCTGTGAAAGGTGAGTTACTTGAATCTGATATTACTAGTTTGTTGAAGGGTTTGGATATTTCTGGGAATTGGGAGAGAGCTTTTTTGTTGTTTGAATGGGTTTGGTTGAATTTTGGGTCTGAAAATAAGAAGGTGGATGATCATTCTGTTGAATTTATGGTTAAGATGTTAGGTAGAGAATCACAATATTCAATTGCTTCTAAGTTGTTTGATATAATTCCTGTTGAAGAATATTCACTCGATGTTAAGGCTTGTACTACTGTTCTTCATGCTTATGCGCGAACCGGGAAGTATAAACGGGCTATCGAGATTTTTGAGAAGATGAAGGAGACTGGTCTTGATCCAACTTTGGTTACTTACAATGTTATGCTTGATGTTTATGGGAAGATGGGTCGGGCTTGGAGTATGATTTTGGAGTTGTTGGATGAGATGAGGAGTAAAGGGCTTGAGTTTGATGAGTTTACGTGTAGCACGGTGATATCTGCTTGTGGGAGAGAGGGTATGCTTGATGAAGCTAGGAGGTTTTTTGATGATTTGAAATTGAATGGATATAAACCGGGAACGGTTACATATAACTCGATATTGCAGGTTTTTGGGAAGGCTGGAGTATACATAGAGGCATTGAACATCTTAAAAGAAATGGAGGATAATAATTGTGAGCCGGATGCTATTACTTACAATGAGCTTGTGGCAGCGTATGTAAGAGCCGGGTTTCATGATGAAGGGGCTGCTGTCATTGATACAATGGCAAGTAAAGGAGTTATGCCGAATGCTATTACGTATACTACTGTGATAAATGCCTATGGTAGGGCAGGAGATGCGGACAAGGCGTTAGAGTTATTTGGTCAGATGAAGGAGTTGGGGTGTGTTCCTAATGTATGCACGTATAACACTGTTCTTGTGTTGTTAGGCAAGAGGTCAAGATCAGAAGACATGATTAAGATTCTCTGCGAAATGAAATTGAATGGTTGTCCTCCTGATCGCATAACGTGGAACACGATGCTTGCTGTATGCGGTGAGAAGGGTAAGCAAAAATTTGTTAGCCAGGTTTTAAGGGAAATGAAAAACTGTGGCTTTGAGCCTGACAAAGACACATTCAATACATTAATTAGTGCCTATGGTCGGTGTGCATCTGAAGTTGATGTTGCAAAAATGTACGGTGAAATGGTTGCAGCAGGATTTACTCCATGCATAACAACTTACAATGCTCTTCTTAACGCTCTTGCTAGGCGAGGCGATTGGAAAGCGGCCGAATCAGTCGTTCTCGACATGCGGAGAAAGGGATTTAAGCTTAATGAAACTTCGTACTCACTTTTGCTTCATTGTTATTCTAAAGCTAGGAATGTCAGGGGTTTAGAGAAGGTTGAGATGGAAATTTATGATGGCCACGTCTTTCCTAGCTGGACGCTTTTGAGAACCCTTGTCCTTACAAACTACAAGTGCAGACAGCTTCAGGGAATGGAAAGGGCATTTCATCAGTTGCAAAAGAATGGATACAAACTCGATATGGTTGTGATTAACTCCATGCTTTCGATGTTTGTCCGAAACCAGAAGCTCGAGAAGGCTCATGAAATGTTAGATGTCATTCACGGAAGCGGGTTGCTGCCGAATCTTGTGACATATAATAGCTTGATAGACTTGTATGCCCGAGTTGGTGATTGTTGGAAAGCAGAAGAAATGCTCAAGGATATTCAAAACTCCGGTATAAGTCCAGACGTTGTGTCGTACAATACCGTCATCAAGGGATTTTGTAAAAAAGGGCTTGTGCAGGAAGCTGTAAGAATTCTTTCGGAGATGACTGCTAATGGAATTCAACCATGTCCTATTACATTCAATACTTTCTTGTCATGCTATGCAGGGAAGGGGCTTTTTGCTGAAGCAGATGAAGTCATTAGATATATGATTAAACATGGTTGCATGCCAAATGAGCTAACTTACAAGATTGTAATTGATGGTTATATTAAAGCGAAAAAGCATAAAGAAGCAATGGACTTTGTGTCTAAGATTAAAGAGATTGATATCTCTTTTGATGATCAATCTTTGAAAAAGCTAGCTTCTTGCATTAGGGAGAGTTTGGAGTCTTGATTTTGTGAAATATGCCTTCTTTTTCTCTCTCTTTCTTTTACTTAAATACCTTGGCCAACTACCAGTTCATATCTTGCTGGATTTTTTTAGCAAGAACAATATTTAGACTCCATTTGTACTATACAATCTTAATAACTGCATCATTCTTTAGAAAGTTCTTCAGTTGCTTCTTGTCAAAAATTGATCCTCAGAAAATTACTGCATTTGTATGGAAGGGTCATCCACGACAGAGTTCCAAGAAAGATCAACAACCTACATAAAAAAGGTATTTTTACTCACAATTATTAACTACTATCAGAAAGACAGGCACATATGCTTTTCTATTATGCTTAATTTAATTTGCTTGTTTTAGTTTCACAACATCAATTTCAGTATCTATGTTGTGTTTTTAAATTTATATTTAACTTTGAAAAATAAATATGTCGTGAAGGGAAAATTTGTACAAAATGATGTCTGATCAAAATTTGTAGTTACCTTTAGAGTTCCATTTATGTTATGGTATATAAAACTATTTGTCTTTTGGTGATGTGAGAAAGAGATAACAGAACACTTTTCATTCTGTTGCAGTTTTTCACATCTCATTTGGCAAAGGTGGTGCTATACTTGGGCTGTTTTTAATTCAGTTTTGTCAAAATGGAGTATAGCTATTTTCTGGCTGAATTTGGGAATGACTCAGAAAAAAGAGTTTAAGGAAATTTGGAAACTTGTCTGGCTTACCATCACATGGTCAAAATGGATCCAAAGGAGCAAATTTGCTTTTGATTCTTCTCTACTAAATTTGGTTGAAGTGGTGGAGATGATTAAGGTTAGGTGCTGATAATGGATTAAAGCAAGAAGTGAAAGTAATAGTGTCTTTCTCTGAATGGTGGTTAAATCTCAAGTCCTGTTTATCTTCTTATTGTAACTAATAGGATTGAGGTTGTAACAGGAAACAAACTCTATCTGTCATATCTGATGTAAGTAAATAAGTAGAGTACCCTTTGTACTCCATCTTAATAATATTTCTTTGTTTTTATAAAAAATAAGTATCATTCCACAAGGAAAAGTAAATGAAAAATATTGAATTAATTTATCTGTGAATAAGTTCTCCTTGTTGTCATGGGAAATTTGGAATATACATCTAAGTAGTATATTTTGGTGCACAAAAGTGTTCAAAGTTATCCGTGCGCTCGTCTTTGTATCTTATTTTATCTTTTTTCCTCGTGATATCTAGTGTGCAAAAATGTTCTCCATACCATCGCGATATCATGTGTTCATCTAATGGACTGCGAGGATAACAATGTTAACTCGTCTGAATTAAAATATCAAAATAATGTAATCGTAGTTCGAATTCTGAGTCTCGAACAAGAATACTTTTCGTGGAGGGAACATCTGAAGAAACAAAAACAAAATAACAATGATGTTTGTGCTGAACACTAGTCAAGCTAAATTTACAGCCTGTTATAAAAAAGTGAAAGCTAAATTTACAGAAATAGAATCTTTGTAGTCAAGGTAAACTTACAGAAATAGAATTTTGTCCAACTGTTTAATAATCTCAACATTACCACTACCAGCTCATTTGCTTCCTTCAGTGCAGCAAAGCAAATTACTACAAGAGAAATGATATTTGTACGATCATTTTGTGACAACTTTTGGACAACTCTCTCCCATATTCTTACCTTCTCTCTTCCTTTTTCTCTTTCTATTGTTTTTGACCAATAAAAAGAGAGAAAAAAAAAAGGTTCTCACATTCGTTGTCACATTGGTTGAGCAAATATCAAGACTCTTACTATAATACACCTTCGTAATGATTTTGATAGTGATGGTACTTCACGTCAGAATGGATGTAGGATATGATTGTATATCTTCCTTTATGTGCTATATACATGAATCTGAACTTTTCCTTATGAATCAGAATTTATGTCTCTAGGTTCTTTATAATGAGACTCTGTTTGTCGGGAATGAGGCCAATGCTGTTCCCCCTTAGCATATTTTTTGGTGAAATGTAATCCGAACTTCAATGATTGCAACCTCCTCATCAGTGGAGTTTATAATGAGTTACTTTTTCTGTATAAGCTTGCATTCATCAGCAATTTTTTAGGAGCTGTTTTTTTACCTCCAACAATAACTCCTTAAGAACCAATTCTGTATGGAAGTACACATTTGGACTGGACAGGAAAAAAATATATAATGTTTTTTAGATTTACCCATTGGGATTAGTTTTTAAGAATCATAGGATGGAGGGTGGAGGGAAGAAACTCCCCAATTTTACTTGAGATGTAACCCAACCTTCAAAGATTCCAAGCTCCATCTTCATTTGTCCATAAATGGCTGGGGACAAATTAACCCCTATTTTTTTTTCTCTAGCTGGCTGAAGCTCACACATTTAAATGTGGAGAAGTGAGATGTTCGGGATTCGAACCACGACCTGCATAAATTATACAATGTCCCTGTCAATAGAATTAAGCTCCCACGACAATTAACCCCTATTTTAGTATAACATAGAATTAATTTGTTCACGATGTGAGAAACTAAATTGACTAATAAATATGCGCTTTTAAGAGCAAAATTGTGGAAAAAGATTAATCAAAATGAATACTTATTTTAACGAAATAGTTAATTTTAGGAGGAATGTTATTTGAACAATCAATTTAGTGACAACTTATTTGACAACCATAATTTACAAAGAAAAAGTAGTATTGGCACGAAAACCATAGCAATAGAGAGATAAAGTAAAAAATAATGTGAGTATGAGAGAGAAAGTTGTCACTAAAGTTATCACCAAATGAATGTTCAAATATCATTTATCTAATTTTAGGGTTATATTATGTTTTCTTCACCAAACATCTCTGGTCTTCAAGATGTACTAGTGATTTGTGTATTTGTGTCATAGAAGAGTGTGCAGTTTTGTCTAGAAAAAGAATTGTATAAGAAGGTTTCACTTCCTGTAATTTGAGTAACAAAATATTGTTATTGAGAGTTGTGGATTTAATCATGTCGAAACACATTCTTGTGAATTATTTTTGTCACTTTTACTCTACAAGTACAAAAAATTTGTTCCAATATAGAAAATTTGATAAAAAGAAATGTTTTCATTCTAAAAAAAAAAATTGAAACAAAAATGGAATTAAATTAAATAAAAAGAAAGAGGTACAAAGACTGAGGGCATAAACCTGATTCAGGAATAACCAAACAGAAATACATCGTGATAAATCAGCTTAGGTAGATCAACTCTAATCTATCCTAACAAGATTCACTAATCACATGCGTAACCCAGTGAACCCGCGTACGGGCGCGAAACCAAATTACAAAAAAAGTATGAAAAATGACCCATTGCAGAGAACAATTATAGTTTAAAAATGCGAATGGACCGACCGCCAACACGGTATCAAAATCAAAGTGCCAACAACTCCATGATCAACAACAAGCATAAAAAGCTCTTTCGAGCAGTACCAGAGTGAAGGTAGACATGACCCTTTGAAACTTGTGGATCTCAACAAATCTGGAACATCAATGAATCGAAAATATCATACCACCAAACACAACAACAAACATGCGTAAGATCTCAAATCGAGGGATGAGTCCAATACGTCAGTAATCAGACCCTTTCAGGTTAAAAAAAACCCGACCATTATAGGTTTTAGAATCACACCGACCCTTTCGGGTTTCTGAAACCAACCACCACACACCCAATCTCATAAAAAACAACATAACAAAAAAAACACAAAACCAACAAAGCCGTAGGAGAACACAACTTAGTTGGCTGAAGATAAATACTCAAACGTAGAGATCGCAACCAAGTTTGCCAAAGGCTGTAGGAAAACACCGTACCTTCAACAAACCAACAAAAAGCTGCTGCTGCACGTCCATCTTATCATTCTCTTGCTCATGCTCCGAATGAGGCTTGACATGAACATGGCGTCTTCTGGCACCCCGACTCCTCGGAACAACACCATCCTCCTCCATCCGTTGGAGACACTCTCTCTCATACGGGAAGCATGCACTGCCACCCTTACGCGCTGAGTAGAGGAGGAAGCTTCTGTAACATGCACAAAGGAAATCAACACAAAACAGAAGATCACAAAACATACTGGGTGTTTCCGGATTGCAACAATCATGTCTGGAAAACGAAATCCGGATTGCTTCAGTGCAGAAGAAAAAAAAACGGTACAATTAACTTGCATGCATAGAGAAATCGAACTAACCTTCCATTTGATGTTTATCAATGGTTGAAATGCGGTCCTTTTGAGCAAGAAAACACCAATTTTGGTTGGATTTTTGTATTTCGGAATTTGAGATAAGAGGGAGAGAGAAAATAAAAAGTGAAACTGTAAAATGGGGGGTGAACTTCATTATATACATCGATGCTGTTCAGATTACGTAATCCGGATAAAGTTTCGTATTTTTTTGAATTATGTTTTTGAAGGACTATTTTATAAATTTTACAGGACGCGTGAGAATGCAGTAATAAGATGAGGAAAACAATGGTCTTAAAATTTTGATGTATTAACATACTATTATTATGATTACTCGTTAAATGTTGGGAACCAAAATGAATAACCATTGTGTTGAGATATTTGTAAGCAAAGAAAAGAAAGGCGGTGAGTACCCACTGTCTATGTTAAACTCCATCCATATGTTGAAAACCAAACTAAACACAGTCATCTTTTTTTTCATTTTCCCCTCAAACAAACCAACATTTCTTACCCTATTATTCCTCTCCACTCATTTTTCTTCTTCTCAATCTCCATTTTCCATTTCACACATCACCACCAACTAACACTTTATTACTCTCATCAATCACAATTCACACGTATTCTCAATTTCCAACACTAATTCCCAAACGCACCGTTTCATTCATCTTCTTCATCCCTATGGGTTGAAGAACTCGAACTCGAACACGAACAAAATCGATTCAATTTCGCGATGGAGTGGGATAGTAATTCCGATCTAAGTGGAGACGAAGACGACGCCGTTTCATCTTCTTTTCTTCTAAACAACGACGTTGGACCACTTCCTTTCCCTGTTCTTCAAACCGCACCGTGCGGCTTTGTCGTCACCGATGCACTCGATCCTGACCACCCTATTATCTACGTCAACGCCGTTTTTGAGATGCTTACTGGTTATCGCGCTGAAGAAGTTCTCGGTCGTAACTGGTATGTCCTTTATTCTATTATTCTTTTTTTTTTTTTTAATTTAATTTTGGATTGATTATTTCTTTTATTTAGTGATGTTTTTGTTTAGGTTTAGGTTTAGTTATATGATTTTGAATTTTTAGTTTTTTTTTCATATGTTTGATTGAAACCCTAGGTTTTAGTACCTTTTTTCTGTGTCGTAAAATTGTTGGAATTACTGATTAGAAATGTCTTTGATTTCTTCAATTGTTGAAATTAGTACCGGGAATTTGATTATGTGGTTAGGTAGTAGTTATTTTAGCTGTTAGAGTTGCAAAAAGTATATCTTGGCTCTGCTCTGTTTGGTAAAAAAATAATAAAAATAGCGAACAATTGATAAACAACGGATAGCTGGTAAGGTGACTTATAGTTATTAGCGGATGAACTAGTTGATTGAATTTGTAGTGTTTGGTAAAATTAAGATTAGAGGGGTAAAACTAAGATAAATAATGATAAGCTATAAGCTACTTGAATTAGCTTTTCAAAAAGCGTTGTAAGCTAGTGAAAATAAGGTATAAGCTCATGAGAAAGTGACAGTTATCAAACATGCCTTTTTTTAGTCAAATGAGCTTATAAGACCATAAGCTAAAAAATGGGTCTTACCAAACAGACCCTTTAGCTAGTGTAGACTCCACTTGGGTTGGCCTAGTGGTATTGGCTTGGGACTTGAGAGTGTGCTCCTCCTCAAGGTTTCAGGTTCGATTCTCCCCGGTGTCAATTTAAGCGGGCTAATTTAGCTTAAAAAAAAAATTCTCAATTACCTCGAGGGGATTAGTTTCTGCAGTTGCACACAAAAGACACCTTTTGTTTACCAAAATAAAAGATTTTGTGTAATAGAAAACGGTGGTGGTGGGAATTATGAAGCACTAACACATACACAGACATCTGACATGATATTGGTAATAATTTGAGAAAATGGAAGTGATTGTATGTAAACATATATGGGTTAATGTTGTTTTGGTGTCAGGCATTGAAGATGCCTTTATCTGAAGTGTCGGTGTTATGTCTTTTTATCTAACTTCTACCGGCACTTCTCTTTATTAAAAAATTGTTGGTTATGAGTGGTGATAGCTTCTGATGTTTATGTCTACAAGTGAGTGCCGAGCAGTGAGAGGAAATGTGGTTGTGCAATTTATTCCCGTGAATTTATGATAGCTTGACCTGCAAGTGTGCGCGATAGACTGACCGCTGAAATGCCAATTGCTTTTGTGATTGTTCTTAGACAAGGTTTGTTTGATGCTATGGTTTTTGATAGGATGTGTTTTGTATTAGCTTTAGTTGGTAGAAATATGGCAAGTAGAGTTAAGTTTGAGTTGTTGACAATCTTTGGAACCATGGTTAAAGATATGCGACAACTTGTCGACTAAAATTGTAGGACAAAAGTCATTATAAATTAGAATTAGACACCAATGTTTTGGAAGTTAGTTTTATCATTTGAGACAAAATAAAATGCTATCATCTATTCAATCGTTGTATTCGTATTGATTTAAAAATTCAAAAAATTTATAGGCAATAAATATCCAAAAAGTATATGAGAGGGGTTGTATACATTATACGACACATACCTGATATTGATTTGACAATCATTTTAAAGCATCGATGCTTCCCAGATAAACAATATATAGGTTGTGTAGTATACTGTTGAAGTTGCTATAATTTCTCCATTTAGGAGCACTGTCATTGGAGAATGAGTATAATTGAGTTTGTTAGTTTGATGGACTATAGATAGTTTCTTAAATGTCTCCAGTGTGATTTATAAGTGACTAACGTGACGATTTGCGCTTCTAGAAATGTATGCCCTGTTCTGTTAACTTTGCATCATAGGAATTTAAAAACTAATTTCTACCATAAACCCGTGGAACTTGAGCAAACTCAATGAGCCAACTAAGAAAACCTTACAACCTATGAAACTCAGTGTTCATGCTAACCTCACCCCAAAATCATTGTTTAGATCTCACATCTGATTAGTTATATGGCCAAAATATTTCTTATAAGAACCTGAGCAATCCTTATCCTTTGAGCTAGCTTTTTGATTTGAATTAGGCCCAGATTTTATATGATACCAAAACCTACACTGAATCTGATATCAGGTCAACTTCACACTCTAGATACCTTGTCCTGGCCACGAGGAATGCGTGTTAAGATCCTAGACTGACTAAGTAAGTATATTCGAATTATTGAATTACTTCTCTTACTAAAGACTTGAGCAATCCTCTACTCTGGAGGCAGTCTTTGGGGTCAAGTTTGGTTAAGATTCTAAACTTTATCGACTCAGATGTTACTCCAAACTCCATAACAATTTGCGAATGCTTATCAAGCCTTCATTGTAGCCTCAAACAAAATCAGACAGCTCTTCTACTGATCATCCACTTCCACAACAGGGAATATCCAGATACAAGGAGCATAAACCAAACCCTTACTAAAAAAAATAAATTTTTTTAGTCATTCCAACCTCACAGTGGTTCCCCTCACAAACAGACTATAAACAAAACCATAATTTGGTAGAACACTAATCCATTTGATACAGAATGGCATTCCCTTTGATCAAGGACTGCACTGCACTGGTAAACTTCAATCCCAAACCGCTGGTCCTCATCTGTCTATCTATGAATTTGCTGTTCGTCCATCTTGAACACCCATATCACATACATGACTAGACTCCAGATGCATCGTCTCGTTATCACTATCTCACAAGTCACAACCCATGCATGCCACTGAAACTCAGATGTACCAAGCATCTGCCATCAACCTAGATACTATTTGCTGCAATCAGAAGTCAGAACCAATGGACTTGGACTGGAGGTTTGTAAACATGTTTGTCAAGGATTCTGGTGATTGCATTGCATAATGATAATGCTTTTGGGTCTTGAGTTGGGTACTATAGTCTGTTGAGAGGAACAAGGCTCTAGGTTCTGGATGTTGATTTTTCCCTCCTACATGATTCTTGTGTACTTAAATAAATAATTAGTAAGAGGATCTGAGATTGAGACAGAGATAGAGTGAATGAATGAGGATATATTCGGATTTCTTAGGTAAGGTGGTTAGAAGGCTTAGGGTGCAGTATTCTGGTTTTAGGGTTGAAGATTTTTTTCCTTCAGTTAGTGGTTTGAATAGAAGTTAGGAGAAGGGTTTATGACCTTAATTTGGGAAGTGCAATAGGCAGTTGAGTTGGTTACTTTCAAGTTTCAACAACATAAGGTGTATTTGCAGATGACCTATAGTTTGAGGGAGTTATTTTCATTTTAACTAAAAGGAAAATAAGATAGTTGATGTGGTATTGATAATTTGATCAAGACCATTAATAAAATTGGCGTATGTTATATGTAGGATGCGAGACTGTTAGGAACCCATAAAGTGTATTGAATGAAAAAGACAATTTCATTATGAAAATAGAAAAGAATAGGAGAGAAAACTCTCCTCCAAGCCAGCCCCCCCCCCCCAACCTCTGTTGTCAAAGCGGCGTGGCGCGGCCACCCCAAAAATTGACGCGGCGTGGTATGCGGGCGCTATTTCATGACGCGGACACTAATATATTTAATATTAAAATACCATACTATACAAAAAATATATTAAAATACCTTAAATATTACTCAAAATTTATGAAGTATTCATAATTTGAAATAAAATAATATTAAAATTAAGAAAAATAATTAATAACCAATAGTATTAACTATTAAAGTAATTTGTCAGAAAAATAACTATCAAAATATATATGAAGTAATATATTAAATATACGATTTTTTTTTTGAAAGAATATCAAACATAAGAATCATTAAGGCTTCCTTAAAAAAAAATATTAAGGCGAAAGACAATCAAATCATTTAAAAAAGAGAGTATAGTTAGGAAATTACCGTTAAAAATAAAATTCTTGGTAAAGAAAGCATTAAAAACATTGTAACCAAAAAAAACATTAAAATAATATTAAGAATAGCAAGCAATTAGCTGGCACATTCATTGTGTGACTTTTCAGCAAGCAATATGGGTTAATGAAATCATAAATAAGCATTTATTTTAATTTTTATAACCAATAATGAGCTTTTATTATTCCCGGTATGAAAGGCACGAACCGGGTCGCATGGGTCAAAAACGGGTCACATGGCTGAAATGGGTTGAAAACAGTCGTTTTGCTCTCTTTTCCTTGTTTTGTGCTTCGACCCGAAAAAGCGGCGCTTTGACCCACTATCGGTCCGCCCCGCTCCACCGGATAGCGGCCGCGAAACCCGCTATTGACCCACTTTTTCCTAACGCGCGACTCGGTAGCGCTCTGACGCGGTAGGCTGTTTTTTGCCGCTCCGCGCGGCGGGAGCGGCCGCTATTAACAACAGAGCCCCCAACAATAGAGTTATGACTATTTACAGAAGTTTACAATATTCAATGATACCCTCTCTACTTCCATAACCTCCCTATTAATAAGACAAGGTAATCCTAATTAACTAATAACTTCCCTAACTAACTCCTTATCTCATACCCTAACAAACTTGTCCTTATCCAATATCCTACCAATACACCCCTCCTCAAAACAACCTTGTCCTCAAGGCTGCCTATCTACTAGAAAAAATTCTTCAGGTTGAATGGTTTTTGTAAACAAAAATCATTCCTCCAGGATCCATTGTTGAGAAGATAAAGATTTATTTGAACTGTTGGATAACTGCTTTACACTGTTGCAATAGTTTCTACTGTCACTCCCTTGGGTTTCGGTTAGCTTGTTAATTCCTTTGAACAACAACTGAAAATCACCTATATCCATGATAATTACCGTGAATGCTGTTGCGTTGAGCTTGGACCACACCACAACAATTTGCTTTTAGCTTGTTCTTTGTCTTTTATCTTCTTTTCCCTTTTTTTCTTCAGTCTTTCCTTTTATTTAACCTAGGTAGTCAATGGCGGCATTTTGCACCGTGATTGCACTGGTGCGGCATGGAACAGTGGCTGGCCGCCACTGTGAGGCCCGGTGTGTCACACATAGAGGGTGCAGGCGTTACTAGGGGCTTCATGGCGCATCAAACCACGCCAGGGATGGAGGGGAGGGGGATAAAAGAAAGATTCTGGTCTGATCTACATTTTTCGGACACAGGTATCTAGGTTTTCGGCCACCACTCATGTTTTGCTGCTTTTTGAAGCTGCTGCACCTGTCAGAGACAACATTTAAGTCCCGAAGGCCCACTGCAAAAAAAGCACAATCGAAAAATATGGCCTTTCATCCCTTAGTCTTTTACAATAAAATAATAGCAGTAGTAAACCAATAATAAAATAACATAATGAGTCTCATTAAAACTATACTGCTTCACAAAATATTTAACAGTCAAATTTAAATCAATAATCAAATAAAAAAGTAACACACACACACAATAATATAGAGGTTGTTTTCTTTCATGATTGACTAAGCTTAATGAATGTTATTCATGAGATGTTTATTTACCTATCCCTCTTCACTTCAATGTGGGAATTTCGCTGATTTAAACGACACCCTGCATTGATGCAATGACTCTTGCTCACTTGTGCTTATGCAAAATAACCTAGCAGTATCATTATTGTATAATGTTATGATTATATGAATTCCTTGAAGAATGTGATCTTAGGTTGTATCATACTAGAATGTTGTTGATAAGTAAGCAGAGATATTTAGTGATAATTTGTGTTTGGTTGTGTGAAATGTGAATAGGTTCTTTAAGAGTCATTAAGAATGATCGACTTTATTTCTTTTCTTCTTCTTAATAAAAATGGCGGGGTTGGGTTTACTTGTATTATGCTAAAGATTGATTCAAAACTGACCCAAGTTTCAAAGCTAAGAAGCACACATAGTTTCTTCACCGCAATTCATCTGTAGATTCATTTCTCCCTCATCTTCCTTCTACAAATATTTTTTGTTTTTGTGCACATAAAGAGATGCAAAGAAGGGCCAAATGCTGAGGGGTAGTTGTGGTGTTAAAACAAAATTTACTTTATTAAATCTTACCTTGTAGCTCATTGGGACTGAGGTGGTTTAGCAGTTTGTGTATATGTTATAATTTGAAATGATGATCTTCAGTCAGTAAAATGAATAACCTCTGCCCTGCATCAAGGAAATAATGGAAAGAAAAGAAGGCAAAAGAATACTCTATTTGATAAAATAAGCAATACTGTTGTCCCTTTGTAACATACCACGCTTGATTGAGTCTCTATTGTTTGGTGCTTAATCCAATGTGCAATTATTCTAATCACGCTTGATTGGAAGTTTGTGTAGACAGAAGCCTGTGTCTATGTTATGATTTTGAAGTAATGTAGGCAGTAGAATGAATAATCTGTGCACGCATCAAGTAATAATGGAAAGAAAAGAAGGCAATCGAGCACTCTATGAACATTACATGTTGTGCCTTTGTAACATTTCCATGCTTGATTGAGTCTCTCTTGTTTGGTGCTTAATCCAACGTGGGTTTATTCTAATCATTTAAAATTATTTTGCAGCCGTTTCTTGCAGTGTCGAGGTCCATTCGCTAAGAGAAGGCATCCATTGGTGGACTCATCAGTAATTTCAGAAATTAGAAAATGTATTGACGAAGGTGTTGAATTTCAAGGTGAATTGCTGAACTTCAGGAAAGATGGATCTCCACTTATGAACAGACTGCGGTTGACACCTATATATGGAGAAGATGATGAAATAACACATGTCATTGGAATTCAGTTATTCACAGAGGCAAACATTGATCTTGGTCCTCTTCCCGGTTCTACAATTAAGGAATCTGTTAAATCGTCTGGTCGGTTTCATTCTGTGCTTTCCTCATTGCAACCTCCTCCATTGGGGGATCGGAATGTGACTCGTGGAATTTGTGGGATATTTCAATTGAGTGATGAGGTATTGTCTCTCAAGATACTTGCTCGCTTAACTCCTAGAGACATTGCATCCGTTAGTTCTGTTTGTACGCGATTGTATGAAGTAACAAGAAATGAAGACCTTTGGAGAATGGTATGCCAAAATGCATGGGGTAGTGAAACTACTCGTGTTTTGGAGACTGTTCCTGGTGCAAAGAGGCTTGGATGGGGTCGATTAGCAAGGGAACTGACCACTCTTGAAGCAGCAGCATGGAGGAAACTGACTGTTGGAGGTGGGGTTGAACCCTCACGCTGTAATTTTAGTGCTTGTGCAGTTGGAAATAGAGTTGTCCTATTTGGTGGTGAAGGGGTTAATATGCAACCCATGAATGACACTTTTGTATTGGATCTCAATTCTAATAATCCTGAATGGCAACATGTACAGGTTAGCTCACCTCCTCCTGGTCGGTGGGGCCACACACTTTCTTGTGTTAATGGTTCTCGTTTGGTTGTATTTGGAGGCTGTGGAACACAGGGCTTGCTAAATGATGTGTTTGTTCTGGACTTGGATGCAACCCCTCCAACTTGGCGTGAAATTTCTGGATTGGCACCTCCGCTTCCAAGATCATGGCATAGCTCCTGTACTCTTGATGGTACTAAGTTGATAGTTTCCGGCGGCTGTGCTGATTCTGGAGTACTTTTGAGTGATACTTTCCTCCTTGATATGTCAATGGAAAATCCTGTCTGGAGGGAGATACCAGTGACATGGACACCACCTTCCCGTTTGGGCCACACATTATCTGTTTATGGTGGTAGGAAAATTCTGATGTTTGGGGGTCTAGCCAAGAGTGGGCCCTTGCGTTTCCGGTCAAGTGATGTGTTCACGATGGATTTAAGTGAGGACGAACCATGCTGGAGATGTGTAACAGGGAGTGGAATGCCTGGTGCTGGCAATCCTGAAGGCATAGCTCCTCCTCCTAGACTTGATCACGTGGCTGTTAGCCTTCCAGGTGGTAGAATATTGATTTTTGGTGGGTCTGTAGCAGGCCTTCATTCTGCCTCCCAGCTTTACATACTTGATCCTACCGATGAGAAGCCTACATGGAGAATCCTAAACGTACCCGGGCGTCCTCCAAGATTTGCTTGGGGACATAGTACATGTGTTGTTGGAGGGACAAGAGCTATTGTTCTGGGTGGTCAAACTGGGGAGGAATGGATGTTAAGTGACCTGCATGAACTTTCATTGGCAAATTCTGTCATCTAGTCCAGTGAATAAATTGTATGCTGCAGTGAAGGGAATGCTCATGTTGTAAAATCATTTTGAGCAGATTTGGCGGCAAAGGCATTTGTTGGTCACTGACAATCTTGACAAGCATTGCTCTGGTCAGAACGTTTGTGTATTAAGTCCTTTCGACAATGCATTTTATGGTACTGTGATTGGTTCTGGTTCAAGAAGAACTTTTCAACCGAGTGACACAATACTATGTTTGATGTTTTTTGAGGTTGTGTGAAACTTTGCCCTTCTGTATGCACAATGAATTGTTCTTCCTGAATAGATTAATAGTGTCTGATAACAATTAGGAAGTATATTAGGATAGTTTTTCCCATGTATTGTCTTTTTCTAATTATGTAATTTGAACCGTGACAAAGGACAGGAAAAAAAAATGCATGTTTATACATAGTAATGTATTAGGTCTATGGTATTTGTATGTATGGAAGTTTCTACTTCTGTTTTGTGCTTTTGAACATGAATCAGCTGACATGGTCATAATTGGGTGTACTGATTTGCCCCATTACAAACAGGTGTACAAGGTAGAGGACGCTGCAGTTTGTATATATTTCCCTTAAATAAATAATGTGATAGATAATATGGAGTATGTTAACATCTGCATGGTTCATTATTATTGGTTATATTGTGTA
>Ga0315913_1001120_pt1 | contig 28133 bp, 21 predicted proteins | sample MpolsnodulesMG_FD_207736 | JGI IMG/M metagenome (GOLD analysis project Ga0315913, IMG submission 207736) | Medicago polymorpha root nodule microbial communities from Los Angeles, California, United States - small nodules | ecosystem: Host-associated > Plants > Roots > Nodule | place: USA...
TGGGTGTGTGTCCATGTCCCAAATTGAATACACACACATATCATATTGGAAGGAGATGGTGGGGTTATTCAACTAACTTGATGCTTTTTGATGATCCTTGGAAGATCAAGAAGGTGCTCCAAGAGGATGATCTTGCTGATAAGCTATTGCTGGACAAAGATTTGGTAGAGGAATTGGTGTTGCCTGTGTTGAGTGCTGGTGCTGATCTTCAAAGAGGAGCTTTGGTTAGGATTTTTGATTATGACACCGAATCCATGCATGTGCTGGTTCATAAGAGGTGTGTTTCTTCAGGAAACTATGGTTTCTTTGACAATTGGTTCTATGATTTTGTTAGAAGAAGGGGATTAAAGAAAGGAGATGAAATTGGCTTCCATTGGGATCCATATATGAAACACTTTGATTTCTCTGTTCTATTTAGGACTATTAGGATGTAGTCGCATGCACTAGAAGAATTATTATGTACTACTCCATCATGTCACTATTATAATTAAAAAAACTAGTTTTTAGATTCATTGAATGAGTGATTTATATTACCATTAATATAGACCATATACATCATTTATTCAATGAACTTAAAAAATAATTTTTTGCTTATAATAGTGACCGGAAGAAGTAATATATTTTAAGGTGGCATTAAGGAGTTCTTGACTAGTAGTATTTTCAATTTTAAGTGGTTTTGCAATAAGCCTTTTTAATTCAAAAAAAAAAAAAATTGGGTAAAAAACTTCACTCTCCAACAAGCCGGTCCTAGTTTTTTCTCTCTAAGTTTTCTCTTCTAGTTTCTTCATTGAGGGGTGGTTTTGAGTCAATTTTTGACCTGAAATCACCCCTCTTCATCTTTTTCTCTCTATTTCAATCTAAATAAGTGATTTTCACATAGATCTAGGTTTTTTCTTCGTGATTCCGTCATCTGAATGTGGTGGTGTGTTGTTTGTCATCTTGTGCGGTGTTGTTTGATTTCTCGTCTTGTTGCGGTGTTCATTTGATTCATATTGAAAGATTGATTATTCAATTGAAGATTTGGGCGTCAACGTTGCAGATCCAGAGGCATGGGTATTCTGGTCACTATAATTTTATCATATATTTTTGTAGGCTATTAATTTGGATGTTGTGAGTTTGTTCGCAGATTCAACCTTTATGTTTTTAGTGGTGTTGAATAATGTACTCTATCGATTTAAATGAATGAATATCGTTTTGTTTTTGTCAAAAAAATATACAATTGGGTGTTTTTTTTTCTCAACCATGCATTACCCTCTTTTGTTCTTATGTCATTTGTTCTTCGTAAATGTTGGTTATGATGGTAACATAAAATTCAAGTTATCATATAAATTTCCTTTATGCTACAACTTTTGCTTTCTATTACACACCATTATGTTATATTTTCTAGGTATAGTGATATAGTGTAAGGGAGAGGTAGTTTTTGGTCATTTTGTTGGCTTGGAATAACCTCTCAGCACTGTTTTCTCTCTTTAATCTAAATAAGTGGTATCCATATAAATCTAGTTTTTCTTTCATATTTTTCCGTGATTTCATCGTTTGATTTTGACATTGCTTTGTTTGTCTTCTTATTCCACTCCAATCTATTTCATACTCAATCAATGATTCAACATCAACATTATTGATGTTGTGGAAAATATACATGTTGAAAGAGTCCCACATTTCCTAGTATTGTAAATCAAAATCACTTTAAGTTTATATTTGAATCATTTTTTATTATAATCTTTTCCTATTAGATTAGTTCTTTATATTATACCCATTCTTTAAAGTGTTGCAATGGCATGTTAGATCTTTTCTTTAGGGAGCTTGGGACTATTGGGGTCATGGGGTGGTTGAGGGTAATCTATGTGTTGTAACAATTTTTTTATATGTTATTCTCTAATTGATGTGTTGACACATATTTTTTAGAATTTTTACAGCTTCTTAAGATTAGAAGATGTAGGGTCCTCTTGATTTCCATCTTTCAGATCAAACATGATTTTTTTAAGATCTTTCATTTTTTTCTTCAGTGCAAGTTATCATCTTGGTCTATAGATAGTGTGACCCTCAGTTGTTAGATCAAGGATTTTGGCTAAATAATTTGGGTTAATTTTTTATCTCAATACCTTTCAAGTTTGAGGCAAGAAGGTTTTTCTTAGAGAAAACCCTAGAATGGAAATAAAAAGAATGAAAAAAAATCAAGGGATGTGAGCTTCCATAAATTGCTCCAACCAAGATATCCATTGTTCTTTGTGAGATCAACTCCTCCACAAAGAAGGTTCTCAAATTTATGCAACCTAAAGGCGTCAATTGGTTTGGTTATTCAGTTTTTATCACAGATAAATTACATATCTCATTGGATGAGAGGAATGGGAGCCCCGATATTATTTTGCAATATATATTTTAAAATATTCTTTCCTTTTGGAATGTTTTGCACATTTCTCAAAGGATTTTAAAGATATACTTTTGCTAGATGTGGATGAGGATTTCATAACAAGTTGAGTTTGTGAAGGTGGTCTGGAAATTGGTTTAGGAATTATCGTAGGGATATGCGAAGCTGAAAGAGTGTTCTGAGAATCACTATCATGAATATGGCATTTTTTTTATTCCTCAATAGAAGTGTTCTTTCTAGTTTCAATCCCATAAATAATTCTTCCAGACCTTAGACTTTGGAAGTATCGAGGGATTTTATTTTTCTTGGTTTGACAAGAGTGGGATGAGTGGAAGCTATGATCGGTACACAAATGCTAGGATTAGGGGTGATGAAAGAGTTCGGTTATGTGGAAGCATTTTGGTTTAGTCCAGAGGAAACTTCCATGTTTGGTTGGGTTGGTAGTTGTCATGAAAATTTAACGCTAAGATTGAGTTCAGGTGACATTGGTGAAGGACAGAGAAAGAGGAGATTTGGATGGATAATGATCATGGATGGTCTTTCGGACAACCTCGTTAGGTCTAGCGTTTTTTTAATCTTTTATTTCTAAGAGTTTAAGAAATTATGAAGGAAAGGTTGAGGTTAATGGAATTTATTGGGGAGAGAGAGAGAGAGAGGAATGAACAATTTTGGGAGCTCAAGAAGGCGTGGATAAAGGAGTGTGTGTGTGTGGTGGTGGGGGGAGGGAGATGTTGTTTTATTGAGAAAGTACACAAGAGTACACTTGGAATATTGTTGTGGTTGTTTTCTTGAAAAACTAAAAATAAACTTGAAATTTCATATTCTGAGGGAAGTGTAAGGGAAGTGTCTCATATTCAAAAGAACAACGTTCTTGTAACATTCAGAAACAATTACTTAGTTTGCAAGAATTTTACTCAACAATTTAATTTTCAAATTTTGTTTGATTAAATTGAAATGGTATTCACCAAGAGGTTTTGTAAAGATGTCAACTAATTTATTTTCAATATACAAAAAATAAAAACAATTTCAATGTCCTTTATACTTATATCATCACGAATAAAACGGTTTTTAATTTTAATTTGATTTTGTCTTGAATGTTGAATGGTTTTCTTTGATAAATCAATTTCGTCGGTATTAATGAGAAATCTTTAAGTTGAATTATGATACATAGTATTTGTGAAAAATAGTTAGCGGTTGAGACATATTCAATTTTAGTTCTTGGTTATGCTATGGTTTTTTGTTTTCTACGACTCCAACTTACAAGAGCTTTACCAAGGAATCGATAGAACCACTTGTTCTTTTTCTTTCAAACTTATCGCCAGAAAAGTAACATCACTGAATGTTATATGATTAAAGAGTGAATTCTTTTTTATACAAAAGGTCAAATTCAATAGTACCAATTAGGTATCTGAAAAATCATCTCAACTACAGTAAGATAAAATTATCTAGGAGAACGTTGAAATCTTGCACATAGACCAACTAAAAATGCAATGACACGTCTATTAGAAGTTAGGTATAAAAGAGAACCAATCATTCCTCTGTATTTCTTTTCATGCATATTTTTTCATTTCATATCCTTGTGTAAATTAGATTATGAATGCATGGCAGTTGTCATAGATATGGCTTCACTCATTTTATATTTTTTTAAGATCTTTGATATTTCTTTTTTGTTGGATAATCATACGATCATCTTGTTGCTCTATTTTCAAGCCAAGAAATCATCTAAGTTCTCTCATCATACTTGTCTCAAATTCATTTTGGATGAGACTTAAAAATTCCTCACACATTTTTTTCATTTGTTGTACCAAATATTATATCACCAACATACGCTTGAACAATCAACAAATCTTTTTTATTTATTTTTTCTCAAACATGTATTGTCACTTCTGCCTCTTGAAAAACCATTCTTAAATAGGAATGAACTTAAACTCTTCAACCTCCAGGAAATTGTTTAAGTCCATATAGAGCTTTTGTAAGTTTAAAAATATGATTTGGTTTTCTTGAATCTTCAAATCTAGAAGGTCGATGAATATGAACTTCTTAATTTAGAAATCCATTTAATAATTCACTTTTAGCATATATTTTAAAAGTCTGAAACAATTTTGAGATGCATATGAGAGCAAAATTATTATATCTTCTAACCTTTCCACTGGTGCAAAAGTCTCTTAATAATCAATACCTTTTTAAGACTATAACCATGGTCTACAAATATTGCCTTGTTACAAATTACCTTGCAATTCATCTAGCTTATTTATAAAAATCCATCCAGTACTAATTATAGATTGACCTTGAGAGTTTGGTACCAGGAGATGATTTGGTTGGTGATTGGAAGCGGTAGGACTTGATGCCATTGGTGGATTATTGTCACATGAGTTTAGAGTAAAGGATTATTAGTTTAGATTTCTTCCTGTAGAGTCTTATGTTTATTTACTCTAATTTTGCTTAGACACCGTTCTAAATGATTATTTCAAAAAGAAAATAAATAAGAAACGAATAATCATACACTATTTTTATGTATACGATTCAAGTTGATCCGCAAAAGTGTTTTATGGCGACCTCGGTTGGGGTATGTTGGTGATGCAGATGTGAAGCAGATCTGCAACACCAAGATAAAATCAATATTATAGTCTGAATTAGTCAAGGTTACTTAACTCTCCAATAGTTGTTTCCCTTCACTTTGTAGATTGGGTGGCGGTAGATCATGCGTCCAAATCTTTCATCTCAAATCGGTTCAAGAATCGTATGAAACTGGATTGAAAATCATTTGAAATATATGAATTAGAAAGAAATAAAAATCTCGTCCAAAAGTACACTTAAAAATATGTGTGATGTTTAATGAGTAACGCTATTTGTTATGAAATATATATTAAAAAAAAGTACATAGAGAAATAAGATACTTGACTAGTCAATTTAGTTGAACATACATTTGAAAGTAAGTGGTGGTTATTTATAATTAGGCTTAGTTACACTTTTGGTCCTCGTATTTTGACATGCTCATGAAAATAGTCCTGCCTCTTTCAAATCGAACAAAATCGTCCCTAAACCATCGTTTTTGTTGCACTTTTGGTCATAACCTCCATTTTATCCTCCAAAAACGTTGATGTGTCAGAATTTTAACTGACGTGGCTAATAGAACACCTATGTGGCAATGCATAAGTGGATAATATCATTTATAAATCACCAAATTAATTTTATAATTATGGAAAAACATTTTATCTTTTTCAAAAATAACAACAAATTAAAAATTCAAAATATATAAGGGGGAAACAAAATAGAAACCCTAGTTCTCCAAGTTCCCAAATCGATTTTCACTCCTCCCAGATGCTAACCCAGGAAACGAAAAATCATCTTCTTCCTTGCTTCCTTCTACTCGATTGGACCATGGCAGATAAGGGTAAAGCAAAAGCTGGAGATGGACCATCATGGTGGAACCAAGGAATCGACCCGAAATATTGTTTCAGGTATGTAAGGAATCTCAGAAATTAGGGTTTTTTTGGTTATTGTGTTGAATGAAGTAGATTCCTTGTACACGTGCTTTATTCATTGTTTATTTCATGTATGAGCATATTAATGATGTACCCACATACTTTAATGTTTGTTTGTGTCATGGTTGAGAATATTTATGAGGTTCTTTATGAGATTCCTTGTACCCACATGCACCATGTTTGAAATTTGTGTTGTGTTTTGTTGCTGTCTATTTTTAGAGTTGTTTATTCAAAGTGGCAAAGTGGTTCACATGTGTTGGATGTTATTTTATTGTTGACAATATGTGGTTGTTGTTGTATGCACAAGCCAAGTGAGGACCCAGAGTTGAAGTTACGTTTTAACCATGGGGGTAGATTTGTAACTTTCCTTGTAAAGCTTTATGTGGAGGCCTGTGTATATGAGATGGAAGACACTGTTGTGTTGGAACAAAATGTGTTTAACATTACCCTTTTGAGTTTTGATGATAACAAGGTATTAAAAATTGTCAATTGGATATGCTAATATTTGTTCAAGTGTGCAGGACCATAGACAAAAATTTAGTGTCTCTTTTTAAAGCATAAGTTCTGGAAGAACAAATGAGAGCAATGAAATCAACAAGTAGGAAGCTTGAAGCATCTGAAGAAAAGAGGTTCTGAAGTCAAGTGCTCCTGAAGTGCTGACGTCATTAGAAGCAAGATCACCAGAAGCAGTTTCCATCAGAAGATCTAAAGATCATCAGGAGCTGAAGATCATCAGAAGCTGAGATAATTGAAGCTTTATAGGCTGTTCAAATGATTTAATCACTCCTAGCATTGCAGAAGACTAGAAGAATGAAGCAACGACTTATTCAAATGGATTTGAAGACATTGGATGCTTTTTCGTTGGAGAGAGTTGAAAAAGGACAATTGTACGAAGTGTACAACCACTATCTCCACTACTCTGATTTGTGTTTGCAATAGGACAAGAACAACAGCTATGCCTGCACCAGTGTCCCTTCAGACTTGGAATGGATTTGAAATTGATCCTTCGTAGGACAATAACCATATCAGGCAAAAGATCATTGGTGATTTGATCAAGCTTCAAACAACTCTTTTTGATGTGCTGGCAATTCACAACGTCTCTTTCACGCCTCTATATAAAGGAGTGAAGACTTAGAAAATTGTGAGAGACTCAATAACAATTTTCAAGCGCCAAAACACTTCTAAAATTGTTCTGCATCAAAAGTTCACTTAGAATTTCTTAACAACTTTCATATCTTAGAAATTCTAGAGTCTTAAAGAGTTTGTATCTGATTTGTATTGTGAACACCACTTATTGTATATCAAGTGTTCAACCTCAAACAAACTTCTTTGTAATTCTGTTTGAATAGAAGTCTCTTGCTTGTGTGCTTGAGCATAGGAAGTCTTTTGATTTAGTTCAGGAGCATAGAAAATCTCTTGCAGTTGTGCTTGAGTAATTTGAAGTCTCTTGCTAGTTGTAGCAGTGAGCAGTTATAATCAGATATTACATTTTAGTGAACTCTCCTTCGAAGTGTAAGGGGGACATGATTACTTCCGGTTTGTGGAAGGAACCTGTATAATTTTTTTGTGTCTTTCTTCTATCCCTCTCTCTGTTTTTATCCGCTGCATTTAGATTCTGATTATCACTTCAGAAGCTGAACTCTATCTGCTTCTGATCAGTGACTTCAGTAGGAGAAAACGAAGAAAAAGCTAACACAATTCAACCCCCCTTCTTGTGTTTTTCTCACCTTCATGTTAATGTTGATATGTTGAACTATGAGGACATTAAAAAGTTGGTCCTTAGTTTTGGATACTTGAAGTACAAGTGTTTGTGGTACCAACATCCAAAATATGCATTTCAGCATGGACTTAAGCCTCTAAACAATGATGGTGAACTGTTGGAGCTTGTTGCATATGCTAAAGGGTGTACTGTGGTTGATATATTTGTTGAACATGAAGTGGATATTCCAGAAGTAGTGGATTTTTGTGATGAAGGTCCTTTCGTTGATGAGCTTAGTGATGAAGAAGATGGTGGTTCTTCTGATATTGAAGAAGTTATTATGGAGGAGGTTAGAGGTGATGGTGAGAAAGAATATGAAAATGCAGGGACTACTATAGTCAGAAATGAAGATGTTGGGAAAGAAGGGGGTATTGGTGAAGGTATTGCTGAGAATGAAGATGTTGGGGAAAAAGGAAATGCTAAGATACCTATTGATGGTGAGACCTTTACTGAAGCTGAAAATGCAGGGATTGCTGAAGTCAGAAATGAAGATGTTGGGAAAGAAGGAAATGTTGAGGTGAATCAAGATGCTGAAGAAGATGGTTATCTTAGTGAAGAAGATGAAGACTATGTTGCAAGTGAGGGTGAAAGTGAATATGACACTGACTTTGATATTGGTGATGATAGAGAAGTACAATGGGATTGGAAACATGAGTTACCTAAGGAGACATTTGTTGGCAGTAATCAAGATGGTGATAATGAAGGAAATGAGACACAAGCTGTCTATGAAGGGTCTTCCCAAGATGAGAGTGATTTACACACTCCAGTTGAAAGTGATGATGAAGTGGTTCACAAAAGAAAATTCCCTACATTCAAATTTCCTAAGAAGGGTCATCCTGTGAGGTCGGAGATGGATATGCAGTTTGCTTCAAAGGCCCTTGTTAAGGATGTTGTCAAGGACCATGCTATGGAAACAAGGACAAATCTTTGGTTCAAGAAAAATGATGCAGTTAGGTTGGTTGTGAAGTGTCTTCTTACTTGCCCATATCACATGTTAATTTCTAAGAGGAGTGGAAGTCAGTATTGGTAAGTTACAAGCTTGAAACTAGATCATCAATGTGTTTTTTCCGCTGGGAATAAACAAGCAAAAACTGAATGGGTGGAAAAGAAGTTTATTCCATTGACAAGACACACTCCTCATATCAAACCAAATGGTTTGGTTACTGAGGCATTTGACAGATGGAATGTTAACCTCAACCCTTTTCAAGCATATAGGGCAAAGAAGAGAGCATTTGAGTTGCTTGAAGGTGCTGGAAGTGAACAATATACACACTTAAGGAGTTATTCTGAAGAGATTAGAAGGTCAAAACCTAATAGTACAATGATAATCAAATGTGGTGAATCAGAAGTAGGACCTGCCTTTGAGAGGATTTATATTTTCCTGGAAGCTTGAAAGGTTGCATTTGCTACCACATGTAGACCATTAATTGGTTTGGATGCATGTTTCTTGAAAGGTGAACACGGTGGTCAGCTAATAGCAGTTGTAGGCAAGGATGGAAACAACCAGATGATACCTATTGCATATGATGTAGTTGAATTTGAAACGAGATTCTTGGAAGTGGTTTGTTGACTTATTGATGGAGGACCTTAACCAAATACTGCCTAAACAATATGCTTTTATTTCTGACCAGCAAAGGTATGTTACTCACTATTATTAACTGCATATACTATAATCATTACTAACTTATTGATAAATTGTTGTGACTGCCTATATTTAAATGGATGTATGTATGTGATAATACATGGACTTGTGGAGGTTATTAAGGGACTAGGTGAAACTGTGGAACATAGATTCTGTGTTAAGCATCTTTATGGGAATTGGAAGAAGAGATTCCCAGGAGCACATATAAAAGAGTTATTATGGAAAGCTGCTAGAGCTACAACTGTTCTAGATTTTAACCAAGTAATGCAGAAAATGAAGGATATAAATGAAGAGGCTTACAATGAGATGGCTAAGGTTCCACCTGCACAATGGTCAAGATCAACATTTAGCACAAGAACTTAAAGTGATTTGCAGGTTAGCAACATGTGTGAAGTTTTTAATAGAGTTATTCTTAGTCTAAGGGAGAAACCAGTGATCACCTTACTTGAGGGTATCAAGCATTATATAACTGTGAGGATTGTGAAGCAAAGGCAGATGCTTGAAAGGTACAATGGTGAGATATGTCCAAAGATTCAAGTAATGATTGAGAAAAACAAAAGAGATGTAGGGGGTGGAAGGCAACTTGGCATGGTGATGTGGAAATGGCTAATTTTAGTGTATCAAATGAGATTGATACATATATTGTGAATCTGACATAAAAGACTTGTGCTTGTCGTAAGTGGGACCTAACTGGTATACCATGTGCACATGTTATCACATGCATTTGGCACAATGGTTTGGCTGTTGAAAATTTTGTGGTATCTTACTATAGGTATATAGTTGTCTCTAATATATTTATATGTCTCTAATATTTATTCCTTTGTGTACATGCTAATATGGTGTTAAAATCTTGTTGTAGGAAATCACAATGCTTAGCTACTTACTCTCACATTGTGCAACCTTCAAATGGACCAAAACTTTGGCCAGTCACATATACTGAATACATCAATCCACCAGTCATGAGAAAGGTAGCAGGAAGGCCCAAAAAACTAAGGAATAAGTCCAATGATAAACTTGTACGCAATGGAGGTGTTGTAGGCAATAGAGGTGTTGTAGCCAATGGCGGTGTGCTTCCAAGACAGTGAAATGTATGAGATGCAACAAGTTTGGTCACAACAGTAGGACATGTAAAGGCAAGAGTGCTGCTGACAGGCAACTTCCAAAGGGTGCAAACAAGCAGAAAAAGACAAAAGGGAAGGGTAGTTCAAGTGGAAAAGCAAAGGCAGGCCCTAGTGAGGGGGTACTTCATGTGGACCAATTGTGCAGTCTGCAGCCCCAAATGCACAAATTGTGCAGTCTGTAGGCCCAACTAGACCATTTGTGCATGTTGCAGGCCCAACTGGACCACAAGTGAATGATGTAGGCACATCTATGAAGGTTGCTGGTTTTAGGCAGAAATGGAAGAAACAGAAGACAAAGGCTAAGGAGGTTGAGGTTGTTGTGTCTTAGGGATCACAAGCTCCACAGACACAACCATCTCAAGATTAGATTACCCTTATGTTAGTTTTTTGGTTAAGGTGGATGTAATTTTTAGGTCAATTGTGCTCTAATGTGAATGTATTCTCCACACTTATAACATTTGCTTGCCTAGAATGGTGCTAATATTTTGGTGATGTAATGACAATTATAACAGTTGCTTGCCTAGCATTATGCTACTATTTTGGTGATGTAATGACAATTATGTTTGATATTTATCTAATTTCAATTAATCAATGTTTGGTTGCAAAATTATTTAGTTATGTGTAATTTATGTTGGGTTTAATTCAAAATTTACTTAATTTTGTTACATTATCTCAATTATGTAAGCAAATATTGTCATGATGTTGATGTAAAAATATGAGGACCATTTGTGCAATCAAGGTGAAATACAAGGACTAAAAGTGCAAACAATGCATTATATGTCCTCTGTTATGCTGTTTTTGCATTACTGTCCTCTGCATTTGGCCATATTTGTGATCTGTTATGTTGTTTTCAAGTGAATCAACATCAGTTTTAACAACAATTTATAGGGAAAACATCATTTCATTCATTCTAATTGTCACAACAAACCATAAGTTCACAACTCAAATTACAACAAACAACTCAAATTACTACAAACAGCTCAAGATTTCACATAATTTTAACACTACTAGACCACATAAACAACAACACAAAACACATAAACAACAACACCTAAACATTTTCAGCACTACTAGATCCTTCAAGCCTTCATCAATAATACTAGTTCCTAATTTTCTTCCTCTTCAAGCCTTCAAGATAACAATACAGAGCAATCCCATAATGACCACAACAGCTAGAACAAGCAATCCTTGGCAAAACTTTAGCTTCTTTTTCAAATCCTCATCTTGTTTTAGTTTCATATTATCATTATTCTTAAGTTCATCAATTCTCTTCATTAATGACAAAATCACCTCCATTGCACGCCTATAAATTTTTTCATTGTACCAATTGAAGAAACCGCATCCCTTTCGTCCCTGCAACTGCATTCACAAACAAATAACAAATGTTAATTCTGGGTTTCAACTTATGCACACAAAATCATTTGATATAATCTGAGATTTACCTTGTGTAACCCACATCCATTAAACCTACGCCTAGGATTCTTAGTTGTCCAAGCAGTAGTAAGAGGTGAATCAAGATCACACCAGCAACACACATCTCTTCTTCGTGAAGCACATCTGTTACTAGACACAGTATATTGTGACACTTTTGAATTCAAAAGAAGATGGAAATTGGAAAAATTTGAAGAAAACGAGGAAGAAGAAGACAAGGTTAATTGAGGATGAAACGATGAGGATGAAGGAATTGATGAAGAAAGGAAGTAGCGATAACAAGGAAGGAGAAAACGATGAGGATGAAGAATGAAGAACACGATGAGGATGAAGGATTGATACCCAATTTGGGAATTAGGGTTAGATGATTTATTCCAAATTATGTTTCCTCTTTCTTTTAATTTTTGTTTTGTTTTAATATTACAAATGTTTAAATTGTATTTTGAAATTAAAAATTCCTATTTTAATGACATGTAAATGGCATTTTTCAGATTGGCAATGCCACATAGGCCTTCATTTGCCATATGTGCATTTTTGGAGGATAAAATGGGGGTTAGGATCAAAAGTGCAACACAAACGATAGTTTAGGGACGGTTTTATTCGATTTGAACGAGGCAGGACCATTTTCGTCAGCAGTTCAAAATACGAGGACCAAAAGGGTAATTAAGTCTTATAAGTATTATGTGTTTTCATCTAAGATTCTTATGTTTCATTTCAAACTTTGCTCATAACAATAAGGGCGTATTTGTTTGGAAATTGCTTTTAGGCTTTCGATATTTTTTCAAGCCACCAAGAAATTACCTAACTACATGGCGTTGGGAAGACTTTTAAATCGGTTCTACCGTTTTAAAAAAGTGATTGAATCATTCTAAAAAGTATCGTACGCACCTAACTGTCGTTGAGAAATCGAATGATACTTAAGAACCGTTGAGAGCGGCTGTGGAGAAAAAGAGAAATTGGAAAGACCTGAAGAGTAATGTTCTATTTGTTTTATGGTTGCAAATATTATTCCTTAGAATAACTTACCCATTAAATTATATTCCTATGAACTATTCTAAGAATTTTGAATTATATTCCTAAGAATAATATTCTAAGAATTTTTAATGAATTGTTTGGTCACCAATGTAATCTCTTGGGTTTTTTTTCAAATATATACTTGTATTTTTTAATATAAAACAAAATTATTAATTAATTAACACTCCAAAAACTAAATCAAAACCACTCATAACAAAACATGGGACTGTACGACGGTAATCTAGGGAGTTCAATTGAATTTTTAAGTAAAATGTGGGTTCTCGTTCCTGAGAATATAACTTTTCCACCCTCTCACTTGAGAATAAAAATAGTGAGAACGAAGGTAAAATAGATTTTTAAGTATTATTTATTTTTTAGCATATTAACTTTATTCTTTCTTACCACATAGGACTACATCTTTTCCATCCTCTAGTTAGAAAAATATATCTTTTATAACTGAAACAAACGCTTCTTTAGAAAAAAAATTGTTCCAAATTATATGTCACTTTATAATATCAATGAAATATTTATGTTATTTTTCATATTATATCTTTAACTATTTATTACTCTCTCTTTTTTCAATTCCTTCATTTATCTTTCCCATATCATTTATTAAGGACATATTTATAAAACAACTCATAATATCTCTTTCCTATACAATATTAATGACATTTTTTAATATGCGTGAAATGCTCAAAACGTCATACAATTTGGGATGGAGGGAGTAAGTGATAACATCAAGAGTTTGACCCTCACCCTCATCCCAATACCAACAAATTAACATTCAACTATACTATTGTTTCAAAAATATATATATAGTTTCCTTTTAAAAAACATGGACCAAACTGCTCACAAAATTAACAAGAAAATTGCTCTTCTCCCGACATAAAACGCTCACTCCCAACCAAACTGCTCATAATATCCCCGTGTGAGTTAACTCGTGCAGGTGTATAACCTAGCGTGACTTAAGTCACGCTCGACACATGACTTAAATCAGTGTGAGTTAACTCACGCTGGGTTCTGTTATAAGAACAAAATAGCTTCATAGGAATTTCCAAAACTCCATTTGCGGATTTGATCGCCATTGTTGCGATTTTCTCCAACCTGAAGCTATTCAACGCCAATTACAATCACAAAATCAAGTAAGTGTTTTTTATCCTATTGCATTTCCTTCTTTTTATTGAATTGTTAGATTTTTTTGGATAAATTGTCACATATTTAGGTTTTATTAATTTTTTATTTTATGATGTTAGATGTTTATGATTTGATTGAATTGTTAGATGTTGATTAGAGTAGAATTGATTGAATTGTGATATAAATTGTTAGGAATTGTTATGAATTGTTTGAAATTGTTAGGAATTTGTGGTAGAATTTTTAGGATTAGAGTAGGTTTTGATCTCCGATGTTTTCATTATGTAGATATGTCTCAGAATCACGGTGATGTTCAGTTGAAAAATGAGGGTGATAAGAAGAAAGCAAAATCGAATGTGACATGGCACCAAATCGAATGTGATGCTTCCGTAAAAAAATGAAATTTGAAGGTGCCGGTGTACAATCAGTCATGGCTGAGGATGAGCGGAAAGACTTGTTATTTTGGTCCTCAACCAAAAGCAGGTGTCTCAGGGACTGTCGAGGACAACTCAATTGACTTGTGTGACGAGGAAGATGATTAAATGTAATGGCTTGTAATGTCTTGGATTTTTGGATGTTTTTTTTTATGGTTTTTGATATGTTTTGCATTTTGGTACATTTTGGTATACATTTTAATACTTTGAATAAAGTTGCGTATTGGATAAATTCGAATAAAGATGCACAAGTACACGAAATCAATTCAAAAAATACACAACTTTATTTATTTTTAATTTCGTCTACGTTACATTACATTCTCCCTAAATATGTGGTATCATCATGATGTTGGATTTAAATTAAATTGTTAAAAGTTTGCATAAAAAGTTAGAATTGAAGTGTCTTATACTTAGTGTAGAGATTCGCAGTGTCCTTTGAAAACTTAAAAGAATGAAGAGAACAACACATGTATTTTACCGAATCAACTATATATGTTTTCAGATCGAATCCCTTCATATAGTATGAGTAGTAACAAATGGAATGTATTCCAATATATTCTTTTGAACTTAATCCAACTACATTGCCAACTGACAAGTTTCAATTGACAGAGGAGCATGATCAAGCACAAAATAACATCTTAGAGGTACATTCCCTTTCATCACACTCATCCTATACAAAGGAATTTGATGTGAAAACCTATATAGTTGATTCGGTAAAATACATGTTGTGTTCTCTTCATTCTTTTGACTTTTCAAAGGATCTTGCAAATCTCTACACTAAGTATAAGACACTTCAACACCAACATCTTCAGCAAACTAACAAGAATTAAACTTAAATTCCAACAAAATAAAGCCATTACATAATAATGATGTTACCAAATCATAATCTTGTGGCAGAATCAAACTCTTGAGAATATCTTCAAGTGATCGCAGCAACGTAGCTTCCATCTCAATCCTCGGGAACATGCGGTGTTGACGATATATGGAGAACATGCTTTTCACGTAGTCGTCGTCTGTCAGCATTATCTTTTCAGTATGCAAATAACCGGAACATGCATATTGAAGGTCCTCCACCCTCCTTGTGTTTCCGGGGTACATTCCTTGATTGATTTCATTCAGTTGATCCTTCAGATCCTTTAGCGTGACATCGACCCGGACCTTGAACAAATTAGGGTTTCCACCGTTGAAGCGTACTTGAGCACTGAACAAATTATCCATTGTTTCATATGTAAACATAAGAAATTAAACAATCAATGAAAAACTCATTCAAACATTTCATCAAACACTTGGAGTGCAAATTATGCATAAACCCTAAAATTCATAACTACAACATAAACATGCAAACATCTAAACAATTCAGCAATGTAAGTCATTTACATGTAAACATTGTATCATTTCTTGCCAAAAAAATCAAAATTTAAACAAACCCTAAAACTAAAAAAATTCTAATTTAAGAGGAAAAATCTTACATATAAACATAAAAGGTTAATGGTGTTCGATTATGAAAACTTACTTGTTATTGGAGTGTTGTTTGTTTTGAACTTGAAGAAATTTTGAATTTGGTTGATTTCAGAGAGATTTTGGAGATTTTAGATGTGAAAGAGGAAATGGAGAAATGAGTTGTTGTTTGATCTTTAAAAGAACATGCAGCGTGACTTAACTCACACTGACCTTCAGCGTGACTTAAGTCACACAGGTTGTATTTGAGCGTAACTTAAGTTATACCGGAGGCATTTTTGAAAATGCGGTTGGAAGTGAGCAAAACGTAATGGGAGAAGAGCATTATTAAATTAACAATGCTAGAGGAGGACACCGGAGTGTCTACGGAACCCAAATTTTTTTTTTAAATGGTCTAGTTGTGAAAATCACATATTATAAATGAAGTGAAAAGTTATAGACTCGAATTGCCCATCAACACATCAAATATCTTTATAACTTCAAACAAGTTGTACTTTATAAAGGAATAAGTGGAAAATTGTAGACTTCAATCTACATATCGAACACATCAAATATCTTTGTAATGTACTCACAAACCACTCTAATATACAGCATTACGCATCATGTTTATTTATTTAGTTATCAAAAAATTAGTTGTCATATGGAAACGTATACAAATAACCCAAAAATATTCAATACCATTTTTTTAAGAGTACTCAATACTAATGTTATAGAAGATAATTTATATTTATACACACAAATTTAACAACAAATTAAATAGTCAAGGCCATTTAAATATGTAGTTAATTTTACTCCATTGAAAATTAATCAGTAAATCAATGTTCATCTATTAACATAATCATAATTTTAAATACCATTAACAATAAACTTTTAAGCATTCAAATATACCATAAATTCACTAACAACTTCTATAATGTTCAAAAATTTCAATCAACAAAATAATAATACGTTAAAATATACATAAAATATCGAGACAAGAATGTTGGAATTCAAACATGATACTTGTTGACATCAAAATGGTTATAGTAAATTCAATCATAATTATTTATGTAAGGAAAATGGTTAATAAATAATATCTTGTTTAGGCTACTAGACAAAAAAAATATCTTGTTTATATTCATTAATCATCCACTAAACATAATGAACCATATATTTAAATTGCATTCATCACTCTATTTGTTGTCAAATATGTTCTTTCATTGTGTCAAATAAATACACCTCTTGTTCTCGTTTGTAACCAAAAATAAATAAATAAACATATCTCTTTAGAATAAAGTATTTTAAGTCGTTCACTAAACAGAAAGCTTGTGCTAGAATAAATGGAGGCCCTACAAGAATAATCGACAGGCTGCCCAGTTGAAGTTATTTGATCACCAGATAAGCCATATATCAAATCCATGCCTAATTCAGGCTGTGATACAAGTAAACGATAAAATACAAAGATTTGAGAACAACAGACCAAATCTTGATCTAGAACTATTACAGATACAGAAAATAATGTTAATATGATATCATATACTAATACAAAATTGTGCAGAGTTATGTCTTACATTGTATAAGAAGTAAGACAAACGAGACCGACCAGCATGCATGTGTTGATTTTATTTTTTTCAATAGCATCACTTGTCCAGAATGCAACCTCAACAGTTAAATTAAGGAATAATAACTCACGTTTCGAGCTTATTTATTTGTTGCACAAATCAATAGCAGACTGTAGCAGTGACAATAATAACCATTTCCATAAAACATAGTCTTACTTCTTACGTTGCCTGTTGTGTTTAATACTAATACGCTTTCGACCAGACTTGTCAACACCACCAGTGCCCAATGAGAAACTCCCTCCGGCATTAAATTCTACACTGCCAGAAGCCTGAAATGGAGATGGATTTTGAGGAGCAATATTCTGTTGACCCCCAAACTGGAAAGGATTCTGTGGAGCAATATTCTGTTGACCTCCAAATACAAAATTTGATTGAACTGGGACAGGTTGTTGACCAAATACTGGAGTAACGGGTGGAGTTGCTTGAAATGTGTCCTCAGCCATACTGTCCTCCATGCTTGTCTGATCATTATTAACAGAAGCTGAACCAAATGGAAAGACGGGACTAGGATTTCCAAAAGCGGGCTGCGTATTGGTATTAGCTGCAGCTGAACTGAATGAGAATTGAGGAGCTGATGCACCTGTGGATGATCCAAATACCATCGGAGAACTGGTAGAAGCAACAGGAGTGGATACTCCAAAGGAGAACTCAGAGATAGATGCAGATGATGATGACAAGGATGAACTAAAGGGAGTACCGAAAGGAGAAGATTTGCTGGGCTGCCAAATAGGAGCCCCAAACGATGTAGAACTTGTGCCATTATTGGAGCTAACAGGGATGGCTTCCGAAGAGGAAGCAGGGGTGCTTTGTGTAGAAGTTGTACCAGCGTTGAAAACATTTGTTGCAGGACTTGAAGAAGGGGCCGATGAACTCCCTGAAGAAAAAGATGTAATCCCAGTCTGCCCAAACAAAGGGGATGACGAAGATGAACCAAATGCCACAGGCTGACTCTGTGTTGAAGTTGCAAAACCACTAGTAGCACTAGGTGCTAGAGTACCAACTGTAGACCCACTTATAGTGCTGCCAAAGACAGAACCCTGAATCTGAGACTGACTATTTGCAGATGTTGTCGACGAACTAAACCCAAAAATGCCAATTCCAGCATTCTGTCCGCCCTTGGTTTCCACTGGTTCTGAGCCAGAAGATGATACAGGTAAACTTATTGATGGTAAAGGGGTGGATCCAAATTTGAAAAGGGAAGTTGTTGGAGATGAAGACGTTGTCACTGAGGCAGAGGAACTGCTACTGCTGGATGCATTTACAGCAATGGTGCTGGTTGTCATGCTAGTACTGAAAGTTGCAGGGGCACTAATGCTGCCGCTACTTGTTGCAAGGGTTGAACTGCTGAACATATTTGCAGGGGCGCTAATGCTGCCGCTACTTGTTGCAAGGGTTGAACTGCTGAACATATTCTGACTTGTAAAATTATTTGTAACCACAGGTACAAATGGGGTCGAAACCGTAGGGCTTGATGCAGCAAATCCATTATTTTGACTTGAAATGTTGCCAGAGGTAAATACATTCGTCGTTGATGTTGACAATGATGTAGATGCTGCAGACGGTTCTGATGATTGGGCAGGGAATCCACAAACTATATTAGTCTTGGCATTAGCATTATCCGATTCAAGAACTTTTGGCACGGAATCAACATCACCAGCAGAAGTAAATGAACTGTAAATGAAAGGGTAATTAGTGCATTGAATGTCTGTATCACTTCACTGAATACAATGCAAGATGCGTCTATATCTCTTTCAATTCAACAAGGCATCAAAAATTAAAACAATATAATTACAATTATAATTAAGATAATCACGGAAATCAGAGTCAAACTGTATAATGTGCAGGATAAATTGTCACTGATACAAATTTTAAAATAACTATTATACACGGGTAAGTTATTACTGATAAAAATTTAAAAAATTATTATTATACACAGGACAAGTTGATGTTATTAGTTGTTAAAATCACGTAAACAAAATGCCAAACTGAAACAAATCATCCACACCAACGAGTACGCGTGCATACGCACGGGAATTTTATTAGTTATGATAATCACGGAAATTAGAGTCAAATTGTATAATGTATATAGGAAATAAGTTCAAAATGCATTTTCAACAATAAATGATAAAATTGAAGTTGAAGATAACACACAACAGAGCATGATATTTTGTTGAGTCAACGAGTAGACTCAGAATGTGAATGCAAAATGTGTTATGCAAATCAAAATGATACCTAAAAATAGTAGGGAATAATGAAAAAATTAAATGAATACATATAAGTTTGCTGTAGCAAACACAGGAAACGTATAAGTTTTTTTTTTGAAGAAGCTAAATTAGCCCACCTAAATTGGCACTGGGGAGAATCGAACCTGAGATCTCGAGGAGGAGCACACTCCCAGATCCCAAGCCAATACCACCAGGTCAACCCAAGTGGGTTAGGAAACGTACAAGTTAATTATGAAAGAAAAGATATACTCCCAAATTCCCAATGAGATTACTAGTCCAGACACAAGTTCTTCACTGATGAAAATGTCAATAAAACAGGCAGAACAAAATACAATTACACTAACCTGATCGAGCTCAGCTTTGAGTCAGAAGCTCCACCAAATTTAGAAAAAGTAGACTCTCCACCAACCGATGAAGAGAAAGTAAATGGCACTTGTGGAACACTGTCAATATTTTTGTTGAAACCAAAATTAAATGATGGAGCATCAGCACTTGTTTCCTTTGATGGTGCAGCTTTGTCCAAACCAAATATTGGACCTGCTTTAGTGGACTCTTTCAATTGACCATCAGCACCTGACAGCTCTGTTGATTTCGATTGAGCATCAGCACCTGACAGCTCTGTTGAAGGAACAAAACTTTTCCCCAAATTAAACAGGGGAGGATTAGCAGCTGATCCATTTGGTGTAGACTTGTCTGAATCTAAAATAGTGTGTGTCAATGCTTTAACTGAACCCATATTTGGCTTAGCGGTAGAACCAGCAACAATAGATGAAGTTATTGGTGTTGGTGTGTCAACCTTCTCATCAACTATAGAACCATCAGCATTCCTAAGTTTACCATCTACTATAAAACTTTTGGATGACGACACTGCAGATGAACCCTGTGGCGTCTCCTGTACAGGTTTTTCGATGGCAAAGGTTGTTATCTCAGTCGCAGGAGTAGAGAAAGGAGATGCATTTTCATTAGGATAGGCATCATCATCGTCGTCATCATCCAACTCCAGATAATCCTTTGAGGGAGAGAAAAATGACAGTCAATAATCACAGTCAAAAAAAATAAATAATCATGTTTCAATTGAAAGCTAAGAACCAAAATCAAAGGTGTAAAACAAAAAACATCTACAAATCTGCTCCAATCATCATGTGAGAGCTAAATGGAAGAAAGCAATAAATCAATACATAAACATGGTTAAGGGCTCATTTATCTAAAATCTTAAAAACGTGATTTTATAATGCAGTTTTTAAAGATTTTTTTCACAATTATTTAGTTCCATGAAAAGCAATGACAGATCTGTCATGATTTTCTTAATTTCAAGAAACATGAACGTTTGGAAACATCTATTAAATAAAAACAAGAATGCAAACAAACTAACGGTAATAGTTCCCTCCAAAAAAAAACCGGTTCGTAACATAATAATTCCAAACACTTACAGATAACTACAACATAACATCAACTGGATAACAATTAAGCCAAATATAAGTCTCAAACCTCATGTGCACTCATACAGAATGCCCTCTTTTTTGAGGGAGGGTCAAAAGAATCTCTAGACTTTCCGATAGATATGACTTGGTTTCTTGGGACAGGTGAGTCTGAACCAGTTACTGCAGGAATTAATCCATCATTCGGTGAAACAGGCTTCAGGCCATTTTCCACCTTGCTTACTTTTGATGTCAACTTTTGAGTACTAGCAGACAAACTCCTAAGAGTGCCATTTAATTCATTATCATGTAGATTATCCAATAATTTTGATGAATCTACTGTCTCCATGCTTCGAAGAGCTTGTCCTCGTAACATGGAAGATGACAACTTCGATGGAGAATTATCATTCACATGTGGCAGCCTTGGTACCGATGATTTTTCTTTGGGAGAAACCATCTTATCAACTTGCTGCAGTATTTTTGATGCCATCTCACTAGATTTTGATGGTAAAGGAGGAAAGCTGCTACTAGGCATGGTGTGATCATTTTCCGCTGACCATTTGGTACGGCTATGCTTAACTTCACCCGTCAGAATAGGCTTCTGCATGGAAGATGAAGGTTGCTGCACAACATCAATCCCACTACTATTTATAGATACAGGGATGTCTGAATTGGTCAAGGTCAATCCTTTTGAGGATAGAAGACTAGCCTTGTGACGGATTCGGCGTATAGGACCAAAAGACCCTATATCATTGCCCAATACAGTACTTCTGCGTTTTAATCCCTGCAAGGTGGGCGTATCAGTAACACATCACTTAAAGAACTCTTAATATTTTAAGATAGACCTAATAATCAAAAGTAATTGTACCCCTTGTTTAGTTCCAGAAAGCACACCATGATCGAGTGCATGCTGAGATGAAGATGACGGCCCATCTTCAACACCAACCCCAGTACCCTGTAAAGTTAGAGAAACAAGATATTAATTTCGACGTTAGAAACATCGCGATCCAATATACTTTAAGTAAATGGCAAACCTTGGTTGTGGAGTCTGGATAAACTCTAGGATAAGGTGTTCGAGCCATATTATATATAACCGATCTGCCACGAGATCTTGGGGTCAAAAAACCATTTTCATAAACCCTGGTATGGTTAATAGCCCTTGGCACAACTGACATAATAGGGGATTTTTGAGCAAAGTGATGGCCTTTTAGTAAAGTTGAATCCTCCCCAGTAGGACTTTGCATGCTTAACATTGATGGGGATACCTTGGAAGGCCTGCTCCCAATGTAAGCTTTTGCTAGTTGCACAGGTGAAGCAACATCTTCAACAGAAACCTATACACAGTATATGGTTGTACATGTCAATTAGATCATGATAGGGTTTTAATTCCACATCCAAAACATATAATGATACATTTATATATCAAAGATAGGTATGAAAAAAATTGTCATACACTGGAAGTGGCATGTGATGTTGAAACAGGATGAATTTTTATCCCATTTTCTACTGCTGGAGTACGGGGATACTCTTCCTTTTGGTTAAGAGGCAACATTGATTCTAATGGAACTACTTCTGTCTCCTTCCCTTCTTCCCCAACAGCTGTATCTACAGATCTTGAATGCATAAGCTCTACCAAATGATCAATCTCTGATCTGTGGAAAAGTAGACAATTATCATGTACAAATCAGCAAGAAGCTATCACAAAAGACACGTGAAAATAAGAAGAAACAGATTGGAAATTTAACCACAAAATTAGACAGGAAGTGCAAATTACATTGCCATCAAGTATAACCCACAAAGTGGACACAGCTACATAAATCAAACAATGACATCGGTGATGGCTTGTATGAAAAAGAACAAATGATCGCATTACTATTCGCCAATCTGTGTCATCAAGATTCAAAACAGCAACCAAACCAACAGAAACCTCCTCTTTTATTTATATGGTTATTTATATAAATAAATAAATAAACATACCAAAATTATTTTACTGACGCAGCACAATACAAACCAGCTAAAATTTAATGTCACTCAATAAGAATAATCACGTAAATGCACATCACTATAAAAAATAAAATTGAAAATCACATGATTATCTGCTTAAGCCACTGATAAAGCAAGCCTATATTACACTATATGACATCACAACATGCAGCACCGAACTTGGTCTTTCATGGGAGGATGTAATCCATAACATACTATAGTATAGGACAGTTCGAATTAAGTAAAATAATCTTAATTATGTACACATTATTGGACAATCAAAATTAGCTCTTCTCACCTCTAACCTGATACGCCTAATGTGTTTGTGTTTGTTGTGTTAGAGTTTGAGATTATCGAAATAAAAAAATTCGAGAATTCAATGCAGATAAGATTATTCAAATGCAGGAAATAAATGCATTTCTCAAGCAACCCAATACTAAAATCAGTTATGCCACACGCACTTCATACCAAGCATACCTGGTGAAAGTCTTCTGCTTTAACACTTCCTCAAGTTCAGGTAAACCAACTCCATCAGATAGGTTAATTTGATCACTACTTTCACCTAAAACTCTTTGTTGCTGGCCAGATGACTCGTTTGCAACCTGTTCCTCCTCGTACAACAAACAATAGCAAAAACCATCAATGATGCAACCTACAAACTTGAAGAATCGTCGACTAAAAATAATTAAAATTATACAAGAATCATGCAGTGACTAATTGGAGCATGGATGGCTCTGTACATTGAAGGAAGCATATTCGGATCCAGTCCAAGTTCTCGTTGATCAAGTCATGAGTGTTGGCTTGAAGCATACCCATCATCTCTAAAACAAGAGTCCAAGTAATTGCCTAGAGAGGAAGGATACAGGTGCTATGCAAAGTTCCTCCACACTTCCTTAGTTATTGATCTCTTTAAACAAGATCTGAGTATACCTCCTTTTCACATGCTTAAAGCATCCATGCTATTATCAATAATAACAGCAACCACTCCACAACCAATGATGAATAATGCTCTCCAACACAATGATATCAATACCAGATGCCGGATCTTGACGGCCAGCAAAATATCTGCCATATAAATATGGCCCATTGATAAAATTCCTTTTTAATTATATTTTGTTTGGTGAATAGTAATGGAAAAAAAAAGGGAAGTTTTATTATTGGCCATTACCCAACCATCATGAATTCCTATTTTCAAAAAAATAAAAATAGGGTTTCATAATCTTAAAGCACCATAAATACAAAAACTGATAGAGCCATATGCATTTCACCATGCACAATTTATATTTCATATACCTCAAAAATGCTATTAACTATTAAAATTCCATGCTTAAATTCCTTTTTAATTATATTTTGTTAGGTGAATATAGACGGAAAAAAAGGATGTTTTAATAATGGCCATTACCCAATCATCGTGAGTTCCTATTTTCAAAAAATAAGGATATCTTAAAGCACCATAAGTACAAAAAATGATAGAGCAATATCATTTCACAATGCACAATTTATATTTCATATACCTCAAAACTGCTATTAACTATTAAATTTCCATGCTTAAATTCCTTTTTAATTATATTTTGTTTGGTGAATATAGACAGAAAAAAAGGATGTTTTAATAATGGCCATTACCCAATCATCGTGAGTTCCTATTTTCAAAAAATAGGGATATCTTAAAGCACCATAAGTACAAAAAATGATAGAGCAATATCATTTCACAATGCACAATTTATATTTCATATACCTCAAAACTGCTATTGACTATTAAAACTCCATGCTTACAGTGTTACCGGTGGTGAATGGCGGACCATGACGGACAGCCAAAAATCCGCCAGAAGATGCCTAGTGTGGCTATCGTAAAAAAATCTACCATAGCCGATATTTGACAACACTGCATGCTTATGTTTCCATTAACCAAGCATTAAGCAATAGTTTATTTAAATGGAATAGGTATGCTGTTCATCACAAAAATGCAATATCAAAACACACATACCCACTTCAGAAGACTACCAATTTAGTTATTCCAATTCCAAACACAGACACTTTTCAGTTTACTTCATCTCCTGCCCAAATAACTAACAATAAAATGCAATACCCAACCAAATGTGCTACAACAGATTTAAAAGCACTGCAATACTACTGAACAACACAACTAAATCATTCCATGAAACCTCAATTTGTTACAAAATATGTTGTAATTAAGTAACATCAAAGTTTTAAACAAGTTTCTTTTCATAAAAAAAATCTAACTAACTCCCTATAAGTAAATGTCCGTTAATCTTAAGCATGGGTTTCTACTCGATGCAGAAGTAGGTTCAATCACCGTCAGTTGAACATGCCACAATAACCCATATGGAAGGCCTAGGAAAATGAACAAATCGTACTTAACTAACAAAAGATAAAAACAGATCTGAGAATAAGTTGAAATACAAACAGACAAACATGATGCATAAGTTAACCAAATTTCGTTAAGTTTTGATTAAACAAATGAACAACCAGATTGTTATTAGTAGTAGCTTTATGAAAACACGCAATGATATACAATTTAATTTAAAATGAAGTAAATGCAAAGCACATCTAAGGAATGACTCTTTAAGAAAAGAAAATAGTGAATATACATCAGAAGCAAGCATACTTACAAAGATAGCTGCATCCTGGCGATTGCCCCTTGCTTCTTGTACTGTTTCTGTGCCCAAAAAATCACAAAGGATAAACATGTAATCATGAGATTGCTTCAACATCAGAGAATAACTACGCACAATTTTCATAAGCTTTTTTCAACTTATTTTCTTAATTTTTCAAATATAGCTTGTAAAAGCAACTTGTAGCATATACGAAACAATTGAACAATATTTTATCTTTTGCAATGAAAATAGCTTATGCAAACTTATCACTATAAAAGAGTTTGGGCTATAAGCCGATTATCCAAACAGGCCTTAAAAGCGTGAACTAAAAATTCTACTGCTTAGAAACATTCTGATCCAGGTGTAAAAATTATACTATTTTTATCATATTCTTGAACGTACTTATTGTTTACAAATCAAAGTGTGTTCACTGATCCAGTTCAGTTCGATAACTGCACACGCACTTTTCACAAAACAACCCTAACCAAAACATTGAACTCAACTTAATAATGCATTACATTAACATAACTTGTTGCTGAGTCACATTATATCAAAATCACAATTCAGATCTAACAAATTTTCCCTCTCTTTCTCTCTGTTCTCTATAATCATATCATGAGTTTCTCAAACTCTTAACTACTAAAGCCCTATGAAGGCAACATGCAGAGAAATATAATACAATGAATTATAATTTAATAAGCACCACCACAACACAAAGTATCATATATACCATCTACGAAGCACCGACACGTACACACTCGACAGTGACGCGTTGACACCAGTAGTAATTTAAGAAAATGACATAATTGACTGTAATCACATGTGTCGGTGTCAGGCACATGACAGATATGTCTTCAATCAGAAGTATCGGTGCTAAATCGTATAGCATTAGTAAATCTTCAACTATTCATAATTAAAATTCAATCAATTATCAAACGCAATTATTCAAAAGAAAAGCTAAAAAAAATGAGAAGAGGAACCTGAAGGAGGTGGTGGATTAAGGCGTTTACGGAAAACGGAGGAGAAGAGCTTATGAGCGCTGTAAGTGATGAGTCTCTGTGCGGGATCAATGAGTTTCGAGAGCCAACCGTTGTTTCGGTTAGGGTTTCTCAGAGCGGTCGGCGGTCGATCGTACGGCGTCGTTTGGGTTCTCTTGTGGGGTCGTTTTTGGAACTTGCCGTATCCTCCACCTCCGTTTTCGTAACCGTTTTCTTCACGCGCCGTCGCCATCGGAGAGGAGAGAGAAAGTGGTGAATTAGCTTTGAATTCGAAGGTTGGGAGAGTGCAAAAATTAGGGTTTAATCGGCGATTGAGAGAGAGAACGAGAAAGTGTAATAATAATGAGAGGTTTTTGATTTTGTGTAAAATAACTATTGATTTTTTTTAGAGCAAAATAGTATTTTTATGGGAGCAAAAATAATTTATTTTTTGAGCGAATGGAGGGCAAAATAATTTTCTTTTTTAAGGGGGGAGCAAAATAATTATTGATGTTTTTTTGACAAAAAACTAATTATTGATGTTGAAATGAAAATAATGATAATAATGTCAGGGAAATAATTATAATGATGAATGAAATGAAAAAAAAAAAAATTGGGGTTGGCCTAATGGTTGACTTGAGATCTTGGAGTGTGCTCCTCTTAAGGTCAATTTCGATTCCCTTTGCTGCCAATTTCGGTGGGCAAGTCCATACAGATCTTTGCTCTGACTTAGAACGGGCCCCGCAAATAGACGGTAGAATTGGTCCCCTCGAATTAGTCAATCCTTAGATCGGATACCGACTTTTAAAAAAAATGATGAATGAAAAAACTATTCATGTGAAAATGAGAATAATGGTGTAAAAAAAATATGAATGAAAACAAAATTACGTTGTAATTAAAGTTTTATAAAATGAGTTTAATTATTCTACACTAATAGAGTAATAGAAAAAAAAACTCTACATAAAAAACAGTAATAGAAAGAAAATGGTGGTCGGGGTTCAAACCCTGGACCTTGCATGTATTATGCATTGTCCATGTCAACTTAGCTAAACTCACGAGGACAAAGTTTTGTCCATTTAAAAAGAAAGAAAAATGTTTTGACGAATGAGTTTGATCGGGGTCCGTTTATAGTACGCATGATATGATAGAGATAGAATATGATTAAAAGCTGGATAAAAATAGAACAGATTATTACTTTTTCCACCTTGCCTGTTTCTCGCGCGCCCTGCAAAAAAACAAAAAAAATACCCCTGGTCTGGATTATGTAATCTGAACCATATGAGATTTTTGGTGTTTTCTTTGATGTCAAAACCCCCGCATAAGCTGCAAAGCGATTGCATGGGTTGTATGAACGGTCAACAATGACCATGACACTAAAAACACCCCTACAAAACTATAAACAATTGAAGAAAATGAAAGAAAAGGGGTGAAGTGAAGAATGAAGGAATTTGTTGAACATGCAAGCCTATTT
>Ga0315913_1001123_pt1 | contig 28125 bp, 9 predicted proteins | sample MpolsnodulesMG_FD_207736 | JGI IMG/M metagenome (GOLD analysis project Ga0315913, IMG submission 207736) | Medicago polymorpha root nodule microbial communities from Los Angeles, California, United States - small nodules | ecosystem: Host-associated > Plants > Roots > Nodule | place: USA...
GTTAACTCACACAAATTTAACACTAGCGTGAGTCAACTTACACAGATGCGTATTTTGGTCATTTACTTTGACAATGAGCAAATTCATTTGGGTAAAGAGCAGAATTCCTAATTGTTCAATTATTTTTTATATTAGTATAATATAATAAGAATTGATATTTTGACTATATAGCCCATATATATTACAAATTTTTTCTCTCATGGCCCACACATAAAATCACACGTGACACAACAAGTAACAACACAATCTTCATGTTTCTAAATATAAAAAAACAATAGAAAAATGCTACCTAGTGCATCCGGAGCACTAGCTAAAGAAACATGTATAGTAAGAATATCTTGACATTTGTGTAATCAAGTATTAAAAAATGTATAAAATATTGTCCTCAATATAAAATTTAGACACTAGTTTTTTTTTTGACAAGATTTAGACACTAGTTAGCATGACCCAAAACAATAACTTATTATAAGAAAACAAAATTATCACAAAACATGCAATGTTTTTGAGAATATCAACAATTATAAAGGACAATTATGATTTATATTTCTTTTTTCTGATGAAGTAGTTTAGTAACTAAAAATTCATGTCACAATGACATTATCAACTAAGATATGTTCATGAGTCCTACAAATTTATATATAAGGAACGTCCACTATTCAAAATTTCTGGATCCTTTACCGATCAAAGACGCTTATAAATCACTATTAGGTGGATGTGTGGTTAAGGATTCCACTTCCAGTGATTTAGTCTAGAATAAAGTGGTGCCTTTAGAGGTGGCACTTTTTGTTTGGAGACTATTGAAGAACAAATTGCACACAAAGGATAATTTAGTGTGGTGCAGAATAGCCAACTTGATCTCATACTCATGTACGGGTGGTTGCGATGTCAACAAATCAATTCATCTCTTATTTATCGATTGTTCTATTTTGGATATGTTGGTTTGATGTTCTGAATTGACTGGGGATATACACTACTTTTCTCCTAAACGTGTTTAATTATGCTCTTGTGTTTTGTGGTTTACTTGGCAGTTGAAGGAAAAGGTGTTTTTTTTTTATTTGGTGTGTTTGTTTGTGGTCTATATGGAAGGCTCACAATAATTTGGTTTTTCTAATCAGGATGAAACTAACCATTGCATTATTGATTAGGTTAAGCTTCTATCTTAATGGTGGTTCAAGCACCATTCTAAAGGTCTTTGTTATGACTTAAATCAATGGTATGATCACCCAACAGAAAGTCTAGGAAACCTCAACTTTGCCCTTTGAGTTTTATGTGTTTTGTTGAAAATAAATCCCTTTGGAATGTCCTAAATTTTGTATGTTCTTCTTTCTCTTAGAAACCAATATGATTTTGAGCACTCCCCTTATATACAAATTTAGTATGCAATGAACTCGTTGATTTAGTGGGCTATATACGGTGGTGAGGACCACATACTTTGAGGGAGGTTATCTTAGACTTTGGTGCCATTATAGGGACATATTTTCAAACTGTATTGATATTTTTCTAAAACAATGGCGTAAATTTGTCTTAAGACAAGCACAACATTTACCATAACTTAGCATGCCCACACTAGTCACAATGATTCCCCAAATTTTCTATCATGATCCATCATGTTTTCCTTCTAAAATTGGACTTTACTAGCTTCACACTACATTAACTGTGTTAGACGTAATTTATTTATATTTTGGACTGTCCCATGGTCCATAATCTTCGGTATGCACGGCTTGAAGACGCATAGCTCCAACCTAATAGTTTTGAACTTGGAAGTTAGTCGAGGTATCACCTAATAACTCTCAACAGTGATTTTCTTTCTTCAAGCGATTGCGCCGAGGAATGAACTTTGTCTCTCAATTATGAAGAGTGTTAAATACAATATTTTTGGGTTTTGAGCTACTAGAAGTGTATAAAGTAAAAATAAAGAGATAAAAATGCATAAAATAGCTAATTTGATTGATTGTGTGTATCGAATAAAATGTACAAGTTCAGGATATATAGGCAAACAATAATCCTACCTGTCAAAATGATATGCCCTACAAAAATTAGTCTTGCTTGGCTATTTTCGTAGGTAGTGCGTGAGTCTTTACCCAATGAGGGGTACGTGGCACCCCACTTTTGAATTCCAGTCTTCCACTTCTCGGCGTGTACCGTTGCACCTATCCACACACACAAACTTTCCTAAAAACGTGGCTCATATCCACTTTCGGTTAGTGGCGTCGGAAACATGAGGCATGAGTTGATTGCCCAATTGTCCAGTTCCACTGAATTTTAACTAAGACTGATGTCTTCAAGACCTTCGTACTCCTTAGTAGACTCGAGAAAGATTTGACTAATATGTATTTGCTTGTATCTAAGCTTGTCTAACCCGTCATCGACCGAGAGGTATCAACTGTCACTAAATCGCTTGCCGATTTCGGTTAACATGTAATTTATTTTTAGGTATAAATGGTTGGTAAAAACAAAAAGAATAAGTAGGAGGGTGTGACCTAATATGTACAGGCGTGGACTATGGGATCATAGCATGACATGCAAGTGTGGCTCATAGATTATTTATTTGGGAATGTTAACCGGTGCCCCCGGGGCGGGGCATTGGTTAAGGAAGTCAAATGTAGTAATGTTACATTGAAACTTGTGCATTCAAGATCTTGAAGGTATAAAAAGTAACATTTTTAATTTAAAACTTTCTATTTTAACTTCCTTAACCAATGTCTTGGAGACACTACATGACCCTTATTATTTAGTGTCATCGCTAAATCATGCATTAAGGACTTCTCATATTTCTTTATTCTCAATGTCAACACCAACAAAAAGACTAAGCATCGAAGAATACCATAGATAAGAATAATCATATATTCATGGTCGTCTGTTTTCTTTTCAAAAATATTCTTCATGAGCTATAGGCTCTTAATGTATTTGTGTAGTTTATATCTATCTATTGTAATTGATGTGTAATTTTGGTCTTCCAATAATTTTTGGTGCAGGACCATACTTCGGTGAGAGCCAAGAGCATATCTAAGTCCACGTTATAACAACTGGGAAGTGATTATTAATTAAATTAAAGTAACTGAAGGGACCTTAATTATAACATTATTCGTTTGGCTGGGCCTCTTCTCTGGCTTATTTTATGCCCTTTATTCCATGTTATTCAATTCAGTTAGCCGGTCTTAATCATTATCTATATATGTGCTGTTGATTGCCTTCACTATAGAGATGGCAAGAAAGAAACCAAATGTTTATGCGTTGCCAATCAAATTTATATAATTGATTGCTGTCATACCTCACGCTAATCAATTAACTACAACAGTTTAATCATAGCTTCATAGTCAAAAGTAAAAAGAATGGAGGGAGTAATCAAAGAAAGTGCCCAAATAATGCCGCATCTATTTTCTTTTTGTCAAATAGTTTCAGTAGCTGAGATTCACCCGTTTTAAACATGAAGAAGTGGATAATTTGAGATTCGGACTTCAGTCCTTGCATATGACCGTCCTTACAGTCAGGGTCGTTCCTATATAATATGAAGTTCGGTTCTCTTTTTAAAATAGGCCCCCAGTAAAATAATAATGGAATTTTTGTGTAGTTAAGCTTTTATTAAAAAATCAGAATCAATAGAACTTCTAAACATGAAACGAAATAAAAAATTAATAAGTGAAAGAGAGGTGAAATTTACCGAACGGCGTCGTTTGGATTTGTCACTCATCCGTTGTGGGAAAGGAGAAAACGAATAGTATATGCGGAAAAAAAATGATTGTTGTGATTCTTTTAATGAAATAGTTTTTCAAATCGACTAATTATACAAATTGGGGGTGGTTTGATAACATCAAATTTATGTCTAGAAATGAGAATTAGAGTTTAGAAAAAACTCAAACGTGTAGCGACAAAAGAAAAAGAAATAATATATATATATTTTTATTTAGGTGGGGTGAGGATATTAGACTTAATTATTTTTTTTTAGGCTCATAACTTTTAGAGGCTCGACTTGGTTTAGCTGCTTTCGCACCCCCAAGGCTGGGCCTACTTACAGCTACCAACTAATTGAGTTATGTTTCGAGGACTCAACATACATTCTATATTGTCCTTTCAAATTTTTCATAATACTCTTAATTATTTATTATTTAAACTAGTTTATTTATCTACTTACAATAAATTACAAAGGATACATCAATAAAACAATAATTAAGGTTACATTGAATTTTAAGAACAATAGGTAAATAAGAATAATGTTTTTTTTAGCAAATATGACAATTAAAAAGACGCGATATATTTCTATAAGTGGTTTTCACATCTATCAAGTTTTTCGTTTTGTGTTTTTTGCGATTTAGTCGTCTAAGTGCGGCGTTGTGTTGTTCGTTGTCTTGTGTGGCGTTTGATTTTCACGTCTTGTCGCGGTGTTTGTTCAATTCCTATTGAAAGATCTACATCAGTCAATTACAAATTCAACCAATGATTTGGACGTCAACGTTGTAGATCTGGAAGCATGTGTATTTCGGCGACTTAGGTTTTATCATATTATTTGTAGGCATTTTGTCGTTGTATGCTATTAACTTAGGTGCTGTGAGTTTGTTCGCAGATTCACCTTTTACGTTTTTAGCGATGTTTGTATCTGATGTACCCTATCGATCTGAATGAATGAATATCGTTTTGTTTTTGTCAAAAAAAAAAAAGACGGGATATATTTCTATATTGAAACACTTCCCCTCTTGTGACAATTGTTAGCAAGAGTGCAAGAGTAAAATATCACTACAACATTTTTTACTTTTGGCAACAAAAGTATAGATCATAAGCGTAAAATCGTAGTAAAAAGTAGTAATAGGCAATAATTAGTGTTGCCTGTTTTTTACATTTTGTCCACTCCCCTACGAATAATCGTTGCCTATTCGTTTTAGGCCATGATTTGAAAAGCATGGAAGTAAAAAATGCTGCCTATTTGTAGGCAACGGCTGGAAAAGTGTGGTCGTGAAAAACCATTGTTTTTTTGTTTTAGGCCGCGGTTGTAAAAACAAAAAACTAGAAATGATTCAAACAACCCCTCAATCTTTTTAGAAGATCAATCTATCCACCAGGATCAAATGATAAATGTAAGGAAATAATTTGTATTCCTGAGGAGAAGAAAAAAAAGGAAATAATATGTACATAATCAACCTCTGCATTCCTTAAAAAAATAACCTGCATAGTTTGTATAAAAACTTTCCACTTGTATTGTACATGTCATTTGTATGAAGGCGGGGTGGTAGGAAATTGAACATTATTATGTAGATCAATTGTAAATAAAATTTTAAAGGGCAAAGTGAAAATTCCTAATTAACCAACTCCAAATCATTCTTTCAAGAAAACAAACATTTTATTTGAGTTTAAAGAAGTTGGGTGTATAGAAAATATGTGTTGCAGTCCGAAACTCCAAAGAAGTTAAGGCTTTATTTGGGAGTTTGGAGGGAAGAGAAGAAAAGACTTTGGGGGTGAGAAATATAGGGGAATTTTTTTTTACATTTGTTAAAAAAAATATTTTTTTATAGAGTAATAAATTAATCTTATGATTAATATATTTTTATTTTTTAGAATATTATAACATAAATTAAATTTGAAGAATTCATATAAATCCTCCCAAATCACCCAAAACCCTCATTCAAATTCAATACAATTTTTTAGTTCCCTAAATAAGAAGGGTTTTATATTTTGAAGAAAAATAAACCTCCAAAACACTCTTATCCCAATGTTATCTATTTCTTTCCCTTACTCTTTCCTTTTTTCCAAACCCTACCATCATTTCCCCTTCAAACTCGCAAAAACAAAACCTATCTGTACAAATCATATGATATATTAATAGTGTTTTGACTTCGTTTTGAAAAGATCTTGGAATTTTTATATTAAAGTCCAAACCATATATAGAACATCTACACCACATTGTGCCTAAATAATATGTACATTTAACACCATATGGTGTGACTAAAAAATGCAAACCTCCACACTTGAGTAGGGAAGGAACTCCACTAGCTGACCTATGAAGATGATGGAGGGTCTCTTCATGTTAATCCAGCTCATTCATTCATGCTGATGCTTATAGTTTATTTGATACATGACAATTCTATATTTCAATGTGCGCTAAGCAAAACTAAGCCAGTGGCGTTTTTGTGAAAAGCTAATAAAGTTCAATAAATTATTATTATTTTTATTTTTGTTGAAGAAAAAATTATTCTAATTTCTATCCACCAAAATAAGATGAGAACCTAGGCTAAGACATGATACAAAGTTATTATTTTGTAGTCACGAAGTTAAACTAGAGAAATACTCAATGTAATTTGGACATGGATTAGGATTAGTGCTTCGTGTATCCAAGCCTTACACCAATAGCAGTTCCCTTTAGCTAAAGCTACGATACACATGATAATTAAGATGAGAAAGGTTGAATTGAACTTTGACTCATTTCAAGTTTTTCTCAAGCCTTAATCAAAAAACAAAAAGTTGTATTATTCTTATTTTGGTAGATAGACGAAATGACAATAGTCATCAATGGAGGAGCCGCGATTCAAACTTGGTTACAACATTCGGCCTTGCAATTACGACATTTTTATCGGTTGAGCTAGGATTTGCGAATAAAATTGTGTCATTTTATTATCCCAAAAACCTTTTTGTTTTTAAGAGCCACATCTAGAAGAGAAAAAAAAAACTTACACCTGAGTAAGCACCACATTGGAACACGACTAGGGGACTCGACTATGTTTGAGAGTTAAGAACAAAAGGAATGGAAGAGCTTAGAGAGGGGAAGAAGGGGAAGATGAAGAGAGGGAAATGCTTCACCTATTAAGAAAGCATTTTTGTAGAGGATGAAAGGAAAATACTTATAACTATCAATTTCTTTAATTTGAAAGTAAAGAGACGAGGAAGTATAAGGTTGTTGCAAAGTGGACAAGGTGCAAAGCTTGACCACACAATTCATCATACTTCCGTATATATTTCAAAACTCACATAAAAATGTATTTTCACAAAAGATGAAGAATGTGAAAGAAAAGCCACGTCTTAAGCTAGCCCAGTAAAGGCATATCATAAAACACGGTTTACTCTGTCCTAACAATTAAGGGTAAACTCCTGAAGCATAAATAAAAGGAACAAATTTTCATGCAAGTCTTAAAATGCTTAAATAAGACATAAATATAAATATCAACAAGTACACCAAACCAGTCATGCTACTATACTATAAAATACTCAAAATCAATTGTCTTGGAATAACACACAACTAAACTATGTCTAGAGAGAAGTTTCCCCTCCCAACCAGACTTCAAGATCATTAAACCAGAACAGGCTAACATATCATGAAGCAAGCATCAAGCAAGATGCACAGCTCTTCTCCTGCATATGCTCCTACTTAGAACTCTGTCTCGGCTTTTGGCGCTTCCTCTTCAACCTCCTCATGTGCTTCTTCTTCTTCTTCCACTGATACATAACATCATTGAGTCAGACTACATGCAAAGAATTAAAAAAACTCAAGACCACAACCTGAATAGGAAAAATATAGTAACATCATCTGCCAAGCATGATACTGTGAGTCTGTGACGAGGCAATGTTCACGGCTTATGCACACAAACTTTTGCCACAACTGCACTAAAAAAGGCTATCATGAAGGTTATATTTTTCTGCACTAGCTTCTATACTGTTAGCCCTACTTAAAAACCACAAAAATGCTAACTCAAACAGAAATGCAGCATCATTAATTTAATCTTCTCAACAACATTGCATACAATCAGGCCCTTTGGGCCTGTGACAACATGACGTTCTATAAGTACAAGACATAAGGTTCAGCCAAACCATAGTATTATTCAAGAATGTTTCAACATGATTACATTAATAATTCTATATGTTACTGAAAGATTAAACCTAACTTCATTCCTTAAGAAATTACATAATTACATCAGCATCTTAATGGCACACTTCACCATAACATGTACAGTGGGAAATAAGAATAACACCTAATGCTGGTAGCATAACAGTTGATGGTTGATGGATTTAACAGAAATTAACATTAGTTATATATGGCAGGTCATCCAGTCACATATAATTCATAAAGTGAACAAACCAATTTTAAATTCATTTGCCCTTTATTCCATATCAAGGCATCTAAAATTAAAGTACAAGATCAATTGCTGAAAGTTAAAACTAAAATCAAACCATCTGCAATTGGGCGTGTCAAATTATAATATTTTTAAATGATTTACTTTTAAATTTTAATCATTTTTGTATTCTAAAATAATGAGTTGCAATCTATCATTAAAACTAAAAAAAACATATCAAATCGATGTAGGAATAAATTTATAGTAAAAAAAGTATACGTAATCCTAAAAATTCATCAAATTGACTAAAACCACTGATGACAACAAATCAAAACAATTATGCTTGTACCATTTATCAACGAAAAACCATTCTCTATATAAACTCATATGCCTCGTCGAGGAGACCAACACGACTATAGATATAAGACCACACATGAATAATGTAACAAGATGATCCCTACTCAATTTAATCGAATATTTGGACTCTTTCGTCTACTAGCCTGGAATGGCTACAAGCAGATCAAACACAAATAAAAGTAACATAGTTGGGTTTGACCCTTGATAGTAGCATCTTCTCGAAGAGAAAAAGTGATTCTTTTCCATTCCCGTGCATCCCACTTGCAAATATCTTGTGCTCCAAGCAATATCTTTCATAGGCATTATATCGAAGACATTCCTTGAAAGACTCAAATCACCGCATTTGGCATACATGTATTCTAGAGCTATTGTTCTTGTCAAGTCCCAAACTTTCAAATGCCTGAAGACATAGCAATGTATCACCTTGCCCATTCTCAAGCTTCCTGAAAGAGAACAAGCTGGTAAGATACTACTAATTGTTATTTCATTGGGTTTAAATCCTATATTTTACATCTTTCTAAGCATCTCCAATGCCTCCTTTATTCGCCCGTTCTCCACGCATCCACCAATAACAACGTTCTATGTAGCTTCACCTGCTTTGACTCCACTCTCATTTGAGAAAACAGGGAAACACCCTGCTCGTATTCTTTGTTTGTAAAGTATGCCATTAAAACTCCAGTCTAGGACACAACATCTTGATTAGGCATCAAATTAAATACTGTTTGAGCTTCTCTTACACATAAACATTTTGCACACAAGTTCACCACAAACAAACACATTTTCTACCATCCCACGTCTCACCGCAAATCCATGAATTTTTTTACTTGATTTCAAATCTTTCAAATCCTAGCACGCAGACAAGATTCTCGCTATAGTCCTTGGATTTGGTTTCACCCGATTCCATTCCATTTCGCGAAAAATATTATGACCCTGCAAGGGAAATCCACTGTTAGCATAGCACGGAGACAATGAGTTCCAAGTAACCACATCTCTAACAACCAAATCTCGCACCCTCAACGCATTTACATTTACCACAAGCATGAATCAATGCATTGCCCATGAAAACATCAGACAATACCCCACACTGGGTCGCATCATCACAAACTTCCTTAACTTTGAAGGCATCACCAAGGACACAGAGCTGACGGGTTTGACCCCACGTGCCCGTAAGGAAGCATAGATGTTAATGGCCACATTTGGAAGAGCATGAGTGGTTAAAGTAGTGAGGTCTGATTGAGGAATATTATCAAACAGTTGGCGAGCACGCTTGAAATCTCTCACGTTCAAGGCAGCCTTGCTTCAGTAGAGTTTTCTCCTTTACCGCGTTTTTATCGAACTCCCTTGTATGATTTCCTTGCAAACACAAGATGTGCTCAATTGTCAAAAACTAGAATACAAAATAAAACAACAACTAAAAAATCTACAATGAAATTTTCAACAAAATCTACTAGTTCACTTCTCCAACACAAAACAATTGGCTAAATTCTGACGATGAGATAGCACTCTCCTAAGTGGTATTTGAAGTGAATATCTTCTCATCTCAAATGACACATGCAAAATCACTCTCCTACAATAGAGAAGATATTCACTTCAAATCCCACTTACATGTGCATTTCATCAAATCCCACTTATATTTTAGATTATTTTTTTTATGAACAAACTTAACATCTCTAAAAAAATAACAAACTTAACACATTTTTTTTTAAAGAACTTAACCACTTATTTTCCGAATAGTATCAAAAGATGCTCCATGGATCTCATTTTAAACGACTTACTCTGAAAATGAATATTATTCATATAATATATTTTGATCATATTTTTTTTATTACTTTTCTTGTCCTAAATGTAAATGTAAGAGAAGATTTATTTAGGTTTATTGAATAATTAATGTATATTGACTATAATATTAACTAAATACATTATTGAAAAAAGAATCTTCTCTTATATGTAAACCTTAAGGAATACTATAATTTGTTTTCAATCAGAGAGTTAAATGAATTGATAAAGAACTTAGAAAGGGTATTAAGACCGATATTTAAAAAAGATAAATATACAAAGATAAATGATGACTTTTAATTTTTTTTAATAGATTATTAAACATATTTAAGACTAAAATTAAATTTTACATTACCATACGTGAGTGTGAGAAAATCAATTATGTCAAATAACATGAGACGGATCGAGTATATACCTATTTTTTGAATGATAGTTTTAGGATTTCATGGGAATATTTTTAGATAAACCAAAGAAGATAATGTAGATTGAAGGGTCCTTAAAACCAACGTGGCAAGTGTTCGTTGGATTTGGAAAGAACAACATGTGAAGCAGAATCAAAAGAGTTAACGAATTCAACTTCTAAGATGATATTTGACACAACTACAACAACATCATCTACAATGTTCCATTCGACATGTCTAAACCTTTTCTAACTCCATTAGTACACTAAGATTTTACTTCACCCATATTCAATATTCCCCATGTCCACTCTTGTACAATTCTCAATCAAATTTTTACACTTTAAACCAAATGATAGCATATACAAGTCACAACCCACCTTTTCTTTCTCCAATTTAGACCCAAAGTTTACTTCTTTCCATCTGGGTAGTTTCAAGTTGAGAGCATGCAGGGAGAGGTGCTCTTTTTTGGGAGGTGCAGTGTTTATAAATGGGGGTGTGTGGGAAGAAAAAGGGTGCAAGAAGGAAAAGAGAGTGGTTTTGGTGAAAAATAATAAAGGGTTTGGATTCAATAATGGTGGTGATGGAAGAGATGATGGTAGCACTGCTAGGATTTTGGGAAATCTTGCTCTGGCTGTTGGGTTGACTTATCTCTCAATGACTGGACAACTTGGCTGGATCATTGATGCTATTGTTTCCATTTGGGTACTCTCTTTCTCTTGGTTTGCTTTTATTGCCTCATTTGGTTTATACTTTAATTTTGATGTGTTGTTGTCAGGGTAATTATATATGTCAATTTAGAAATAGTATTATAAATAAAGTCGAATGTTTTTAATGATCTGACGATTACGTTTGATTTATGTATAGAAAATCTTTACACTGACAGTGTGTATGAATTAAATTTAGTTTAATAAGGCTATAGTTTTCTTGAAGTATTGTTAGTTTGCATATCAATTGTTCTGTTTATGCTGTATTAATTATTATATACTTCAAGTCCATCTTGTGTTTAAGTAAACTATATGAGCTGAGTGATTTAGTCTATGTTTAAGCAATTTTGTTGAATATGGCATTGCAGTGAATTTTTTTTATATCTTTGTTGAGTAATTAATCTGGAATAGTTTCCCAGAACCCTTGTGTTAATCAGCATCTAAGGTCTTAAACTCATCTTGTTGATATTAAATTACAATTGCGGTTGTATTGCGGATTGGTGCGGACCAGTTGTAACTAGTCGGTAGTTGGTCCTCAATCACCGCATGTATACGGTTAAAATTAAGAATCTTTAGATATTCCTTTAATTGTACAACTTCCAAGATCGATTATTATTACTGGTAGAGTATACAACTTCCTAGGCTAGTGCTTAAGCATTCAATGTATTTAAACCATTATAAATACAAGGTGTGTGATCTCATTATAGACACACATAATTTACACGGATTACTGAATTTTACATATACCCTGATGTTACCCCATTAAAATAAATTTATGGATAGATAGGCCTTTACTTATTCACTTTAAAGACAATATTTTTTGTTAAATGCTTTACAAATGCAAGGTAAGACGCGTCTATGATAGGGTCATATGATGGTATGAGACATGACCTGAAAAAGGTTTTTATTGAATACGAGACATTCATCCTTGCCTTACAAGTCATTTTTGTACGGTTGAATTAGGCTCAACCTAAAATTTAAGAGGTAGCAATCAGCAACCTGACTGTTGTGTTAACGTTCATCCTCTTGCTATCATCTTGCAACAAGATAGATTAATAGCAGATAAGCAGAAAAAACAAATATGAGCCAATCAAATAGGTTTACCTTTTTAAACTCCTTGTAGAATCTTCCCCTATCCTGATTGCGACATTCTTCATTCTTCTAATTGAACTCTGTTATGAATCCAAATCTCACATAATCTATCCAAAGAAGCAAGAAACGAGACAGACATGAGTGTGCCAACTGAATAAAGAATAAGCGAAGAATACTTTTCTATGCTTTTTCATGCAATTAGCTTACTATATATAAATTCTACATTATTAGGCTATTTGTGGTCAAACATGTTAAGTGTTCATCTAGAAAATTGTGATGTAAATTCTTCCTGTTCAATGTAAATAATTTTTCAAAGATTTATCTTTCTATCCCTTAGTTGATAATGTCTTCTAGTAAATGATGTATTCCTCCAAAACTTATACATGTAAATTAAGCATCTAACTTTTTTTAATCCTCTTCTCGTTTTTCTTTATTCCCATGCAGATCTTTGCAGTGTTAGTACCGATAGTAGGTATTGGTGCTTTCCTTTGGTGGGCAGGTCGTGATATAATGAAAGGCACTGTGAGGCTTCTTCATTACTTAATCTGAAAAACTTCTCGCACTTTCGACTTATACACTTTTTAAACGACGGATTATTTTTCTTGTGGTTTATTTTTTAATTAGACATTGTTGTGTCTGTGTTCTATATGCAGTGTCCAAACTGTGGAAATGATTTTCAGGTTTTCAAGTAAGATGTGTTTTATTTACTTTCTAATAAGCTACTTATAGACGATTTATTTCTAAGTAATTCAAACCAGCCATCATTATTTTATATGTATAATTATTTGCTACAGATCCACTTTAAATGAAGAATTGCAGTTGTGCCCATTTTGCGGTCAACCTTTTTCTGGTAAGCTGTGGTTAGACAATTATTCACTGTGTTTTATCATCCATCACTGTTTCATTTGAAAAAAAAATCAAAATATGCAAATTTCTTACTGTTGAAGAACTTTTATTTTGATATCAGTTGATGGTAATGAGTTTGTCAAGGAACCTGTGAATTTTTCAAACCAATCTACAACATTTGGACAAGCATTCGACAATTTCTCGCGTTCTAAAAATGGTAACCTTCACAAGTTAATAGTACATTTTGTTTAAAATTAAATTTCTTCCTTATCTCTTTAATTTTTACTAACCCTTATCTTTGCCAATGATGATGTGTGCCCGTGTTTCGTTTATGGCAGACAAGGATTCTGGTAGAGCAATTGACGTTGACGCTGAAATAAAAGATGCGGATTGAGTCTTCACAGAATATATAACATGTTAGTAAGTATAATAACGTAGAATATTTTTTTCATGCAATATGCAATTGTGTATGGTTTATCTAATATTTTCACTGAATTGCAAGTTTCATAGCAATGTTTAGCAATCAATTGAAGATACAAAATAACAGATTTTTCCTATGCAAACAAAATACCGATGAGAAATATAATATGAAAACAGTTGTTTTCAATTTTTCTTGAATAAAATATTTGAAAACAAGGAATATAATGAACACAATAAGATAATTTTGTAATTAAAGTCAAAATAGAAGATAAAAATAAACAATATTTTCTCAAACTGAACAGACTTGAAATCTTAGGATTCTAGTCCTGAAGCATGCTTTTCTCATTAGTGACATTGTGATTTGAATCTATCATCTCACTGCTCTTGTAAACTCTCCAACGCCCTTGCTTATATAGTTCACTCCTAATGGCTTAATTTGCGAGTAATGTGAAGTGTGAACCAAGCAAAACTATTTTCCTATGAAATCAATTATGAAGAATCTGGAACATGGTTGGAATATCAGTCCATATTTGGATCTTAGTCAATGTTGAGCATGTCCTTAGTATTCAACCAGGGTCGTTTCTGAGATTTTGGTGGCCTAGGGCGAACCTACAATTTGGGTCCTAACCTAACTAATAAATATATATAAACATCAAGAGAAATGCTCTTCTCCCATTTAGAATTGCCCATTTCCGTAAAAAAGTTGAACGTGAGTTAACTCACGTAGGTATATTTTCAACGTGACTTAGACATTTTTCAGCGTGACTTAACTCACGTAGCACATGAGTGAGCAAAAACAAATGGGAGAAGAGCAATTCTCAAACATCAAACTTGATACAAAAAAATTAAGCAACTTTTTATAGGGCCTAATATACCCCTAAAAAAAATTTGGGGCCCAAATTTCATACTTATTTTTTTGGGGCCTAGGGCGGTCGCCCTCTTCGCTTGCCTCAGATACGGCCCTATATTCAACAAATATATTGTTTGTGTTGTTTCTTGATCTAGTAACTGTTTCTCTCTTTTGCCACTAAATTATTTTATTGATATTTGTATTTAATTTTTCAGGGTGACTGCTGAAATCAATTCTCATTCAGTTAAACAGGCGCGCCGTGGCTTGCATTTTCCAGTGCTTAAGGCGCAACGAGTGAAGCACGTTCTAGAGAGAAGAGAGAAGAGTGTAGTGAGCAGATTAATGTATTCTAGAGAGGATAGGAATATAGTGAGCAGAGTAGCATTGCAATTGTAATATAAGTTTTGATAGTGATGTTTCTCTTTCTCATACACACCTTTATTATTTTGGTTTACCAAAACGTATCTTCAATCTTCTTTTCTTGTTACAAAAAACAATATTTGTGGGAATTTAGCTTGTGTCCGTTAGGATAAGCCAGCCTTAACTGTTCTTAAATCTTGATCAACAACTCACGTATGACAAACACATAACTGTTGGGTCACAAAGGGAGCCTTCAACATTGAGAGATAATCGTAGAATAGCTCGAACTATAAAATAAACTGGCATATGGTAACCCAAGAGGTGAGAAGAAAAATGGTAGAGGAGAAGAGTTCATGTATTGACATACCTTATTTGTATATGCTCATTGGTCGAGTAGTTTGGGATTGGTAGATGACAATGACTTTGGCTTAAAGATGGTAGATACAGTTTTGTGCATGTTAAGGACACGCGCACACACACATTCCTGTCACCTTTAGAAACTTTATCCATTAAAGATTTAGATCTTCAAAATGCCAAGGATTGGTTCGGCATTGTTGATTGGTGAAGCCGCATGTCTTGGCTGCGCGGTAACAATGGTGGTGCCATTGTTTGGAGATGAAGTATCGGAAGAACCGTCCTTGCCATCCATATAAATCTTAGAGATTGTCGTCAGTCTTGTTCTGAAGTAGATTTTCTCAGAAAGCCAAAGCCCTTGACCATGGCCTTGCAACCTTACACTCCTTTTTGTCTGTGTGCTTCTGTTTTAGATGTTGCTTGTAATCTTTCCATGATTCAACAAATCGACTTTTTAGATTATTGTTCAAGATTTTTATTGTCGATACTAATTAACATCAATATTTTTAGATGAATAATAATCTTGAACAATTATTATTGTAATTATTCAAGATTATAATTGTCAGTGTACAATTATTTTACAATTATTATTCATCGATGTTATAATAACAATTATTCATCGATGTTATACTAATTAACAGAAGCAACATCTAATAATTGTTCAAGATTATTTATACTAATTAGCTATAAATATCGATGTTACTAACAATATAATTACAAGTCATATAATAGAGAAACATTCATATTTTGTCGATGAACTTAATTAGTATACTATGTTAGTATACAATTATTTTACACTACATCTAATGACGTGAATGCATTTGTAAAATAATTGTACACTGACATAACATACTAATTAAACTTTTTTCCAATTATGCTTGGTTTTTTATGTGTATATATTTTATGACAAATCGACTTAGCATTTTGGTTTTGATTCGTCATTCATTAAATTCACTTACAGAAAAATACAAACAACGTGAAGATTTTTTTTCCATGGTTGAGATTTGTTGCAGAAGATTGTGGATGCATATTCAACATGTTTAACTTTTTAGAAAATAACCTTATACGCATTCTTGGTGATAGTTTATTTGCTAGTTCATTATTGTTCATTGGTATACATATATGTAGATGCCATATATCATAAAAGGTCACTGAAAATATGTTGTGTATGGCTCAAACACAAAACAAGGGAAATGGGCGAAGGAGCTCAGTTAACATTATTTAGATAGTTTTAAATTTATTCCTAATAGTTACAACTTAATGTCACTCTAGTTCTTGGTATTTACAACTACATGTTACAAGAACAAAAAAGAGGAGGATGATAAAAGTGAAGAAAGCTTGGGCCGTGGATGAAATTTAGTAGAAACTATGTAACCTAAGCTAAAACAAAGTACACAAAGTCCCATATCGAAGGACTTCCTCAATACTTGCAAATCAATTTCCAAATGAGTGTAAGCTTTTTCAAGTTCTTCTGGATGAGTATCATTGTCATTATTATCAACATATAGCTCTCTTTCCTCTGGAATGGTCTCTAACATCAACTTGTTGGATCTACGTTTGGTTTTCTTTCTCTTGCCAACCGATATGGTGCTTTTTCTCTTTACATTAAAATCAAAGTTGTTGATTGTGAATGAGTCAATACAACCATCAAGATGGATATGTGAATGTGAGGGATAATCAAATGATCTACACATGTTGGCAATGGTTTAGACAAAGTATTAATGAAGATGTCTTTCAAGTGGTGATTTAAGGCTTCTAGATATAGGTTGTAAAGATAATTGTTAAATGCACATTAATTACGTGGATGAGATAAGATAATTTGATATTGTTAAAAATGCACATTAAATGACTAGCTGGAAAAATCCAAATATGATAAGAGAAAAAATGATTTTTAGATTACGAATTTGTTTATATGTGTTGAAGGCGATTTTCAGACAACAAATAATGAATACTCCCTCCTATTTATAAGAGAAAGTGTAGTCAACAAAAGTTGATGTATTTGAACTGAATTTTTAACCAGATACATCAACTTTTGTTGACCCACCAACTTAATTACTCCACTAACTACAATTAATAAGAGTGTTTTAGTAAATGCTACTAATTTTACCCTTGAAATCAACACAATTAATCATTTCCTTGATAATCGTGCACAAACCTTAAACGACTAATATTGTGAGACGGAGGGAGTAGTAATTAAAATGCAGTAATTGACTCTTTAAAATAAAATAAAAAGATTAAGATAATGAACCGCAATTACATACATTTATTCATTCAGTTGCATACACGCATTTGTCATTAACCATAAACTAAATTATTAGTTTTTAAAATCGATGTCTCATTAAGTGAAAGACAGTTCTGTAGAATTGTTTTGTTATTAACAATGATCTGGAGAAATATGTGTATGTACTTGAATGAATAAATGTAAGTAATTGATTAAATTTTGAGAAAATGTATCTAATTGAATTTATGTGTGTATGTGTAGATACAATTGTAGTTGTTAGCAACCGCAAAATGGATTTTCAGGAAATTCTAGATATTTTTGAAGAAGTTCATATAAGCCAAATTGATGGCGAAGGTTATGATGTATGTTGCAGTAAAAAAAAGCTTTTCTGTAATTGCTGCAAAAGGATGCTAAAAGAAAAAACATCTTTTCAACTTTTTCAGCTCTTTTCAGTTTTTTTTCTTTCTAACTTGATTAAAGAGTCAAAGAATCAATCAAATTTTGACTCACACACCTTAATAGACGACAATTATTATAAGTTAGAATCCATAAACTTGTTTTAATTGAAACTAATACATGATATTAGAATCCAGAAAACTAGATCCAAAAAACAAAAAAAAAAACGGTTAGAACGTACAATTACAAATTCAAATTGTAGGTTTATGTGGTGGTTTGCAGTGGCTGTAGTGCTGTGGTTGTGGACGGGGTGGTTATGGATAATCTGGACTCGGATCTGGGAATGTTTTGGAGGAAGGGAGATGATTAAGAGGGGGTGATAGAAGCTGTTTAGGTAGGAGGTGAATGTTTTAATGGAGTTTTGTGGGTGTTGGTGAGCTCTTGATGTTTTTGTTGTGGGTCATCTCTGTTTTGGATCCATATCTACCGTCGCTAGCTATTGTTGCTTTGGTGTTTGGGTGCTTCGAGTGTGGGTGTAATGATTCCGATTTGCGCCACCGCTCATCCCTGTCGAATGCCTTACAGATTTGTGTTTTGGATTCTAGTGGGCCGATTAATTTCGCTTCTAGATCGGGAGTTAGAGTCTAGTTGCAAGTTTGTTTGGCTGATTAGGGTGTCTCTTCTGGTGGATCGGGGATAAGGGGTACCTAACTGATTTGTTATTGGAGTCCGGTGGGCCGATCGCTTTTGATTCGAGATCGAAAATCAGTTCTTTGATTCAAGTTTGCTTTGGGCTAATTATAGTGTTTTTCTTTGGTGGATCGGGGGTAAAGTGGTGGTGGAAGTCGTATGAGCATTGAAATAAGGCATTTATAGGTGTGGCTCGACTATGGTGATGAGAAGAGGATGTTTGATTTAAAGGGGTTTTTGTTGGGGATAGTACTCTGCGATGGGTGTTTATGGATTTCATTATCAGGGATTGCTCGCGATGGAGTTGATTTAGGGGGGTGAAGTTGGTTTTGGTGATTGTTGAAGGTAGGTCTTTGTTATGTGATGTATGTTTGAGTGTTGTTTATGGCGTTTCTTTTAGGTGTTTCACCTATATACGACACCTTTGTTTTGTAGTCCCTGTCAGTCTCTGTTCGTATTGAGCAAATATTTGGTTTTAAATAAATTTTGTCGTTCAAAAAAAAAAAGGAAGCATAATCTCTAAATACATACCTCTAAGCTGAAAGCAGAAAAGAACCAAGAATCTTTATCACTTCTTATATGGAGAACAAAGTATGAAGAAACTTTAAAGTGGGAATGGACAGAAATCGAAGAAGTTTAATGATGATTAGGTTTTAATTTAGGGAGAAGGAGAAATATGGGGTTGAAGTGAAGGGAATGGAAGAAGGAAATATCAGGGGGAAGGAGAAATATGAGGTTGAAGTGAAGTGAAAGGAAGAAGAAAATATGAGATTGAAGAGAGCTGAGAGGTGTTGGTCGCACAAAATTATTGTTTGTTTAGTCCAAGAGTGTCTACTCAATATGAAGGTACATTATTAAAACAACCGTTCATTTAATTCCAATTAAAATATGTTTTTTTTTTCCTTTTCAGCAGGTTGAGAACTAGCAAGTGGCTTTAATAGATCAATCTGTGCGTGGTACAAAAAATTGTGTCTTGTGTAGCGTAAATGCCACCACCACGAACAATGTGAAACTTGCAACTTTTGGGGTGTCACTCAAAATGCAAATTCTACTACTTTTTCAATTACTTTCAATCCATTACACGGTTTAGAAACAATCCACGACTTAGAAACAAGTTAACATAATATGATTTCACCATATATCACCATTAAATTAACTTAAATTTGAAAAATTAACAATAGATTGAAAATCCTAAATTGGGAGAAATTGCAAAACACGGGATATAAATCTCAACGTTACATTTATTTTTGAAAGAAAATCTCAACGTTACATGACTAACCATATAATAGACAATCATATTCTCTATATTATGCTTGGCTTTTTGTGCAATCACCTTAGCAATTTGGTTTCATGTCAAATTAATCATTCATCAAATTGATTTAAAAAAAAAACACTCTAAATTAAGATAACATAAAAAATTTCTTAACTTCAGCATAACTCACCCATTGAAGTAATCTAATGATATCGTGACCGTTAAATTGGTTTAATGAACAAGATTTGTTGCAGAAGATCAGGGTTGTATATTCGAACTATAGAGTCTGTTTGTTTCCAATCATTTTGTAAAAAACTATATTTTATTAAAAAAATCACTTGTCTTGTCTTTTTTAAGTGTTTGTTTATGATTTTTTTTTTAAAATCCATTTATAAAAAAAAAAATCTATTTTGACTATAAAATAAATAGCTATTAGAATTAGCTTTTCCAAAAATCTATTTTTTTTCAAAAACAAAGAGGTGTTACACATGTACAAATTAAAACTCATTTTTTTTAATGATTTTTATGGGTAGTAAACAAATAAATAACTTTAGAGTTTATACTCTAAATAATCTCTGGATTCTTCTAACATAATCTTTTTTCTTTTTTTTTTAAAATTGAAACAAACGCAATCACGACATAAATCGTAGGGAAGCAAAAGTAAGAAAGTTGTTGAACGTTAAAAACCAATTTCGGCAAGCTAATATATCAGCAGCCGGGGTTGTATCCCACAAAAAGTTACAACTTATTACCAAGAGACAATGATACATAACAGCAATAGAATTCTAAAAGCTGTAATTAGTCCTCAACCATACTTTAAGTGCTATGCAAACAACACTAATAAAATTGCCCAAAACTGGCTTCTCTTCACAAAATCTCAGGCCTTGCTTGGTTCTCCAACCTTCTGCGGTAAGACATGACAAAGAGCTTATAAGAAAATTCAATGCTTATTTTAAAGGTAATGCTAGATAGTTGATGCATGTTGGTCAGTCCAATTTGTTGCATAAGACTGTTGATGCATGTTCAATTTGTTTTAAATTTTTACAGAAGTATAGTTTATTTGTTAGTCAGTTCATTGGTAAATGACAAAATTTATATGTCTTGACCTTGATAAAACATACATGTAGATGCCATAGGCCAGGGAAGGTCACCAAATATATGTTGTGCATGGCTCATATGCACAAAAAATGACAAGGGGTGAGAGAGATGAATTAACGTAGTGTTGCAAAGCTCCCTTCGCCCCTGCCCTTATGGTTGGTCGAAACTTGTGTTCGACCTAAATGTTTGTTATGGAAGGAGAGAACCCCACAGTGCATTTCATTGTTATTATTGTAATATGGACAGTAGTATCATTTTTTTTCTTCTTCTTGTAACACCGTAAATTCTAATGCACTCAAGTAATATACATAACTATAATGGCTTTGCAGTCGTAGAAGTAGGCTCATTCGGCCGAACAATGTAAACAAACAACTGTGTTTCTTTATTCTTCTTTTAGCGGTTATTGTTCTAACAATTGGTATTAGATGGAGATTAACTAACCCATTTGGGGTTGGCCTAGTGATTGGCTTGGGATCTTGGAGTTTGCTCCTTCAAAGGTCTCAGGTTCGATTCTCTCTAGTGTCAATTTCGATGGGCTAAGTCCATACAGAGCTTGCTCTGACTTTAAACGGGCCCCCCGCAAATGGGCGGTGGGATTGGTCCTTGGATCGGATACCAAGTTTTCAAAAAAAAAAAAAAAAAAGATGGAGATTAACTCTGGCGCAAAATTCGAGTTGACAAGGTTCAACGAAATAGGTAATTTTGGATTATGGCAAATGACTCAATAAAGTTTACAAAATAAATGGAGTACATGATTGCTCTCTTGTACGTTGCATAGAGCGCCGTAAGATCAAGTCACCAGAAATATATGGTATGAATACTTTGTAGCTTATGCACTGGTTTCCAGTTCTGAAGGTACGTCCACCTTTCAAAGGACTATAGCTAGTCAGGAGAAAAATAAATGAATGAGTGCTTTGTTGGAGGTGATGGAGTTTTTGAAGAAAAATCATACATGAGAGCTTATTCAACTTCCTAAATCAAAAAGAGTTATCAGTTGCATGTAGGTGTGCAAGAGAAAACCATATGTAAAGAAAAAGAAGAGAAAAAGTTCTACATTCATCTTGTAGCAAAGGGGTACTCAAAACAGAAATGAGATTTCCTCTGTGGTCATCGACCATACTTCTATTAGGACAATGTTAGTAAGCCAAAAAAATGCATTTAGAGTAGGTAGATGTGAAGACATGATTTCTTCATGTCAATCTAAATAAGCAAATTTACAAAATCAAATCTGACTAATTTTCTAAAAATCTCTAAAATATTTCAAAATATCTCTGAAACCATAAAATATCAAATTTGTCCAACTATCTAAAAATTTATTATTAAATGCATCACTGCCATTATTTATATAGTTTTAAATTTATTCACAATATTTACAACTTATTGTCATTCTAATTCCGATTATTACAACTACATATGTTACAATCCCCTAAAAAGAATCTACATAAATTACAAGAACAAGAAAGAAGATGATGATAAAAGTGAAGAAGGTTTGGGTCGTGGGTGAAATTTAGTAGAAACCATGTACCCTAAGCTAAAGCATAGCACACAAAGTCCCATATCGAAGGACTTTCTCAGTACTTGCAAATCAATTTCCAAATGGATGTAAGCTTTTTCAATTTCTCCTGGATGAGTATCATTGTCATTATTATCAACATATAGTTCTCTTTCCTCTGGAATGGTCTCCAACATCATTCGGTTGGTCCTGCGTTTGGTTTTCTTGGTCTTGCCAACAGACATGGTGCTTTCTCTCATTGAAATCAGTTCATCAAAATCAAAGTTGGTGATTGTGAATGAGTGAATATAGCCATTGGAATGGGTCAATATAATCAACAGATCTAAGCATGTTTGCAATGATTTGTGGAATGGATTTAGACAAAGTACTAATGAAGGTGTCTCTCAAGTGGTAAGTTATGACCTCTATTTATAGGTCGCAAAGATGATTGTTGCATGCACATTAACGACGTGGATGAGATAAGTTTTGATTTAGTTTAAAATGACTAATTAAAGAATAAGGATAGAGTCAATTATCATATGAACTATTTAAAGATATTCCACAAAATGACCAGCTGAAAAAACCCGAATAGGATAAGGAAAAAAATAATTTCATATTTTATTACAAATTTGTTTATAGGTCTATATCACTACTTTGAATATAACAGCCTCAACAATGTGAAACTTGGAACTTTTGGGGTGTCAATCAAAATACAAAATTTACTACATTTTCAATTACTTTCAATCCATTACACGGCTGAGAAACAAGTTAACGTATTATGATTTCACCATATATCACCATTAAATTAACTTATAATTTGAAAAATGAACAATGAATTGAAAATCCTAAAATGGGAAAAATAGCAAAACACGGGATAGAAATCTCGACGTTACTATCAATAGAGAAACAATCATATTTTATATATTCTGCTTGGCTTATTGTGCTTATGATACATGGTTAATCACCTTAGCATTTTGGTTTCATGTCAGATTAATCATTAAGCTAATTGATTTACAAAAAAAAACACTTAAAATTAAGACAACAAAGATTTTCTTTACTTCAGCATAACTCACCCATTGAATTAATCTAATGATATCGTGACCATAAAATTGACTCCACTGTCAAGTTGTTTAGCTTTTTTTTTTCTTTTTTCTTTCCTTTCTTTCTGCTTCTAAAATCATGACATGAATCACAGGGAAGCAAGCAAGAACGTTTTAAAAACCAATTTCGGCAAGCTAATTTATCAGCAGCCGCGGTTGTATCCCACAAAATGTTACAACTTATTACCAAGAGACAATAATACATAACAATAGAATTCTAAAAGCTGTAATTAGTCCTAAACCATACTTTTAAGTGCTACGCAAACAACATAAATAAAATTGCCCAAAACTGGCTTCTCTTCACAAAAGATAAAAATCACAACCCGGACAGCAACTTCATAGCAGTTGTTGTTTAAATCTCAGGCCTTGCTTGGTTCTGCAACCTTCTGCAGTAAGACATGACAGAGTTCATATGAAAATTTCATACTTATTTAAAATCCTAAAAATTATACCCAAAAATAAAATAAAATTTGTTAATGATACATAAATAGCATAAGCATGTAATCATATTTTGCATATTTGGCTGTATTTAAGCACTTAATACAAGGAATGCTTTGGTTGCTACTACACAATCCTAAAAATTAAAATCAAGAGCTTTATAAAGTAAAATCAAGGTAACAAGGTAGAGTACGTTCTTTGTAAGAAACAATCATAGAATTCATTGAATTTCCTATAAGGTAATCTTGCGTACCTCTTCCTTCTTGCCACCAGTGAAGAACTTGTAACCACCGTAGAAGAGTAAAGCCCATCCAGTCAAAGAAGCAATCACAAACTGTAACAACAAAAGACTTGGTGAAACATTCAATATTTTAGTATGACTAAATATTAACAAAAACATGTTTATGATGTCATGAGGCAATCTAAATGTTTACAAGTTGCATTACTCAACCTTCTTCCTTGGTATAGTAGTTCAATGGCTAATCAGTTATCTAAACATCACTTGAAAAAGATAGTTTATGTTGTTCACTATCTGTGCGTATGCATAATTATATCAGGAGTATACAGGTGTGTACTGTTCTCAAGTTCCCTTAAGGGCCTGTTTGTTTAAGATTAAAATAAAAGTGATTTTCAGAGAGACTGCTTTCAAATGTATGTCTTCATCAATAAGCCATTAAGAAGTTGCTCACGCTCAAAGAGGATATTATCACAGCAGAATATTATTGTCAATACTAAAATGTCTCAGAATAAAAATGTGGTTAATCTGTTAGAGATCTTAAACTAGAAAGAGAGATTCTAAAAACCACAAGTTACTCACATGTTCTTCTTTCCACTTAGATGGAGAAAGTGGATCCTGCCAAATGTTCACCTTTGGAGTTCCATGAGGATCTACAATACAACATGTCAAATTAATATATGCAAGTAAATAATCAAGAAAGAAGAGGAAATATTTCACATCATCAATCATTCTACTAGCCTCACCAATGGTTCGAATGTCAATATTAACCCATTTTAAGCATATAAGTTCCATTTCCATAGCCTAAGAGAACACAATATGCAAATTTCCAATCGTAGTATGTACCTTCCTTCTGGTTGGTTGCATTGTAGATCAATCTATATTAATAAAATAAAATGTCTAAAAGAGACCACAAAATAGAGCCTAAATTGCAACGCCTTTACTAAAACACCACATATCATTAAATTGGATGAGTCTAACACTCCATTTTTCTCTCCTAGCCCGCAGCTAGGCTCACACTCAAAAGTCAAACACAAAACATCCTACCAGAAGTTAAGATGCAACAACTACACAATGATGATTTTGGGTCTTCATTATTCGCATATACTTAGAGATTGCCCAGAAGTTATGTATGTTAACACAAAATGACATTATGTAAGCAATGAGTCATCTGGAGTAGCATATGAAAACAACTTACAGACATCATAAATTTATTTTTCATAAGCTCTTCAAAAATGTTATTCTAAACAACCCAATATAAGCAAAATCTCTAGAAATGACTTAAAAATTCATTTTTCCACAATAACTTAGAGTAATGACTCAATTTGGTCCCTCAAAATTTTCTAACAACCCAATTTAATCTCTACAAAAAATAATACTCAAATTAGTCATCAACAACTGTATACGGATAACAAATTAGTCTCCAACTCACTATAACATAAAGACTAATTTGTCCCCGATTAGAAAATGTTAGATCCTAGTTTGGTATTATTTTTCTTCGGGACTAGATTGAACCGTCAAGGACAGAGTTAAGTATTGACTATAATTTATTTTACAACATCATCCATCTACACAAACAAACATTGAATCTAAGAATCATGTTGACAAATCTCACACTAAAATGATAAGATTAAAGAAGATCAAATTGAAATTAACAAACTAATAATGAAATGCCCATTTTACCATTTGAACAAATGTGAGTGAAAGATTTGAAATTTAGAGTAATGACGGAAAAGGCTTTGAAGGAATACCGGAGGAGCCAGCCATGCCGCGGCGATGAACGAGTGAAGCGGATTTGGGTGAGGAGAGCCGTCCGATGTTCATTGCTTGCCGAGCTACCGCTGTCCACGCCGCCATGATTGATTGATCGATAGATTCTCACTTTTTTTTTCTCAGCTTCGTAATAACAAGTTCTAGTTCTAGGAAGAAAGAAAGAGAGAAATACTAATACGTGTTCACAACACCGTTTATATTTATGTTGTCTAAAAAATTGTGTCAATTTGGGGTCCATACATAGTTAGAAATTTTGTCTAAAAAAACTGTGTCAATTTATTTTTTAGAGATTAAAAATTAATGTTTTGTAATAAATATTTACTATTTATAAAATCCTTAACATGTCATAAGTTAGCATGACCCATAATTAAACAATAGTACTTCTTTGGTTTTAATACTAAAACAATAGCCCTTCAATAAAATATGTCAAAGATTACTAAAAAAAATATGTTGAAGATAACACAAATTCAACGTCGCTACAACTAAAAAGGGAGAATTTGCAATTAAATTGACATTTTCTTTTTCTTGGTTAAGTAGCTTAGTAGATAGAAATTCATATTTTTATTTGTAAGATGAAGAAAGATTCGAACCCCGACACATACATATATCAAAACAATTTTTCTACCAACTGAGTTAGGTTTACAAGAGGTTTTTTTTTTGCTTTGATGTTTCTATACGAGCTCTATAGAAGGATAAAAATAAATTGTTCTTTTTTCCTAGAGTCATCCATCGAGAAAGTTTATCTACTCAAATTTTTATTATAGTATACACATTGTGTTCATATTGAGTTGGCTAAACCAAGTGCATCTTATAACTATTGAAGGAAAATTACAAATCCTCATTTGGAGAAAACCTCCAACTGATACATGCAAAGTTAATATTGATGCTTCGTTTATTTCTTCTAATCGTAGCACTTCCATTAGAGTTATTATTGGGGGTGAGTTTGATAAAATGATTTAATATTTCCATTCCAAATTTACTTTCATCAACGCGCGCGTTAACAACTTAAACAACAACTTTGAACTATGAAATCCATCTTGCTCGTAATTTGCCCCTCAAAGATGTTATTTTTGAGATTGATTCTTCGACACTGGATTCATTTGTTCGGGATTGCTCACTCCTCCTCCCTTTAGTGCCTTCTTGATGAGGCTATGCAGCTTCTTAGACTCTAAGATTGAAAACCTATGATCCAACTTATCAAACTTGGACTCCAATAAATGTGCTGATTTTATTGATTTTTTAGGTGAATTAAGATCTTCTCTATTTGTTAAAAGTAAATGGACAGTACTATTTAGTGGATCCTACCATTAAGTGAGTCATACTATTATATTATTTTCAAACTTTTTTGTCTCTTTAAGTCATAAGACTTTGTGTCTTTTTTAACTTTCTAGCCCTTTATTGGATTCTTTGCTTTTTATTGATTATAAGACCTGATGTAGTCCTCTTGTTTATTGTTAATTAAATTTCATTCCTACCAAAAAAAACTAAGCTAGGAATTTATTGCACAAAAAATAGTTATGGGAATGTCAAAAACCTATCAAACATGGTATGTACATTGGAAGTGCTAAGGATGAAGTTAGATTGAATAGACTTTAGATACAAAAACTGCCTATGAACCATGTGCTATGAATCAAGTGGTTAGTTAGATTAATCGGTAGCACCTAAGTTCTTCCATAGCTAAAATTATATTAACTTGACTTTATTTACCTCTCTACTTATCTTCAAATTACTCAAACTCGAGAAAATTAAAAAAACACAGCACATTCTTAGCCTCTTCTAAAACTTACAAATGACACAATGTTAAAAACGCGGATTTTGGTCCACAAAATCCAACACTCTCCGTTTGTCATAACGTAACAATGTAAACTTTACAAGGATCCAAGTTAGCTATTTTTTATTTCAAATATTTTACAACTATATCCCTTCATATTTAAGTTGGAATGTATGTTAATATGAAATTCAAAAGAAAAACATGTATTTTCCACACAAAAACACAAACTTAATGTTTTATACTTTGTTTTATGGTAAGGAAAATTCTATGGTGAAGTCGTGAAAATGACTTTTCTGATGAAGTTAACACTATAACATCAAAATTGTAGCGAGTAACACTCCACTGTTTGTACAGTGGCATCAAAAGTTCAGTCCCCATAGTATCATCAATTCATCAGATTAACAAGACTACACTTAATCTAATTTTATCCTACCTTGTTTTAAGTGTAACACCCTACAAAGTGTAA
>Ga0315913_1001124_pt1 | contig 28123 bp, 9 predicted proteins | sample MpolsnodulesMG_FD_207736 | JGI IMG/M metagenome (GOLD analysis project Ga0315913, IMG submission 207736) | Medicago polymorpha root nodule microbial communities from Los Angeles, California, United States - small nodules | ecosystem: Host-associated > Plants > Roots > Nodule | place: USA...
ATGTTTTATATCGTATTTGAACAATTCATACAAATAAAGAAAGGACGATAAATTGAAGAGGAAAAAAAAATGATAATTTCACTCAATTGCAGATATTAGTTATTATTGAAGGAGAATAAGGTGTTATTAGATGATGTCATGAAGATTTCATATAGTTCTAAAATTCCAATTTTTATAGTTTGAAAACGACGAACATGAACTAATTTTTTTGAATTTTTTTTACTACAAAAATATCAACAATAAAAATGAACGGGCGAGTATTCAAACAAATCATCAACCAAAATACACTGAAGGATGAAAATCTAACAACCTACTCTACTTTTTGTTGATATGATTCATATTCATTTGTTTTATTTAATCACTTTATGAGAGATTTTTACATAAACAATATCTAAACAAATACGAGAAAATCAATAATGAAATAAAACAATTTACTTGTCGAAAATATCAATAATATCCAACAACGACGTCAAAAACTTCAAGATTAAATTTGACAAATGTAACAAACCGTTTTCAATTAATAAAGTAGTAAGTAAGATCGTTTCCATATGAATTTTATCCTTTCAATTTGACAACTAACGTTATTTATTAAAACAAAAAATAAAAGGCGAATAAATAAATAAAAGCATTAAATTGGGAGGAGTTTGCAAGTTTAATTTGATTGCACAAAGTAGTAGTGATTTATTAACTTGGTTTGATTGTAGAGTTTTAGTTACAATTATGATTGTTCGAATCTCCTCTATTTTCTTGTTTGAATAAAAGACAAGTAATTATTCAGTTATGAGATAATGGTTTTATTTAAGAGATGAGTTTGTGGGGTAGTATGTCCCTCCAGCTGCTGAGCTTCACATGTTGATCACACTAAGGTTATATGCGCTCTAAAGGGTGTAGGGTCATCAATCCTACAAGGTTCAATATGCCTACGTACATAGTATTATAATTAGACCTTACTTTCTCAGAGGTAATTGAAACATAAAAGAATTGATATTCCTAAATTGTCATCTAGAGGCTCCAATTTTGTCTATGAATTTTAGAAATTCATCACATACCCTCTCTTACCTTAGTAGTTCTACAAACGGGCAACCCCATCAGATACCCTCTCTTACCCTGGGACTATAAAAGGCATTAAGACATTTGCATACGCACGCATGCCATAAGGCGCAGGTAGCGAAGGAAGTGTTTGTAACTTAAGATTCTGAGCTGCAATGCAATGGTAGAATCTTCTTCGCATCAGCGCCTCAATACAGTCGAATTCTTCATCAAATCTGCTCAAGTACCATTCTTCTATCATATCATTTCTCATCTTACTTTTTCACCTTTCTTCTCATAATCCTCTTGCTTCTATTCCATGTAATGTAGCACCTCCGAGTTTCCCCCATTGTCAAGTACTCCGCATTCTCCTTCTTCGCCGATCGCTTCTTTCCTTCGTTACCAACGTAAGCAATCTCTCACTCTATTATTTTACTTGCAATCGTGTGTTCGCATAAGTTGATCAAATATAAATATAAATTACATTTTTGTAGTTTTATAGAACGTGGGAGTTCGTCGAACTGGCTACTGAAACCTGTTACTGAAAGCACCTTGCAGCTGTTTGTGCTTATTTCTCTATGGATTTCAACCAAAGTCAGTCAGGCTTTCTATTTTCACATTCTCATTTCACGCTTGTGCTTGTGTTTTTCAATTTACTGCCATTTGTGAATGTGATTGTGTTGTTGAAATTTGTTCGCAGATACATGATTCGAAACCACTCTCTGTTGCAACTTTAAAGTCTTTGGCAGATAAATCAATCAAGGAACAACACTTCACAAATCGGAATTTTCTAGAAGCAGTGAGTTGATTATGTTTTTATTTCATGAAAGATATTATTGTTATTGTTTTATTACTTCATTTAAATTTTTTTCGTTTTTAGTTTGAGTTTAATGACTATGCATTGTGTATGTATATTTTTGAACATATTGTAACAAGTAAAATCAGAAAGCGACGACGTGATGAGATATGGTTGGATACATGTGTTATTGCTTTTGAGTTGGGATATCTCCATTTGCTAAATAAAATTGAAATGTCATTTACTATAGCTTTGAACAAAATAAATATGATATAAATGAACATATTTCTAAAATCGGAGACATTAGTTGAATATTTATGCACTAAAACTTTGGTAATGGAACAAATGGAGAGGATCTTAACTCACTGTTTTTACTCTTTAGTGTATAATATCCAATGAAAATAATGTGTTTTTGGTCCCTCTCCACGCACTAGGATATAATTGTTTCTTTTAGATATTTTTTAACTAAATTTAAATGGGGATTCACCATAAGATACATAATATTTCAAAGGTATAAAACTATATACTGTTATTCTTTTTGCTTTTAATTTTGATATAACATGAGGCTTTTTATTTTGTATTTCTCTCAAATTTTAAGTTCTTCATTTGCAGGAGGTACTCTTCATGCAGGTATAAATTGAAGTTGTGGACTCAGCCGAGGTATCATCAGATTTTGACATCATTTGACTTTTTCTCAGGTGCTGAACTTTGAGATTGGGACAACAAATATTGTCTTTTCAATCCTTGAACAGCTTTGGATTCAAATCAAGTGAGCTTGAGTCATATTCTTAAGATGGAGATGTTTTTAATTTTGCTATTTGAAGTTGAGTTTCTTACATGAATGAATGATTCCCTCTTTCGAATGGTTGAGCTCAGGGGAGTGGCAAAAGTTGGTGAATTGATTAACTTTGAAGCTTGCATGGAAATCATGGATCTTCTCTATGAAAAGGAGGAGACAACGTTTCTTTATAAGTCGCCTCGCTCCCTTGCTGCATCAATCTTGGTAATTTGTTAATTCCTTAGCTATTTCCGTATACCAAATAATGTCATATAAGCTTTTAATTTTGGAAAACTGTGGTATACTTTTGCAGGTTGTGTCATATGTAATGACAGTCCCTAAACAGAAATGGGAGTTCCCAGTTCTTGCATGGGGTAAGAAAGTGAATCTAGATTCATATATAGTGTTTTCAGGTTTAATTTTCTATAATCCTATTCATACAACCATATGAATAAACTTCACATACCAAGTAACCGACAAAGGGATTTTGTTGTCAGTAAATTTTGCGGCCTCGTGTAAAGAAGAAGATATCATAAAAATGGTGACAGAGATTCTCAAGCATGTGCTTGAACCTTCTTGAGATATCAGGTATGTGCTGAGATAGCAGGTGTGTCAGAGGATTTGGAACAATTGCTCTAGAAAAACAAAAATGTGAAGTGTTGCTTGATATATTGCTTACCAATATCATATCATGCTTTAATATGTTTAGCAAACATTTACAGTAAAATAAAAAATTACTTATTTTAAACTTATAAAGAAAAGCTAAGAAATAGGTGTAACAAGTAATTCATAACCAAGATTGTTTTGTTATACTGCTGAAATGACCAACAAATTTTCAATCCTGTACTGGCTAGATTAGATTGAAGAACAAGACTCAATTGATTAGATTGATTTCAAATAGAAATATTCTTGTTTCTTGAAGGCAAGCTGACTGTGCATCAGAACTTTATTGATGCCAAAAGCTAAACTGTCCGTCAATGTTTTACAAAATATCAGAGAAGGAACATGGTTTTAAATCCGGTTGAAAACTGGTATGACAAAACAAAACCAGTTTTTGGAAGACACCTGGTTTGGTTTTGAAATGCAATCCTTTGTTTTCAATTTGAATACAGTTTGATTCAATTAACATCCCATTTATGTACATAAACACCCCTAATTTCAATTTGCTGAATTTTATTCCTGAGATTCTGTGAGTGAAGAGCATATATGATCTGATGAAAAGAATTTAATGAAGTTGATTGGTTCCCCATTGCATACCCATACTTTTCCTTCTGGATACTTTTTGGGCATACATTACAACTTACTCTATTTTTTAGATATTTGAGCACCCTTTCAAAGTAAAGTATAATGGAAAATGATGCAATGTGTACAATTTATTGATAATATGGTTTCTGTATTTGGGTTCCTTTCGTTTACTTGGTCTATCCTTATTATTTGTTTGTAGGATTAGGGTGATATCTTGAATGAGCTGAAATGGTGTTTTAGCCGGTATCTTGGCTGTATAAGCAATTTTTTTGGTTCTGCGCCCAAATCCTGCTTATCAATGTCACTTACAGGTGTATAATGTCACTTTAGAATTCTATGGATTTCATTGGGGATGAAATTTTATCAATGAATCACACACAGTCTTTGTATACATTAGTCTTAGTAGTAAAGTGATTCAGTTCTATCATCTACAGGAACAATCATGGATTCGTTCTCTGAAGACTCTTCTATTGCCATTCCAATTGTGGGGGATGTAAATGCACAGATTTTATTTTTCTTGTTGTTTATAAATAAATGTATATATACTGTGTTTCAAGTTGTGCATTCCTTCCCTTGTGTAAAGCTTTTCCATGCACCATATTGTTGCAAAGGAAACAACATTTGTTGTTGTGACTGCTGGTAACCATCAAGAAATGAAACATTTCATTTGTGAAAATGTGATATGTAACAACACAAACTGATCTCAGGTGCTTGCCTAGTTGTGACTTATTGTATTATGAAAACATTGCAATCATTGGCACATTGATCTATCTATTCTAAGAGAAGTTTTTCTCTAGTGACAAGCAATGTAATTTCATGCCTTTGTTTCTCATTATTTTTTCTCCACATTGAAACAATCTTCCATGGATTCTTTACTAGTTGACATGCTTAAAACAAATGCCAAAACGAACTTCGATTACTAGTTGGCATTCTTACAGTAGGCACTCATAACCAATATTTTTTTGAAAACTTGGTATAAGACTGAAGGACCGACTAATCCAAGGGGTTTAGTCCCACCCACCGTTCACAAGTGGAGGACCCCATTTAAAGCCAAAGTGAAACTCTATGGACTAACCCACCAAAATTGGCATTGGAGAAATTGAACCTACCTTGAGATTCATAAAACCAATATTATTTGGGAATTTATCGGTGAAAACATTAGGACCGGCACTCTTAAATTACATCGACCATTTTCTTTTTCCAATTTGAGGTTATCATTTATTAGATAGGGGTTTTATATTTATATGAATTTGTTTCTTATGAAATAAAATAAAAGTGGTTTTGATATAAATAATTTAGTTTTTCATCAATATGATTGAAAAAATGGTTTTCAATCATAAACTAAGATTTTTCCTCTCTTCTATTAAAAATGATTTTCTTCAAAAGCTAATAAAAATAGCTTGTTATTTTCATCATAAAAATAATTTTTGAAAAAACTTACACTCAAACATTACCAAAACATCAAAATAATTTATTTTAAATCTTAAACAAACGGGAAAACAATAACTGCCTAATTTGCAATTACCATGAATTATTATCTGGGAAGCCAATATTGGGAGCTGCAGTGCGTACTAGAAAGAAGATAAATATAGATGAATATATGAGATTTTGACTACTTGAGGAAAGGCCAATGCATTCACAAGATAGGAACACAAAATTCTAACAATCTTTGTTCAGGAAAATGGAAGTACCATCAACCAAAATGGCGGTGTATGTGGTTTTATCCTCGATCGAAAAACTTGCATCACTTAACTACAATCACAGTCCATACACAAGAAAAGCACTACATAAATCAGTTTCAAGATCTACCAGTACCCAATAGAAAAACACAGTCAGTGGCTCAACTTAAGTTATAGTCCAATGGCTAGACCTTTCAGAGTTGAAGAGTTCATGGCTTGTGTGCAAGGAGGGAGAATTTTATGCATACAAATCATTGAAACAATGCCAGATTTAATAGGGTCTTTTCACAGTATCAATGTAACTTGGAATGCAAATCAAGCACACATGTACAAGTTTTGCCAGGTGAATGTAATTAGTTTAAGATCTGAATATTGAGAAAGAAGGATACAAGCAGATAATCAATGCTTTTACAGCCGTGGTTGGAGTTTAATAATAAGTGGCAGTCATACTTCAGAATACATTCAACAACCACAGAAAATAAAGAGACTAAACCTAGGATATAGTTTTGTAAGGATTCAAATATGAAGGTCATAATTTGTAACGGATTACTCAGGTTGTTAGAAGAACAAAGAGAATAAATGAACAGAAATCAAAAGAGCTAATCAACATCATATATCTTAAAATTTGGGTTGGGCTTAACTCAACCCTTACAAAACCGGCTTTTAAAGGGTGGCCTGCCTATCACTTATAAACATATTGTCATGGATTCTTTATGGCATGGTTCCAGACAAAATCTATATATGTTTCAGACAAAATTATAAAGATCATATACATCATGTACACATCTTTCCAGATACACTACCTCTGAGAACTTCCACAATTTTAAGAACCAATGGCTTGAGCTAATTCAAAATAATGATGCCTAACAAGCTGTTTATCCGACTGACCCTTCAAGTTTCAAGCTCATGAGTTGGTTCACCTCGGAGCCAAATTCATCGGGAAGTTCATTGAAGACATCACGGCAAAATCCAGAGATCATAGCAGCCATTGCTTTTTCATACTCTATTCCTCTCTGTTGAAAGTAAAATAACTGATCTTCACCAATTTTCGACGTACTAGCCTCATGCTCAATTCTTGCTGTTGGATTTTTCACCTAGAAAACAATTGCAATTTCATGAGCAGAAGTCTTGAGGCAAGTTTCTTGACATTACAGAATAGAAAAAAGGGTGAAAATAAGAAGGAAACAAATAGGAAGTAGTAGGAGTTAACTTGGGTATGGAAACTGTGCACAATAATGCTATCAAATAAACAAAGAACTAAATCCATATCAACAATGAACTATTTTTTGTCTCAACCAAACACTGTAAGAGTTTTAGCCTCCTGTAAACAAAATAAAAGACACACTTCTTCAAGCTATATGTATACACACACCAAAGTTGTGTTCAATCAATATAGAAAATGGGGTCATGTAAATCAGGCCTAAAACCTAATATCAAATAGTTGCAGGATACACCAACAATTTCTAGTGTTCTTCCGCCAATAATTTGATCTAGACCACGTGTATTAGTTGAAAAAGTACTAATTTAGTGCAACAGAACAACCATAGAACCCCCTATGAATGTTGATCTAAACTGCTGGATCCTAGAGTGGCTGAACTGTAATGATGTTCGAGGCTCACAATTTTTAGTACAATTCTGTGAAAAGTCTGGTATGTTAGGAATCAGGATGTGTTTAATGGTACTCCAACAGACCCAATCTGTTTGGCTCAGTCTGCAGTGCAGGTTGTGCAGGTACATGTTGCAGCAACCGCAAAATTAAGACCCACACAGGTTTGCAGGAACAGGATTAATGCAGAAACAAATCAAGTTATGCAACATACTCTGTCGGTTGACGCAGGTTGTTTCCCTAATGGACAAACTGGTTGGGGGATGGTTCTAAAAAACCAGGAGGGGATGGTCATACACAGTGCGTGCAGACTAAAGGATATTCATGTTGATCCAATGCTGGCAGAAGCAATGGCAGTCAGGTGGGCCTTACAATATGCAACAGCTCAAGGTATCCAAAGTGTGGAAGTAATTAGTGATGCGCTGGGAGTAGTTAACTGTGTCAACAAGAACAGTGTTGTGGTATCTATTGAACCTTGGAAATTATTAGAAAAAATCCCATTTGTAATGGTTAAACATGTGAACAGAGAGCTAAATAGTGAAGCTCATAATCTTGCTTCTTTAGCCAAGATAGTTGGTACTAAGTTTTGGTTGGGGAATGCCCCTCCAAACCAAGTTAATTTTTCTGCTGCTACTACTGTTGTAGGCCATGAGCAGGCCAGTTCCTGTTTCTAATCAATGAAATCTTTGAACTTCAAAAAAAAAAAAAAAAATATAGTGCTTAAATCATAGCTATATAATTGGCCACAATAGTTGTCTAAACAATAGCCATTCTCACCATGTTATGCTTGATAAAAGGCATGAACATCTGTATGATTTGGAACTTAATATAATCAGGGTTAAATGACTCGAACTATTTTAGTTAAACTCATTTTGTTAATTTATCAAACACATTCAAGACTAACTTTCTATATCAATATTACTGTGAGGATTTCTTCCATTACTTCAAATTGGTCAAATAAATGTTCAAACCTTTATATCTGTCTCCCCTTTCAACTAGAAACCACAAATACAACGCGACATGCAAATACAATGACATAGGTAAGAAGATACAACAAAACATATAACTATAAAACATAACACATGAAATTCATATAGAAACTCCAATCTTAGAAAATATATACAAAGTGTCTATGAAGTATGCACAAATACAGCCTACATATTTTGAAATTCCCATGCTTCCTTATCGCCATCTTTTAAATTTATCAATCAGTATACCATAAGTATTAACTAAAAGCATTAACAAGTAACAATGAAAATCACTAACACAATGTAAATATGAAATTATCAACTAAAGTTGAAAGCAAAACAGGAAGAAAAAAAAATGTTACCTGAATGTAAGGATAGGTATTGGCAGCAGCACTATCACCAATAAGCATGGAATCACACTGCGGAGAGTTTTTCGCATTCTCCGCCTTAGACTGAACCTGAAAAAGTCCTCTATAACAATTCCTTGAATGTCCAGCAGAAATACCCTTGGATATAATCCGACTCTTTGTATTCTTCCCTTTATGTATCATCTTAGTCCCCGTATCCGCCTGCTGATAATTATTCGTCAAAGCTACCGAATAAAACTCACCAACACTCTCATCTCCCTCCAAAACCACGCTCGGATACTTCCAAGTAATCGCGGACCCAGTTTCCACCTGGGTCCACGATATCTTGGACTTCTTACCAGCACACAATCCTCTCTTGGTCGCAAAATTATAAATCCCACCTTTCCCATTCTCATCACCCGCGTATCAATTCTGCACCGTCGAATACTTAATCTCCGCCCCCTCTCTGCAGTACAACTTAACCATTCGTTCATTCATTCTATTATCTCATTTCTCATCTTTCTCTTTTTCCTCTTAATCCTCTTGATTCCACATAATGTAGCACCTCCAAGTTTCCCCCATTGTTAAATACTCCGCTTTCTCCTTCTTCGCCTATTGCTTCTTTCATTCATTACCAAAGTACGTAACTAATCTCTCGCTCTCTCATTCTATTCAATTACGTTACTGCTAGCAATGTACTAATGTGTTTGCATAAGTGTCTTTTTCTGATCAAATATAAATTACATTTTTGTAGTTTTATAGAACATGGGAGTTCCTCGAGTTGGCTGTTGAAACCTGTTACTGAAAGCACCTTGCAACTGTTTGTGCTTATTTCTCTATGGATTTCAACCAAAGTCAGTCAGGATTTCGAACAATTGCTGTAGAAAAACAAAAAAGTCAAGTGTTGCATGATATTTTGCTCACCAATAATATCATATCATGCTTTAATACGTTTAGCAAACATTTTCAGTGAAGTAAAAGATTACATGTTTTAAATTTATAATACCTTAATTCAATAGAGCTAGCAATGGAACCTGTTGATGGAAGAACAAATATATAGGTGTAACAAGGATTTGGAACCAATATGTTGTCGTTTTACCGCTGAAATGACCGATACAATTTTCAGTTTAGTACTGAGAAGATAAAATTGACGAACAAGACTCAACTGATTAGATTGGTGCAAACTGAAATATTCTTTCTTCTTGAAGGCAAGCTGACTGTGCATCAGAACATTACTTTTGGTAAATTGTCATTCCAATGTTTGTTTTCAGCGTGCTTTGTCATGGACAATTTTTTTACAAAATATCAAAAGAAGAAACCTGGTTTTAAATACAATTTGGAAACTGGTTTGACATAACCAAACAGGAAGACATCTGGTTCGGTTTTGAAATGCAATCCTTATTATTTGGTTTCAATTTGGATGTAGTTTAGCTCAATAAATATCTAATTGATGTACACGTACACTCCTAATTGCAATTCGCTGAATTATGTTCCTGAGAATTTAATGAAGTTGATTGGCTCCCCATTGCATACTCATACTCTTCCTTTTGAATTATCTTTTTGCATACGTTACAACGTACTCTATTTATTCTGTTATTATATATTCTTTCTTTCTGTATTTCTGACTTTCAGACATTTGAGCACCCTTCCAAATTAATAAAGTATAATGCCAAAATATGCAGTGAGTGACCGAGTACAACAACGTATATGTATTGAAAATGTAGTTTCTGTATCCGGGTTCATTTCATTTTCTTGGTTTATCCTTATTATTTGGTTGCAGGATTAGGATGATATCTTGAATGAGCTGAATCATCATATCCTTAGTTTGGATGTATTTTGGGTAACCTTCTTCATATTCGTCCGCCAGAATGGTGTTTTAGCAGGTGTGCATTGCTTGCTGCGTAAGAAATTAGACATCTAGGATTGTAGAAGACAGAAAGTTTAGGGATTACATGTAACCATACTGGAAAGAAAAAAGAAAAAAAACTTCAACAAATTTAAAAATTGACTATATATTATATTTACCTATTGTTGGCAGTCAGTCATCAACGAAATAGAATTGAGTGATTTATTGTGATTAGACCAGCTATTCACGTCTAACTTGGTAATAGAAGGTGAATTAAGAAGAGAATATGCATAACAAAAAGAAATTGCTCTTCTCCCAACAAAAAACATTTCACTCCCATATAAACTGACCAAAATACCCCGCGTGAGTTAAGTCACGCAGATGTTAAACCCAACGTGACGTCAATCACGTTCACTATCCCACGTGATTTAACTCATGTAGGTTATAACCCAGCGTGAGTTAACTCACACAGATTGTACTTCAGCTTACCGAACGTGAGTTAACTCACACGGAGCATTGCATTTTGATCAGTTTGTATAGGAGTGAGCAAAACTTGATGGGAGAAGAGCAATTTTCTAGGAAAAAAAATGGAAAAAGAAACTTCCAAGTTCCAACTGAGTCTTGCTAAGTTGCTAAATGAAGAATAAAAAGAAAACTGCTTTCTTCACCTCCAACACGAGTTAAAAGAATCACCAAGGGAGGTTTTGCTGTACAAAATTTTATATACCAAGAGTTTATGTTCAGACAATATAAATTTTTTTTCTCCACGTGAATCTAATCAAAATAAATGAGAGTCAATTTTATAGGTTAATGTATCCAAATACATCTATATGATGTGATTTGATTGAATCATATATGTTAGTGTATCGAAATACATCTATATGATATGATTTGATTGAATCCAAATGTAAAAAAGATTTATAACGTTGGTGTATCCTAATTAAAAAGCTAAATTAGAAAGAAAAATATGTATGGAACTAAATTAGAATTTATTCATTAAACAAACCAAACCACAAGCAAGAATACAACCATATACTACTTTTTCTTATAAGAAAAATTTAACGTGAAGATATGATGCCCTAATAAAACTCAAAACGTTTAAAAATGTATTTATATTTACTTCTCTTCAAAAACATCAACCGAGTTTAAATCTGTGAGTTTCAAATTCTCAATAGACCAAGCTTTTGAAGTTGACTATTATACTTCTGTAAATCATTTACTCCTATATTATACTTGTACATGTTGACTAATGAGTCTATTTTCTTTTTTCAGTTCAGCATTGTGGACCTTGGTTGATTCAAAATGCTATTAATTAACTAAGTCTACATTCCACAGCCACAACCAAAACTATGCTGACTATTTGACCACCGTCCTCAACCAAAAGAACCAATATCTTTATTTGTTACGTCACAATATCTGTACTGTACAAGAAAAATGCACACCAAAATCACTGCTGACGCCATCTTTTGAATATGAAACCTTCAGTTTCCAACAGCAGCAATATAAACCCAACTCACCAATTTCTATTACTTGCTAGCTGTTTTCGATTCTTCTGTCGGTAGAGTGTGCACTTTGACCATAATAATCTATAAGAAAATGACCACAATAATATATATATTTCATGCAGGACCACCATTTCTTTTTTGTGTTTGTTAAGAAAAATATTGCAAAATCAAATACATTTGATTGAGGGTGGACCAATGAGACCCGACTCCGGGAACATTTATAAATAACTAGAGTAAAGACGGATATAGATTAAGTATATATTATTGACTACATGCAATAAACATATTTGAACTGTCTGATCTTAATCGAACGAAGTAAATTATAAATTTGGATTATTTATAAAAAGAAAATCTATAGTTTGTGCTTAAAATATGGATCGTCCTAGTGTGGTTAACAGTCGTGTAGTCACACAATTTGGATTTCGGAAAGACACTCATGTGCAGGGGTAAAATAGATATGGCTGACTAACATGAGTCTACATCGAACCTACTTTTAGCATAGGAGGCTAAGTCAGAATTGCCTTTTTATTTTAGATAAATAAGCATAAGACTTTTAAAAAACTTAATTAACTAAAGAGGTCAGGACTCGAGCACAAAGTAAAATAACTTATGAAAATTAAATAATTTAAGAATGCAACTAAAAATGAACGAGGGTCGAGGAAGTATTTGTTAAGATCAAGTTCATCATAACATTTATATGACATTAATAAAATGATTTAATTCGTCTATGTTGGGTTCAAATGTAAGTGTTTAAGTCTCATGTCACAAATAAAAGTATAGAACGTTAGATATAAATAAAGACGATTCAAATATCTAATGTTTTAAGATTTTGGTGGAGATGTGACGTTTTTCCTCTTATTTTTACATCGGTAATCAACCACAATCGTTACATCATTATAAACATTGGAATTTTTTCTAACCATTTTTAAAGTTACACAATTGATGGCGATCCAAGTGAAAAACAATTTACATCATCCGTTTATTGACCTAACACCGTATTGTGTCCTTCACCAAATGCATGCATGACATTGCCTCCAGTCCTTAGTACGTACGTAGTACCTACTTCCAATTTCCATCTCTCTCTTTCTTCCAACACATGCTGGGACAGTGTGTTCTCATCCACCAACAGAATCCTAGGTAATTTTACTTTGTTGAAATTTACCTCTGTACTGTACATATAGATTGTTGTCTTGTCTTGTTCCACAAGATCATTAGAGTATTCTCACAAGCCACGAAAAGAAACTTCACATTTTTTTTGTCTACAAAGTCATTTTAAGAAACTCTATGGGTCAAGGAATATATTACTAGTACAGTAATTACTAGTAATATATACTAACAAACGTGTGAATATTATTTTTTGTCAGTATGTTCCTGTAAAATGACGAGCAATTATTTCTGCAATAATAATGAGAGAGGATAGATATATCCTTCCAATAACATAAACAATGTTCATTGTTTAATTGTTGGTTACAAATAAAGAGATTAAATAATTACAAATAGAAATATTATGATAAAAATATATAATTAATACATTTGAAGATTTGAAAGGGGTACTACTAAGAGCATAAATATCGGCACTTTTTTAGAGTGTCTTAGCAGATTTTATGACATTGTGTCATATATTGCACTTTGTCCAACAAGTTGGGTGGTAATGCATTGCCACCCTCTCTTTCCTACTTTTTGATGTAAAAAATAATATAAAATTAGAATATGATTTTAAATTATAAATTTGGATAAATGATATGGATATTTAGAAAATGTAATTTAGTGGTTTAAATAATTAGAAAGTGTAAAATAATATAATGTATTCAGTGGGACCCATTTATACCACCTATATGGATGGTATAAATGTGGGTGCTCTAAAAAGTTTTTAAGAAGATTTCTCAAGATGATAATATATTTGACAAGCCATATTAGATAAATTGTTGTTAATTAATTGGGAACTTCTACGGTACACCCGCAAATTATGGTGTACTGGTACTCTTACTTTAAAAAATCTATAAATTAATCATCATTTTTATGAATTAAAGAGCTATTTGTATTTTAGAAAATATCATTTCATAAGAAAAAAACATTATTTCATTGTTTATAAAAATCATAGTAATTTTTTTTACATTTTATTGTAAAAAATAATCAAAATTCTTTATTATGAGTACTAAAAATTCAGAAAAATTAAATTTTATTTCGTCGACGTTTTTGATAAATAAGATTTAATTATTATAATTATAGGCGATAAAAAATAATTTTTCTCTTCAAAAAATTACACATTTAACTATTAATTTAATGATTTGGTGTACCAATACATTCAAACCTTTGGGTGTACCATAGAATTTGCCTAATTAATATCCCTATCTTACGTCTGAAATAATACACATGTGTTTTTAAACGTGAGTTCGGTGGTAAAAATTTAATTTTGTAACCTTTCGAAAATGATTACAAAATATTTATTAGTGTCACTTTAGTTAATAAAAAAATTTCTCGTTTCCATTTTAAAAATAATAATAATAAATAAAAAATAATCTCTTTCTCCAATTTTTTAATCTAAAAATATGAAATATTTCAATAGATGGCCTAGTAGAAATATATACTAGGAACGCAAGTAAGTGAGAATTTGTATGATACTTGCCGGTAAGAGCTAATAAGTTTTACAACCTGAGAATGTCGAGTTCAAATCTCCATTGAAGCCATGTTAAAATAGTCATCAGTATCACATAACTTAATACAAAAATTCCACTTTTTTAGTATACTCTATTTATTCTTCCTCATTTTGTCTTTACATTCCAACTTTAAAGTAAAGTTTGTTAAACGACAAACAAATATTACACGATTGCTCGTACTCTTGCAAGAACGACAAATATTTGGGTAAATAAAAGAGATTATTCCTTTTTATATTGAACTCATTTTTATTAATTATATGAGTTAAGACTCTACTATTGTTTCTGGATTTGAGTAGTCATTTTCCTCTCTTTAATTAAATGTTAATCATAAAAGGAAAAAAAGTGGTGGCACCGGTCAACGTAATCTTATTAGCATGGTGCACCGGCAAACATGCACCTATAATTTAGGATAGTGGATATATTATTCGATTAATTCTTTTTGCATGAATCCAAACATTATCTTTCGATATCAATTAAGTTGTAAAGTAGAAAAGGCTATGGAGATATTTGTTTTGATCTTCATGCATGGTATAGGTACTCACTCTTCCTACGAGTATTCAATTAATGGGGTACACAATGCAACGAATATTGGAACAGGCTGCCGATGAAGTAGGCTAAATTAATTTATATATCATGATGAATTGAAAGCCATATATATGAGACAGATGGATTATTTTTCTCATCCCCGTTTCTATGGATTCCTTGGGATCCCCATTAAATGTCTCGGTCTCACAATAAATTGACCAAAAGTTAAGTAAAAATGTTAAAAAGTGTTCTTAAGATACTTATTTTAGAATTATAAGGACGGAACTTTTTATTAAGATAATTGTATATTCAATACATTGAAACCTTATAAATGAACTTTTTTTATATAGGATTTTCAAATCATTTCATCTTTTGAATCCTTAAGAGCATTTGTTAGCGTAATCCTTTAAAAATATATATAATTTTAGTTATTTTTAAAACCGTTCTAAGTTTATATATCTTTAGTAAAAAATAATCATATGAAAAGACCAAAAACCAAATTATAAAATTAAAACTATACCTACAATAAATGATGTTATAGTATTTTAGTTGAGGTCGGGGAATCAGCAGGGCAGAGGTACTTCCCAGGTCTCCATCTTCGAAGTGCTCACGTGGAACATTCCTCCCCATCCCCGTTCTTGTGGGGGAAATTTCCTAACTTTGGAGCCCCAAACAAGGAATTCTCAATGGAGATTTCCTCGCAGGGATTCACAGTGATAAATCCTCATTGACATCCCTATAATTAGTTTCATGTAATGGATGATTGTGCAGTAAATATTTTTCGTTTGTACTTATGTCACCACCGAACTTCATATTTCTAAAGTGATATTTCTACAAGAATTAGAGGTTCAAAACCAAGAGAATGTTGCAAAACTCTAAAAAGTTGAGAGAGAAAAACACTACTTTTAGAATTGAGATTATCCATTCGTGGGAGTATAAATTATAATCAAATATCAATTATGCTTTCTTTTCGTAATAAGTGGAGATTTATTTTAGGGCTTCATATTTTCTGTGCAAATCAACTTAATAACCGTTAAAAATCAAAATCCAAAATAGTTCATAACATTTTTATACTAGAAATAAATTAATCTTTATCTCAATATAATAGAGAACTGATTTATCTTCAATATGAAATATAAGACATTATTTTAAAGGGTTTTGTTAGAAGTCACCTATGAAGGTGTTTTTTAGCAACCCACACCTCAAGGTGTGATTTTCACTTTTTAATTATAAATTTGTTAAAAGACACCTTCATAAAAATTAGTTGTTTTCTTTTAACAAATGCTCATAGAATAACTTGTTAAAAGACACTTTCATAAAAGATGTCTTCTAGCAAAATCCTATTTTAAATTTTGTTTTTCTATCGAAAGATTGAACTAATCCGCACGAAAATTTAATTGAGCATAATACTCTTTCACAATAATGCCAATAATGACATGTCAAACTCCATAAGCCTTCCATAATTTTCTCATTTCCATTGATCTTGTCGACCTATGATTCCAACTAGCTCAATTTCTTTCAGTTTTCCCACACATCCCTACCTGTACAGAAAATGTACAACTGTGTTATAGTTGGTTCAATTTCTTATTAATGCAATAATTACTCAATCTTTTAAAATAAAGTATAAGACAATCTTTCTCTTATTACATGGACCCAAAAGAAAATGATCAATGGACATTTGCCTGATACGTAAAGCTAAATTTTTTACCTTTCTGCAAAATATAGTTCACTATGTATGTACGTGTATCTTGTTGTTGATGATATGATTTTTAACTGACTCCACATTGTTGCTTGGTTGATGCATGTCCTTGTCCTGTCCCCATAGACATGTATGTCTTTCTCTTTGGCCGGAAATTGCCTAAAGAAGCATGATTTGTCATCATGAATGTATCTATGCTCGAGTACCATTAAAGTGAAGTGACTCCACGAAATAAAGAAAGATCCATGGTCCACCAAAAGTAATTTTTTTTTCAAAAAATAAATTGTGGTTCGTTCATTTTTTTTTTGTAAAAAAAGTTTTTTTTGGAAAGGTAACTCATTTTATTTCATCCAAAATATTAGAGTCAATACAATCGGGAGGATGAAAGAAAATATTGAGACTAGCATGTAATATAGACGCCTAAGGAAGGTTATGATCAACTATATTAACTAGTCTCTTAATATAAGCTAGAACATAACTAGCATTAGATAAAAGCAAAGTCCTACAATTAGAGAGTAAACTTCATAGTTCATTCATATAGGAGCTATTATTAAGGACTGCATTCATAACTAGTTGACAATCACTTTCGAATACTACCTGATTTAGGCCAAGGTCAAGAGCAATTTGGAGGGCTTGTTGTAGAGCGGTAGCTTCACACTTAGGTGCGGTTGTAACATAAAGAAAGACCATAGAGTTGCCTTGGATAAGATGTCCAAGGTTGTCTCGAAAACAAATGTCAACACCAAATTTTCCTTCGGCTTTGAAAAGGGCACAATCAATATTACATTTGATCCAATCTACTTGTGGTTTAGACCAAAATGGAGTAGCAGATTGTACATCATCATTGAGACGATAGCACCACATGTAAAAAAAAGTTAGAGGATGAAAAATTATATAATTAGTAAAAGAGATTTTAAGACACATTTTACAATGAGGAGGGATATACATATTTTTACACAAAAACTTTTAAATTTTATAAAAATACTTTAAATAAGCAATTACTCTTTCCAAATGAAATATATATAAATAAAGGGTATTTCAATTGATAAAAAATAAAATAAAGGAAATTTCAATTGAAATATTTGAATTGCTTAAAACTATAAATTCTATTGAATTTTTAATCATTTCATTCAAATACACTCTTAATTTTTTTAAGGTATGTGTATTTTAAGAAAATTATATATTTCTTGACAATTGCTTCCCAATGGTAATAGACACTATTTTCCCATTTAATAAAAAAAGTATACTATTCTTATCTTAAAGCCATTTGCTCTTTCATCTTTGTTATATTAAATAATTGAGCTTTTTTTAACATATAAAAATTGAAGAAGAGATAAATTATTACTCCCTCCATCCCAAAATATTAAGTAAAAATGGGTCAACATAAGTTGATGCATTTAGTCCAACCAAATACATCAACTTATGTTGACCCATTTTTGCTTAATATTTTAGGACAGAGGGAGTATTGAGTAAAGTGTTGCTTATCATCATCTCATGTAAGATTTGAAATTCGTCCCTTTTAGTCATCAATGGTGTTCCTAAATCTTCTCAGTTTGGGATTCGAACCATTTGGTTCAAGATTTTTTTTGGGGGGATATTTTAAACTTTTTGTGTTTGGTTCAATTTTTAGGAGAGGAGAGGGGGCAAAGGGATGAGAGCAAAATCCCTCATAAACTCATTTATTGCTCCGGCTTAATTTTTTGTGAAGTGAATAGTTTAAAATCATGAGATTGTTTTACGATTAGAAGTTTTATTATATCTTTAGGGCAAAAAGGTAAATTAGCTTTAATTAAAATTTCTCCCCTCTCTTTGTTAGCCAAACACATTTTTAATTTAAATCCCTCTTCTCCCCTTCCCTTTCCTCTTTTGAACCAAACATATAATTAATTAAAATATCTCTCATCTTCTCCCCTTCCTTCCCCTTCCCTCCATTAAAATCTCTCATCTCCCCTCCCTTCCGTTGAACCAATTGTAGGGTAAGTGGTCATATATGGTAGTTCATTCCCTAAAGCAAGTATAGATGTATGATATATACTTTAAAGAGACGTATATACAAAGAGATGTATGATATACTTAGCTGGTTCGTACAAAGATAGTTGTCATTAATCATTATCATTAGATAACAAACACTAGTACTAAAAGCAAGTTAATATATGTTTTTGTTATTTATTCATAATTATAATAGAAAAGCAAGTTATAAAACAGTGTTAGATAAGAGAATGAATGCTTAAGATGTGATGCTTATACCTATACATTCGGGGTATCTAAGAATTTGTTAATTCCAATTTGAAAGTGGCTTTTTTTTTAATCAGTTTGTGTTATTGGCAATTAGTGTATAAAATTATGCACTTGGGTCCATACTTAGTGTATCCAGCTATGGTTCCTTTGTCTTGTCTTGCGTTCTTATCCTTGCCTTTAAACCTTTGGCAGTGAACACCAACTTGAAGTCACCTTGGTTTCTATCATTCCATGCCATGCATGATTGCTTTGATAATTTAATAATAAACGAAATTAGAGAATAGAGAATAAAGTTATTAATAATGCTTAACTATTTATATTACAAACATGATTTATTATTGTCATTATTGTGGAACAATCAAGTGATGTTAAACCTAATCCAACAAACCAATAATTTCCATAAATGTTGACCATTTTCGTGTGAGATATGCTATGTACCATATAGGTTGACCGGCCCACCGTTAGGCATTTGATCAATTATTATTAATTCAAGTATTTTGATGTCAACACTTAATCCAATCTTTTTCTTGTTATTAGTTTTCTTTCTTTTTTTCCTTGCTCATTCTTCTTTATTGTGTGCAATAAATCCAATATAGTAAACCTAAACAAATATCTTATGAATGTCTTTTTTGCTTTTCTTAATCTTATGAATATATTTAAGAAGAGAATTGTTATATGTAGCGAAAACAAAATTACAAATTAGTTGTCCCGAAAAAAATAATCTAAGATGTATAATGATCGACTAACCACAAGGTAGATATTGTTTTAATAGGTTTGATCTTGAATATACTCATTATACCTTTGTGATTGTTTCACAAATCACAATGTTGTTTTTTGTGAGAAACAACACTTCTCATTTAAAAATGTCTCAAACATAATTCGAGTTGTGAGAGATTGATATTAAATGAACTATACTCGAGAAGATTAAGTTTCAAAACCCTAGGTTCAAAACCTGAAAATCTTAAATTAAATGTAAGTTTGTTAAGTCTTTATCTAAAAAAAGTTTATTGAGTAATTTGCTAAAAAAAATAAGTCTCTTGAGCAGATTATCCCTACTATTGACGTAGATTATTATTATTTTATTTAAAATGTCAAGAGTCATGCTAAGTGCTAATGTATATGGACATTAGTTAAGTATATATAAAAAGAGTAAATTTTATATTAAAAGGAACATTTTTTACACTATTATACAAATTCTAAGAAAAAAAAATTTCTCAAAAAAAAGAATTTTTTTATTTGTTTCCTTAACTATAGCCACATAAACTTCTTAGCATTTTCCCCATTTCAATTAATAAATGAATTAGAAATAGGAGATTGTGATAGTGGATGATGGTGATAGGTGGTTAATTATGAGTTAGTTGGTGTTCTATGATTTGAAATCACCAATGCATAAGTAGCCTGCGTATCATTCTCTCTTTTCTTGAATTCAATCATGTATATAATGTTGCATTTCTTTTAAGAACAATTCTCGACAAAAAGCTACAGAGGCAAATTTGGAATCAAAAAAATAAAAATATCATTTTGGTCCTTTAAAATTTTAAATACGGTGAATAAGCTTTTTCAGAATAAAATTTTGCAATTAAATATTTTTCAAGTTTTTTTCCTGCAAAATTTGATGAACTGCAAAGTGTACATCGACAACTATATTGATTTACATATAGATATAATTCTATATATACCTATATACATATAGATTCTTTATAAAGAGAAGAGACAATTGTAGATTTAAACATGTATTCTTTTTATATTGTTGCTTCTAATATTTTCTTCATGTCTTCAACGAGTTTATATCGTACAATAACATGTATATTCAATGCTTCACATGTTTCTGAGTTTAAATCGTACAATAACATATGTTTAATGCTTCACATGTTTCTAATTGCTTAACATGCTAAGTGCTAACTATCTAAGTGCCAAGTATATGTCTATGCATTTGTACATACCATCTTAGGATTAATGTGGATATGACATCATCTATTCACATTTTCCAAATGAATTCATGTGATAAACATTTCACATACTCGTGCATTAGAACATGTTCATCCACGACCATATGAATTATGTTCATACCGTTGTTTTTCTTATTTATGTTTTGTCTTTCATGATTAAACACTTATCCATATTAGGTAATACTTTTTTTTTAACAAACTAAAATGATATATTATAAACAACGATGAATCACCCCGCACAAGATGTGTAAAGGGAGAACCACCCTAGAGTATTTACACGGCAAAGGTGCTAACAAAAAAAGGCACCAACCAAAACCGACAAGAGAAAATTACAAATGAGGACCCATACAAGGGATTGGGTTTTGCCACCAGTCGTGATAACTGTAATTAAAATTCGCCCGTCCTACTTTCAGTCAAAGAAATGAATAAAGCTTCACCTTATCGAGCCATATTAGGTAATACTTAAGGAGGAGAAATAGACTAGCCATTAATTCTATTGCTACCAAGAAGTTTTAAGAATGTATTTTATTTAATTTAAATTATATATATGTAAAAGTGTAGAATGTTACATAGTTGAGCATCATTTTTTTTAATTTTTTTTGCAAAAATAAATGATATTCATTCATTCAAATTGGTAGAGTACATCGATATAATGAAAATTCGCTAAAAACAAAAAGGATGAATCTGTGAACAAACTCACAGCATCCATGTTAATAGCATACAACGGCAAAGTACTAAAGCCTACACATATGACTATATTTAAGTCTCCGGAATACCCATGTCTCCGGATATGCAACGTTGAAGACTCTAAAGTCATTGATTTGATCTGTACTTGATCGAAGCTGATCTGACAATCTGAACCGAACAAACACTTGAATGAAACAAGAAAGGCAAACAACGTCGCACAAAGACGACGAACAAAACAAGGTCGCACTAAGACGACGAAATCAAAAAAGAAACGAAATAGATGTGTAAATCACTTATTTTGATAAAAGGGAAATAGAAACTAGGATTTTGGTGACGGCTTCCAAGAGAGAGAAAGCTGAACATCACTTTTAAAAATGAAGTTAATCAAGTTTTAATTCATTCTAGAATCCGATGTGTATTTAATATTTATACCCTAAAATTGTTGTATTTTGAATTATGTTTCAAAATGGGGTTCGGAGTGTCACAATTCTTTCAAACGACCCGTTTTTTTTTTTTTTTTTTTTGTCAAGTAGCCTAGCGGCTGGAATTCACCTCTTTTAAGGTGAATAAGTGGACTGTCCGGGGTTCGAACCCCGACCCCTGCATATAACAATGTATATCCATGCCAACTGAGCTATGCTCACGGTGACTCAAACGACCCGTTCTTAATTGAAGCTAATTAATCACTTAAATTAAATCAATTATTTTTTAAAAAATTGGTTTGAAGACGAAACATCGTAAACTATAATTTTATTTATGATGCAACATGAAATAGAATTAATTACACTATTAACAAAAAAAATTATAATAGTAAGTAAGATGACATATTAAATTCAAAAGTTTGATCTAGTCGTAAAAAGATATATTTTTTAAAACGATCCACCCTTAATCAAAGTTTATTACTCACTTGAATCTAATTACTTAATTTTTTATTTGGTTTGAAGACAAACATCCTAAGCTATAATTTTATTAATGATGCAACATGAAAACGAATTAATTATAGCAATAATTTATTTATAAGAGTGAGAAAGATGATATTTGATCTAGTCGTAAAAAGACATGCCGAGTCCCGCCGATATGGGTGGGGATTGTCTAGGTCGAGTTAGGTTTTGCAAGACCTAAGTTTGGTCTGTCAAAAAATGTAAGGCATACGGCCAGTCATAGGCTTACTTTTTAGGACTAAGTCTCACCTTTTGAAAGTCTGATATGGTCTCCTAGTCTGTTTAAAAGTCAATTTTATATAAACATCTTAAATAGCAATGTGATCTAAGGTTAAATATACTAGAAAACTAATAGATCAATGATATTAAACTCTCTTTTGATATTTAACATGAAGTTTTAGAGAACTTTACTATATATTATATCATATTTCAATTCTTATTTATAATAATAATTTTAAATATACAAAAAATTAATGTATATTAATAAGCTTGAATTACTGTTAAAGGTTAACAAATTTATAATTTAATTCAAAGTAAAATATATAATATAGTAATAAATAATATTATTCATATTTACCTAAGTAGGTCAGCATAATAGACATAAAAGACCTTTTTTAATAGTGTGTTACATGTCCTAATAAGCTAAGTAGACTTCTAAAAAACCTAGGTTTTCTCTATTTAAGGAAAAAAGTCTAGCCTAGTCTGGCCTATCGTAGACTAGGTCGTTGTCCCTTGTAGGCCGACCTGAGTTATTTCCATCCCTACCCGTTGATGTTATTGGAGGAAAATAAATATAAATACAATTTGTAAATACTTTTTGATCCATAAGATATTCTTTGTCTTAGAATATCATCCTCTCATCTTAAATTTTCGTTGTAAAAAAAAATTGACATATAAATAAACTATCTATAAGTTTTAGTTTTCTTTTTCCCTCAAAAAAAGTTTTAGTTTTCTTTCATATATGATATATCAATTAAAGTTATTAAATTTCATTTCATTCCATCTAAATATCAGTTTCAAACTGTTGAAATAAAAATAAATAAATATGGAGAGCTTAGAGAAACAAAAGGTAAATAAATATGCAATAAAGAAAGGCAAATTAACAGCCCAAATGGGATGTATATCGCAGTAGTATTAAAAAGTAAAGGCTAAACAAAAGGTATATAAATATTTAAACAGGCTAGCAGACCATATCAGACTTTCAAAAGGTCAGACTCAGTCTTGAAAAGTAAGCCTATAATCAGCCGTATGCCTTACATTTTTAAACAGGCTATATATATGTTTTTATTTCCAAATAAGTTTAGAGAAACTTATTGTGTTCCTTTATTTTGTTCCTTTATTGCAAATAAGTTTGTTCCTTTTATGGTTTTTTAACACAAATTTGGAAATATATATGTTTTTTTAGAGGAGGAGGGAGGGTCTATTCATGTGTCCTTATATATTTAAAATAAATTGTAAGCTTGGTAGCTTTTTTTTAGAGAGAATAGACACTTTACCAAACTGATATTATTTCACCCTTCTATAAACTCTTCTTTTTATTGTCGTATGTATTTTGTTTGAAATTTGGAGAGTAAGAAGTGATACCACTATGGTCTTTAGTCTTTACTCTTTAGAGAGATGACAAACACAAAAAATTATCTACAAATAATGTGATAACATTAAAGTGACGGGGTACTCAAATCTTTAAATTGCAACATTTAACGATTAAGTTATTGGTTGAATTGGTTATTAATCAGAGTTTATTTGTCGATCTGAACCAAATAAATACACAAATAATGTACAAAAGAGAAGAAATCAAACAATGTAACATTCAGAAGAAATTCGAAAACTACTTATTAGATTTAAAAAGAAAAGGGAATAATTGATTATTTAAGGCTCTTCAAACCTGGGTTGTATTTGTCTCATTTTAAATTTGATTAATTTTGGTTTTCAAGACATACCCGCACGCACTCTATCCAATTTGTCCTTAGTTTATTCATCTTCTAGGAAGTGAAGTAAGTACAAATTCAAACTCATTTAATTCCAATATTGTCATGAATTTAACTTATCCTTCCATTCTTTAATTGTTGACTCACATTCAAAAGCAAATGGAAAGGAAAGAGTATGCATCTTTTTTAAATGCTTTTACTCATTGCACACGAGCGATAAAGTTACAAAGGAATTATGTGAACTAATGATAAATCATAGTAAATAGTAGTTCTTTTAAACCTACAATGACATTATAATCTTCGAATGTACCAAAACTAAAAAAAAAATCAAATATGTTAGATATTATTAAGTTTATAAATTATACCGATTGACAAAAGACACAATTTAAAAATCAAACTAATAAACGAATGGTATTTTTTTATTTTTTACAAAAATAAACGATATTCATTCATTCAAATTGATAGAGTACATCGATGCAATACAAATTCAAATTCACTAAAAACAAAAAGGATGAATCTGTGAATAAACTCACAACATCCATGTTAATAGCATAAAACGACAAAGTACATATGCCTACAAATATGACTAATATGACTATATTGATGTCTCTGAAATACTCATGTCTTTGGATCTGCAACGTTAACGACGCCAAAACATTGTCGTTGATCGGATCTGCATTTGCTCAAAGCTAATATTTCAACATGAATCAAATAAACACCGCACTAAGACGGAAAATAAAAAACACACCGCACAAAGACGAGAAATCAAAACAAACAGAGTCGTTTAGAGACAACGAAATCACAAAAACAAACGAAAGAAAACAGAAAATATGTGAAATCACTTATTCAATTAGGATAGAAGGAAAAACAATTCGGATGGGTGATTTTTAGGTCAAGATTGACCCTAAATCACCCCTCTGAAAAGAAGAAGAAAAAAGGGGTGACGGCTAGGGTTCGAGAAGGAGACAAGAAAGAGAGAGGATGAAAGGGGTGACTAGTGTTATTCAGTATAAGTTTTTATTCTTAAACGAAAGGTACAATTGAACACACAAAATACTTCGTATTTAAGGATTTTTTTTTTAAATCTCATACGTTGAGACATTATTATGACAATGTCTTTAAGGACCAAAATGGTTGTCTACTCAATGACAATCTCATTATAACCCAATTACATATATATTGAACCATCTATACAAATAACTTCATCCCTACAAATATTGGAAAACAAATTTAAAAAATTTTGAAAATGGAAAATATTATGTTCATTATTTCTAAAATCATGATTTTTTTCCAGAATGACATGACACAATACTATCCCTTGGATACCAGTCTTGTTTCATTACTGTTTCATCAAAAAGAAATACATATGACCCACCACCCATGATTTTAGGCCAGACAAAAATTTCATTAGCTTCAAGATGTTTCGTGATATATTCTTTCTTGATAAATAGCACTGCTCAATATATTTTATCTCGAATGTCTTCCATATTTTTTCTATCACGGTTTTCTTTTTTAATGAATTCTTTCTATCAAAGTTTTTAGAAAAAGAAAAAGGAGAGTAATTTTTCAAAATGAGATTTCACCAAAAGGTAACTTTGCATATTTTTTTTAGAGGGTAATTTGCAAACTTTAATAATCCAATTATTATCATCATGGAGTAACATTTTTACTTTTTACATTTCTTACCCATGAAAACAACATTTTTCTTTTCCCTACTTTCCTTTCTTTGTCTTTTGTCCAACACCCACTTCAACTGTTCAACATCAAAACAGCTGCTACTTGGGTCACAGCAAATTCAAAGCCAAACAAATAACACGCGCTTATATACGAAGTTAAAAAAAGAAAGCTTCCTTGAATTATTCAAAGTGAGGACCACGCGTTACATAACGAGTATGGAACAACAAATATCAAGATTCTATCTTGTCCGAATTTTTTCCGTTCTTCCCCACTAATGAAAAGAAAGTGAGAGAAAGTGCACGAAAATAAATTCCATATACAAAAGTTTACTTGAAAATAGGGATGAAAAGTAGTGATTGAAAATTTTATAAGGACTAAAAATTGAAGGAAAATTTTATAGAGATTAAAAGTTGAAGGAAAATTTTAGAGGAACTAAAACAAAAAATTTGTATATTTATAGGGTTCAAAAACATATTTAACCCTTAATGTTATGAGCATTTATTCGATTTTTATATACTTCCCCGGCTAACATTCATAAACAAAATATACTTTTTAAAATTCATTATATAATTAATGTATTTGAGACTCTATTTGGTCGAGTAAGGAGGAATGAGGTTTGAGTGTTAGAGGATGCATGTAGATAAATGTGGGTTGTGTATAAAGTCTTAGTAGCTCGATATAGAGAGATTGGGGGCCAGTTGCAGGAGGGATGGGGACATGAGTTAGTTTGGTGGAAGGATAAGTGGAAGATTCGTAGGGGGAGTGATACAAGGGAGGGTAACTGGTATGAAGTTGTGCTTTGCTCTATAATGTTTTTGTAGGTTGATGAGATAGATAGATGACTGTTGTCTCTAGAACCGTTAAATGTTGTGGCAACATATCATTTTTATCCGAGAAATGTAACAACATATATCATTGATAAATATATAATTTTTTTTTTATAGATAGACGAAACGACAAAACCATTATAAATTCACACACACAATTGCAGGTGTCGGGGGGTGGAGCTTCAGCCGACCTAACGATATTTGTAAAATATAATTTTTGTATAATATATCTTAATATATTCTTTTTCTAATGTTGTCATGCATACTCTTACCGCACATTCAACGCAATATCTCCATCTTCGACCGCCTATCTTATTATCATGTTAGTGCTTCCCCATCTAATATTTAGTTTCATACAACATTGTTGATCTCACCGTTGTTTAGATGATTTTTTCTTCTTCTTGATCGATACTTTTGCATCACATAAAACACATATACTCTTCTCTATTTCAGTCATCCATCTTACATTCGATGATTTACATATACTATTCAAAATATATAAAAGAACGTGGTCTTGCTAACATGCCTTAAGAACACTTGTTAAGAATATAAAAATGGTTTTTGTAGAATACATTAAGAGTTTTTATAAATAGAATAAAGTTAAGGTGAATTGGACTCAAGAGACTCATTACAGTTAAAATATGTTTCGAACTAAAAAAAAAAGTTTACACATACATTTATAGATCAGCTACTAGAGAAGTTTTATATTTTTGTTTTTTTTTTCTTCTTCATAGATATCAACAACAAAAGTTAAACCTAGGTTGGACGGGTGTATTAATTCCATCTGAGTCAATATTTAGGAAAAACAAAAGTTCAATTATATTAAGAAAAAAAAAAGATTTTATATTTAGAAAGAGGTAATAAAATAAGAGAAGCCACGTTATTGTTTACTATACCCACTACAAATCATTGGCAAATGTGTACGTACACACACAGCTATACACACTCACACTCACACACACTATACAGAATATAGATAATACAATTACAGATCCATTCCAATACAATACTTTGCCTCTTTACCTGCTCCTACATTGCCTCTTTACACATTCATTTTTGCACATTTTTGCATCATCTTAACAACAACCACCAACCAAACCCTAAAAATACCATTATCTTTTTCTTTGCATCTTTGCTTTTACACAAACCCTTCCTTTTTTCTTTTTCTATTTTTTTTTTTAATTTTCCAACTATAC
>Ga0315913_1001126_pt1 | contig 28109 bp, 12 predicted proteins | sample MpolsnodulesMG_FD_207736 | JGI IMG/M metagenome (GOLD analysis project Ga0315913, IMG submission 207736) | Medicago polymorpha root nodule microbial communities from Los Angeles, California, United States - small nodules | ecosystem: Host-associated > Plants > Roots > Nodule | place: USA...
AAGTCTTTGAAGTACCTCGGACAAGCAACATCCACATAGCAGATGCTCTTGTCAGTAAAGAGTTTGATACCCGCCAAGAAGAGCAAATATACGCAAAGAGCCTAGTCCTGCATCTGTTGCATCTCAACTCTCTGACCAACATAGTCGGCCTCAAGGGCCTCCAAAAGACGCTGCTTGAAAATTCTCTTCAAGTAGCTAAATCGTGCATGTCCATATTTTGTATCATTCACCTCCTTTCAGTTTGGATTTTAAAATCTGAATTGATTAAGTTCTCAGGAGGAAAAAAAATACAAATTACTAGGCTTGCATGCAAAGGAGACCTAACCTCCACTTTGGTGTTTGATGAAGCTTCAAATGCGGTGATTTTGAGCAAAAAAAAAACTCCCAGATTGGATCAATTTGTGGGTTTCAGATTTTGAAATGAGGGAGAGAGAGAAAATGAAAAGTGAAAAGTAAAACTGTAAAATGGGAGGGGTTGTTGATCTTGTATTTATATATCGAAATGGTGCGGATTGTACATTCTGATCTAGGTTTCGGATTTTAAAATTTGAATGGCTTTTTTGAAAATAAAATAGGATGCGTGAGAACCTCATAAGATGGAAAAAGTAATAGTCAATAATTTATGAGAAATTAGAGAAGCAAATGAGGTAGCATTGCATTGAACCTGGTGACTATGGATAAGATCATTGTTTGGAAGCAACAAGTTCATGCTAGTTACGACCGGTATAGGTTTCTTCAAACCTTCTTAAGTGGATATATATTTTTGGGGTAGCCCAAAAATATATATTTATTAGAGTGAATATATATTTAGCTACCCCAAATTTTATTTTAAGTGGAATAATTTTTCCATCCTTATTTAGTTTTCGGTCGAACTTCGAATTATTTGATCTCGTCGTATAGGAACTTCGAATTACATTAATTATATTTGTATGTTAGCAGAGACTTTCTATTCGTATGATTTCCCTAAGCAAGAAAGAATTTATTTGAGGTTGCAATTAAGTCATTATATTGTTAATATACACCGGTCTTTTCATAATATAACAACACTCTTTGGTGCAAAAAATTAGTATAATCGGAGAAGTCAAAGCGTTATCATTTAATTGATAGATTGATTCGTCTTGTTTTGACACTCTCAATCTCCAAAGCAACAAGAGAGAGAGAGCTTTCTCATCAATTAAAAATCTCAAGACAAAATAAAGAAACAAAACGAGTGATGATTTTCTTACAAATAGCTTGGTTATTTACATTGAAAAGGACATTGCAAGTCAATTTAACTCAAATACAATTATGGATGAATTTGAGTCTTTGAAGGGTCGCTGAGTTCAATTTTCATAAATAGCTACTATATTAGTTTTTATTTCTTTTGTTGTAGCGTTTTTGTACAATCCGCTATTCTAGTGTAGTTTTTTGGTACAATTTGTTATTGCCGCATTTTTGGTATAATCCGTTTTTGTTGAATCAAGTGTATATTGTATGAAGAACATTTTATATAAGTAATAGTTATTGTGAGTTTTTTTTTTGCCTACCTGGTTAGATTAGTTTAAAAAAAAAATTCTTTATATGTGGCCACCTCATAAAAATATTGTTAGCTTCGCCGCTGGGACGGATCATTCCACATGGTTAGCTGTATTATTCTGACATTAGACTTGAAGCAAGACTTGTTCACTAGGTGGTAACCAATATTCCAATTCATCATCTAGGAAAATTCACAAGGATTGATGAATCGGGCTTACCTATCATGTGTATGCTAATTAATGAACACCGAGCAAGTAAATTGGCTTGAGTTTCTAGTGAACACTACGGATATTTCACATCAATAAACTTTGAGAGGTCTCCAACATGGGTCTATGATAGGAAGGATACTTGATTCTGTTGGTATTATAGGTCATTCAGACTCTTATATGGTTTCAATTGTGGCAAATAGTCTTTATATCGGGAGTCTCTGCAAAATAAAATGGCATTATGATAGGGGTGTCAAGAAGTGATACTACTACGCTTACAACAAAGAGGTTTTCTATGATGGAGAACAAGATGTTGTAATAGAAGTCAATCAAGAAGAAGATGAAGACGGCATCTTTGTGCATATTGATGCATATGAACCTGAAAATGTGAAAGAATGTGAAGTTGATGAAAAATTAGAGGATAAATATGCTCATATCCATGCATATGTGCCCGAGGACAAGAAAGATGATTGAATAAGTGAATGCATTCATCTGCCCACATGCAATAACCAAGCATCCTATCGTATCGATTAGCCTTTTCATATCCTATTTTAATTTTCATAATGCATTGTTTTATTTCTTATGGTGTACTTGTATTTTATGAAGTGGTATGTACTCATTATGGTGTTTTACACCATGGTTCTATTTATGATTGTTGTTGTATTTGTTGAATTTCACTGCTTGTTTAGTTATGTGTAATGCATATTGGCTCGGTTTATTTTCCTCGTATTATATTTGGTATTTGTGTTTTGTGGTTACCATTGGTGTGTTTTAAGTATGATTAAGATGTGATTTCTATATGTGATTTGATCAAAATTGAGCTTGGTATTGCTAATAGTTTTTTGTCATGTCTTCTTTTTGATAATGTCAACAGGGGAGAAGATTCCACCAAGTTTTATTGAAGTTCAGTGCACACGTTCAGGGGGAGCTTCTCTCAAATTCTTGCAAGATCAACTTGGCATGGTTCTAAGTTTTGCCATCATAAAAAAAAGGGTGTGTTAGAGTGCATTGATTATTTTGATTAGATTGTTTTGAATGTATGTTAAAACTTATAAATAGAACTTGTCTACATATGTTGCTCTCATAATCTTGTCTTCATAATCATATATTGGTTGCATTGTTTTTAAACCTTGTCTTGTTAACTAGGTATTGGTTTTTGAAATGTGTGTGTTTGTTCGGGTGAATTGTTTTACTCCTTCCATTGTATGTTTCACTTGGCCTTCAAAATTATAATTTTTGGTGTTTTTCAAAACGTGAATTGTTTCACTTATCAACTTGAATCATTTCAATGTCTAGAGAAACAGAGTGAGTTGTTTCACTTGGCTTTAAAAAAATGTGATTTTCAGTGTTTTCAAAAAGTGAATCGTTTCACTTTTAGGAGTAAATCATGTCACTCGTATTTTCTACAATTATTCTTTAACTTCATTTTCTCACATGTTTCCAATACCTATATAAGTGAAACACCTCGCCTCTTCTCAAAACATGAAATTTTCACAATTACTTCTCTCAAACCCTCTTCCTCTACTTTCTACTCTTTACAAACTCTTATATTTTGATTGTGAATATTTAAACATTGCGAGTTACATAGATAGGATTTCTTTGTACACGGATTATGATATTCTAGGGTTTTGAAATTGGAGGCAATTGAAACATAGGGGAAAGAGTTGATCTTTAGAGTGGATGTACCCGACTAGCGAGGACAGTGTGAGGGGACCACTATAAATCTCATGTTCATCTTTCTATCTATTATCTCTTTATATTTCTATGTTTGTGAATTGATTCAATTGTGGATTTTGAAGATTAATTTTGAAAAACCTAATTTTAATTGATTTGAAAGAAATCCAATTGAGTGTTGATTCTTTGATAAAAATCAATAGTTTCTAAAAGGGGTTCTAAGAATCCATTGTATTAGTGATTCAATTGAATCAATTATGTATTATTTTGCATTTGCTTGTTTTTAATTCAATTTGGCTTAAAATAAGTTTTAACAAGTTAAGTGCTTTTTCAAAATAAGTGATTCATTGATTTTAGCTTATCACCAATATCTTCAAATCAAGTAATTGTCTCTATCATTAAATTTGTATCATCTAATTGGTTTTTCGTTTATTCAGTATCATGTGTTTTCGGGTTGATCTTCATTAACTGTCAACTTCTCATTTGCATCGTTCAAATGTGCATAATAAAAAAAATTATCACTTTTCAGTCGCACCACTTTGAAAAATTACATAAAGTTTTTTGTGTATGCATAAGGATCCAGCATGGAGGGTCAAGCTCAATTGACAGATGTTAATATTGCGAGATTGGACACCTTCATTTGAGTGAATTTAAGACTTCTAAAATTATGTGTGTGAGTTTCCGATGTTGACCCCCATCTACAAACCAAAATTAAAACAAGTAGTTTCTTAAAAAATGTAAAGAAAAAAAGAAATCATGAACTTAAGGTTGTAAACATGCTTATAAGCCGAAATTGTGCTGTAAACACCATTTGAGCCCCTATGGAAATCACAATCTTATATTTCATTTTGTCTATTAACTTATATCACACGTTAGTGTATAATGATTCAAAAGCTCACAAAAGTATCCTATATGGGACTTGTAACTTTTAAAATATGAGAAAAACACCAAGAAACACAACATAGTTTACCCTTTCCCAATTAAACCAATCTTACCGTGTTTTTATTCAAATTCATTTAGAATTTATATGTTTGGTGGGGTGATATTTTTAGTTTTAAATTCTTTATTAGATTTTTTTATCAAATTATAAAACATCAAAACTCTTGATTAAAAAAAAACTGTTACCAAAAAAACAAAGAAAAAACTATTTAATAAAACAGTAAAACAGGTTTTTTTGTTTTTGTTTTTACTCAAACAGCTAAACCCTCGTTATTTAGAGAATTCAAGTTTTTTTTTTTTGAGGGAAGAGAATTCAAGTTAATAACATTAATTTACCCTTTTTTTCTTAACAATACATTTCTGTAACGTTTATAAACCATACATACTGTCTGAAATGAGAAAGGAAGGAAATAAGTGGTTAGCTTTATCTGGAACTGCTGGTTCTCATACTCTTTAGCAACAATGGCCATGCTTGCTTCCTCTTCACCTACCTTGCTCTTCTCTGCAACCTCTTCCAATCTCCTCCCACTTTCACATTCTTCTACTTTGCGCCTTTCTTTCTCATCTTCATTCCAATCCTCCTCTCTCTCAATCTCCTCTACCTTTCTATCACACCCTTCTTTAACTTCTAAACGTTTAGCTAATCATGCTACTTTAAGCATCAGTGCCAGTGCTGCAGAGAAGAAGAAGGTGCTAATCATAAATACCAATAGTGGTGGACATGCTGTGATTGGCTTCTACTTTGCAAAAGAGCTACTTGGTGCTGGCCACTCTGTCACCATTCTCACTGTTGGTGATGAAAGCTCAGACAAGATGAAGAAACCTCCTTTTAACAGATTTTCAGTTAATGATCTTTATCTCATTCTCACACTGATTCCGAAAGAATTGTTCTTTTCATGCTCAACGATTTTTTTTGTGTGTATTTTGTCTATGCCTTTCTGCATTTAGCTAGTGCTGCAGTACACTGCTATTTGCATTGAAAGAATATTGTGAAATTACAATCATCATTATTACATCAAGGTTTAATTTATTGTTGAATTTGGAAAATATTCAGGAAATTGTGAGTGCTGGAGGCAGTACAGTATGGGGAAATCCTGCAGATGTAGGGAGTGTTGTAGGAGGGGAAGCATTTGATGTGGTTTTGGACAACAATGGCAAGGATCTTGAGGCTGTGAGGTTTGTTGTATTGATTCTTGTTAGCTTTTGTTCAATGATTAACTTGTATTGTATGTCTTCATGTTAACTCAACAGGTTTTAAGATATAAGAGCAGCAGCGTGCAACACGTACAATTTGTTTATATTACGTAGACTTGTTAGTTGTCCGATTTGTGTCGATGCTCGATACTAAAACAAGTGTCAATGTTTCATACTGCAATACTGTTAGTATTCTGTTGAAGAAACAGAAACTATTCTAATATATGCAGCCAGGTACAGTCATTAAGAAGCCATCTTAATCTCGATCTTAACTTGTAGGCCGGTGATCGATTGGGCCAAGAGTGCTGGTGCCAAGCAATTCTTGTTCATCAGTAGTGCTGGAATATACAAAACGACAGATGAGCCTCCCCATGTTGAAGGGGTATGTAAAACGTTCCGAATACATCATTTCTAAAACCATTTTGCGCATAACAATTATTGTAATCTAAAGATGAAAATCAATGGAGCAGGATGCTGTCAAAGCAGATGCTGGTCATGTTGGAGTTGAGAAATACATTGAAGAAACTTTTGACAGTTGGGCAGTATTCAGGCCACAGTATATGATAGGGTCTGGAAACAACAAAGACTGTGAGGAGTGGTTCTTTGACAGTAAGTGGGAAAATTCTTAAACAAACTTTATTTTAAACCTTTAATCCATATGAAGCTTTTTTTTTTACTCTCTAAAATTTTTATGCTAATTTAGAACTTCTAAAAGAAATATTTATTTCCTCAAAAAAAAAAGAAATGTTTATTGCCATTTGTAGGGATTGTTCGGGACAGACCTGTGCTAATTCCTGGTTCAGGATTGCAACTCACTAACATATCTCATGTTAAAGACTTGTCCTCAATGCTAACTCTAGCTGTTGAGAACCCAGATGCTGCAAGTCATAGCATTTTCAACTGTGTGAGTGACCGTGCAGTGACTCTAAATGGAATAGCTAAACTATGTGCTCAAGCTGCAGGACGCCCTGTTAACATTGTGCATTATGATCCAAAAGCTATTGGAATTGACGCAAAGAAAGCCTTCCCTTTCCGTAATATGGTAGTTACAGATATCCTATATTCTAGTCTGCATTACAACTTTATTGCATAATGCGCAAATACACGATTGTTTTGCTTAACCAAAAGTATTGAACCGGTAAACAGAACAGGATAGTAACAGTCTAATACCATGTTGCTGAACGGCTTTGTGATCTGTTTTACATACAATGTAAATTACACATACTAAGTAGTGAATTCATGTAAAGAAAATTTGACAAACTCATCAGATATGTCTCAACCGAGGGAACTCTGCATCATGGACATTTGTCAAATTTGAAATATACAATTCTCGTAGTTATTATTGCTTAACAATGTTTATGAATGTATGATGCAGCACTTCTATGCTGAACCTAGAGCAGCCAAAAGTAAATTGGGATGGAGTTCAACCACAAACCTACCTGAAGACCTAAAAGAACGGTTTGAGGAGTACATAAAGATTGGGAGAGACAAGAAGCCAATCAAATTTGAGCTAGATGATAAGATATTAGAGGCCTTGAAAGTTCCAGTGTCTGCCTAGTCCATTCATATCCAAAATGTAAAATGATCACACAAGATTTGTATGATTTCTTGTTACATGATTTAAATGAGATGCATTAATAAATTTACTTCTTCCTTATTTTCACGTTAACATGAACAAAAAAATAACAAAATTCCAACTTGAACATCTCAATTAGGACATCGTAACTAAAACTTGGAAATCCAGTCCTAGATATATTTTCACTATAATAACATAAGAAACTGATCTTGAATAAGCAGCCAAAAGTTTAGTAGGTAGTTGCAGTGAGTACGAGTTATATACAAACGTTTGTGAAATCCCATAGCATCCGAAAATGTCAAGTAAACTTTGCAGAAGAAAGTATCTGAAAATATGCAGTGATTATAATATGGGCAACAATGTTTTTTTCTTCACAAAATATGGGGAACAACGTTGACAAAGATGGATGACAGTTTATGGCAAATGACCAAAATTTCAAGATATAAACTCAGGTTTGCGACTCATCATGCCACCAAGGCAGATGGCACTTCACAAGTTGCCACAATTGGCACAAAATCTGTTACATCATTCCACTATGACTGCAAGAAGATAGTTGTGGTCAGTACCACATTTATGACAGAAACTTGAGAGAAATTTCCTTGAAACGAATTCATAAAAAATATCATTTCAATCCCTAATCATGAAAATCAATCCAAGTGCTCACCAAACGCACTACCATGGTTGATTTAAAAATAAAATAAAACACAATAGAAACAAATACAAATTAGAGACTACAAAGATTTGGACAAAAAGTATATATCAAGGCCGTGACAGTAGATTATGAATATAATCTCATTCCTGTAGTAACATTTACTTTGCTTGCAATTGGTTTATGCTGTTTATAGACTAAGCCTACAATGCACAACATCAAAAGTATGATGCAGTCCTTCAGTAATAATCTGCATATAGAATCAATTGCAAGCATGGCTCAACAATCAAGTGTAATAACCTGCTTATCGAATCAATTGCAAATATTTAAGCACAACTCAGCAATCAAAGGAAATAAATTGCCAGCCAAAGGCACAATAAAGCCCAAAAATTTCTACCATTCATACCATTTGCCCATTTCTTGTCTTGCCAGATATATTAAGAACATATATCTGTTAAACTTTAAAAAAAAACAAGTTATGAAATAAAAAATCTAAAATACAAAGATTAAAATGCTAGCTGCTCAGTATCAAACAAGTATGTCTATTGCAAACATAATTGGCCTACAAATTAATCTGAAGTAGCAATCGCATGACAGAGTCCTAAGAATCTTCTTAAATCTCAAGGCCTTTCAGTTTTGACTCCAATTCATCATTATCAGAATCTTCTTCAGCCTCTTCATCAATGTCCTCTCCTTCAGGATCATTCTCATCCAAAGGACCCAGCATGTCAGGTGAGTTTTTAAATATATCCTTTAACTCATCAATCCCTTCATCAGAAATGAAGTTAGCATTAATATTCAGCAACTTAAATCCAGGTTTCTGGACAACAGCTTCTGCCAACAGCTTCGCTCCTGACCAAGTGATCAAATTTGTACTCAGATCAACTTCACTTAATTGGTCACGACCTTCCAGCGCCTTACTGATTAAACCTGCACCTTCATCTTTCAATTCATTCTCGGATAAATTTAACTTGGTGAGGAACTGCTTTGATGATATACATTCAGCCACAGAAACAGCAGCTTTAGCAGTAATGTCATTCCCAGCCATATCCAAAATTTCCAGTGACGGTGCAGATTCCTTCAAAGCATTAGCAAGGGCTTCTGCACCATCGTCCTCTAAGTTCAAATAACTGAGGTATATCTCTGTAAGATCAGCAAATACAGGTATAACTTTACTTAGGGTAACTCCAGCTTCCACGCCAAACATGTTGTCACGTAAATCAAGCTTCTTCAAGTGTGTGCAAGCCCCAAGCGCTTCAGCAAGAGCAACACCACCTTCAGAGCCTACTCTGGTAGATGAACACCGAAAATCTTCCAAAGCTGGGGAACGTTTCACAACTTCAGCTATTGCAAACGCTCCTTCATCTCCTGTCATGTTATTATGGAAATGAAGAACCTTAAGCTTCTCAGTGGAAGGGATCAATTCAGCAACTGCTTTTGCAGCTTCCTCTGATATACCATCATTCATCAAATAAAGCTCCTCCAAGTCATTTTGTGATTTAAGGAGTGCCCGGAATGCTCTAACCCCCTTTTCGCCCATTGCATTATTTGACAGATTAAGATATCTCAACACAGCTCCTTCTAGTGCAGAAGAAAATATATTCATCACTTCAATAGCTTCTGCTTCTGGTCTCCCAGCAATAAAATCTGACAGATCTACCTCTTTCAGTTGATCTTTAATTGATATTAGCATGGGTTCAACGACATGAGCAGCATCCAAACCAAAACTTCTATTACTGAAACATATCTTTGTAAAAGAGTTTGGTCCCATCAATGGTTTTAGAAGCTCCGAAGCTTCCTCCCCATCAATGAACGCTCTGCGACCCCCAGAAATGTCAAAAACAGTTTCAACAGCAGCATCACCCTTTTCAGATATCAACTCCCCATTCTCCTCCTTCCCTCTTGGTCCTCTTTTCAAAACCTCCAACATAAGCTTACTCGATTCCTTGGCATAAATTTGCACGGCAGAACTCCCATCACCATCAGGCTCCTTTTCAAAGTGCTGGGTTGCAGTCACAAAAGCTGCATCCTCAATTTCCTTTGCATCCTTCTCAGCCTCATCTTTGTTAAGAAGTCCATACTTTCTAGAGAAAATGGACGGAGTCGTCAGGTTCCTAACCATTCGTTCAACCAACATCAACCTAGTACTCTGACTTGGAGGCCACAACTTGATTGAAAGTGTTCGATGTTGGTATGACGGTACTGTAGAATCCATATCAACAGAACCTAGAAACAAGTATAGCACCAAAATTAACAGTTTTCTAAATCATAATATTCACTAGTGCCTATGAAACAACAGAAGACACAAAACTACTCTCGAAAATTCATTAATTTGCTTTCTTCTTCAGTTAATAACCACAGTATAAAATCAAAATCAAAGAACCACAATATGCATACATAGTGATGTATTTTAACAACACTAGGCTTATAATTAATACATATTTCGGTAACCCCTCGGATTAATCATTCCTTGGGACCGAATACCAAGTTTTCAAAAATTAAAACGACTACAAATTTTAAATAAACCCTAAAAAATATTAATTTGTACAAATCAATAACTACATGCTAAAATCCATAATTATACCATATAAAAAACATATCCAGCAAACCAGGGACCTTGAACTATTTCAAATCATGGGGACGGCTATAATCAACTCTACGCGATAACAGGGACTTTATAAATTACGGATCCAGTATTTCAGATCAAACAACAACAGCAACAACCAAGTATTATCCCACTAAGTAGAGTGGGCGCAATTTGAACAATAGAATACAGATTTTCGATATCGAAGCGGCAGCATAACCCTATTTGACTACAATCCTATGCAATAATAAAGATAGTATAATAAAATCACAAATTAAAACCTTAACTTCAGAAATAAATGATATTTCAACATTTAAAGTGAACAGTATTAATAATTATCTACAGAGTAACTATGACACTATGGCCATTCGCAACAACAACAAAAAAAAAACCCTAAAAATGAAACAGAATTGAAAAAAAATGAAAATTTGAAGTTAATCATCGATAACAAGCAGAGAAGAGAAAGGGAAGAAGGAGTAGATCTAGTACCTGAGTGAGAAATGAAAACGCAGTGATGAATTGAAGATGAAAAATGAAACCCTAGAAAAAGATAAAGTGCAGTAGCAGCAGAGAGAAAACGAAAAAGAAGATTTTTGAAATGATGATTAAAATTAGTTGGAGCCTTTTTATGCTGGAGCGGGGAAAAATAAAAATTAAATTAATTAATTAATGATTTTAATGTTTGAAAAATATAATAAAGATATTTGGATAGGGTAAAGCGTGCGTGGAAAAACTGGAGGGAAATGATTGAAAATGAAAAAATGTGATGGATGGATCAAAAATCAAAATCAAAATCACAATCGAATCCAGCTTTTTTTAAACGCCACCATTGAAATTGAAATTGAAATCCCAAAGCGTGGATTTTCCGCTTCCGACAAAATGACGGTTTTAACCTTATCTATGATTTTCTTCATGCATGACGTCACTTGGGCCTATACTTGGGCTTTGGGGAAATCTTTGATGAAAATTGCTTATTATGCTGACAAAAACTAAAACAAAATTCTCTTCAGGCCCCCCTAAATACACATCCGATTTTATTTTTTTGAGAAATACACATCTAATTGTTCAGGAGTTATCTCCTGGACGTGTGTTTGATAGGAAAAAAACGCACATCCAATATATAACTACTGGATGTGTTTTAGTGGGCCTGAAGAGAAATGTTAAAAAGAGATTTATACCACTACCACCCAAATCAAATTATCTACCCAAAATATCCTTTAGTTTAACAACAAATATAAAGATTTTGTTTCTTTCAAAAAAACATGTATCCTCCAAAACCAACAAAAAAAAAGAACAAGTTTTTAAATTTTTCAGGAAGTTTTGGTTCATAAGATCTGGTTAGAATATTTAAATTGGATGCTTGTTTTCAACACTTTTTGGTGTCAAAGAAATTTATGGCTTGAATATTCAAACCGGATCTTTAAAAATTCAAAACTTTTTCCCTTCAATATCCTAGAAGAATCGTATTTGACGTTTTAGAATTATAAAATATGTATTGCATTATTCCCTGAAAAAAATGTATTGTATTTATCCATTTTTTATCAGATTCAACTCAGTTTATTAAATTGTTATAATTTACAGTAGCATACTTTAAAATACACAACATGATTTAATAATTCAACATGATTTAATAATTTAATTTAATTTCATAATACAATAACATAATGCTATGTAATGCAAAATGTTTGGCAATTAAAGCTAAATTGTCCAAATTATGTTAAATCTTATGATTTGGATAGTTTGACGCATTTTAAATTGTATAATTTAAACTGTAAAATGATAATTGTACAACTATTTTGTGACAACTTTTAGACAATTTTCTCTCTCAAACTCACATTGTATTCTTACTCTCCCTCTTCTTTTTTCTCTCTCCATTGTTTTTGACAAATAAGAAGAGAGAAAAAGGAGGTTGTCATAAAAGTTGTTAGCAAATGGTTGTTCAAATATAATTCCTCTTTAAACTAGTCAAATACATGGTTTTTTGTTGTCCACATTGCACCGATAGTTTCCATGACCTACAACACATACAGACTTCTATAAATTGGTATGTTTGGTTCATTTGGAAACCGCACAACATAACAATGAACACTTATCAAATAGATATGAATTCTAAACTAGCTGCAGAGTTTACTAGAGCGGAGAAACTGAATCTATTTAGGGTCCACGTTGATATCATATTGTGTGACTTTAACAGTCGAGTGAAAAGTGTTGAGTATCATCGTTCATCAATCGACTTAGATGAGTCCGTTCAATTCACTTAGATAAAACTTCAGAACGACGATGAAGCGAGTGCCGTGTTCTTTATGTTTGGTCATTATAGTTCAAAGAGACCAATCGAGTGGCGTGTTTCATTGATCATATCTTTTCTTGATATTCAATCGATGACCTACAGAGAAATCAAGGAATGCATGGATATACCAAATGAATAATTTAGTTGGTTCATCCATGATGTTGTTTGTATTTGATTATGTTGTTTTACGTTTTTGTAGTTTGTTATTGAATTATCTTGTTGAAATTATGTAGTTGAAATTGTTATGTTTAATTTATGTTGCTGTTGTAGAATTTGATGACACGTTTGCCTATTTTTTTGTGTTCTAAACACAATTCAAATTATATAATCTCAAACAAATCAAACCTCTGAATCACAATTTTTTAACACAATTTGTGCACGTTTCAGATTATATATTCTAAACTAATACCATGCATGATTTCATATTATATAATCCAAAATATTTTAGAATTTGAATTGTGGTGTTACAAGCAAAGTTTGAGCAATTCGTGCTTCTTTTTTGACAAGTTTGATTCATTTTACATGTTTTATTTGATTGTAGTTATAACATAGGAATGTGTTGTGGCTATAAATAACCTTGCATTCTTCTTTATTTTCATTGCAGTTCCCTCTTCTTTTCTTCTTCTCTTTTCTTTCTTGCTTTTTCTTTGACGGCGAATATGATGCCATGGTCGCTGTTGATCAAAAACTTCGATCAACAAAGACTTTTGGTTATTTATTTATGATTTTTCTATAGGATTAAGATTATATAATTTGAAATAACACTAACTTCGAATTATATAATATGAACGGGACTAAAATGAAAAATTTAGATGGCCTGCAAGAAATGAGTAAAGCAGAGAAAAAAATCTCTAAATTGTATATGTTATGTAGTTAATTTTGCAAAAGCCTTTTTCTTGAGCAGTTCTTTTAAGGCATTGTTTGTCTCTAAGGTCTCCCAAAAAACTAAGGAGATAACTTTTGGGGAACATTTTTTATAATTTTTAACACCTTAAAAAAACTCACAGAAAGGCATTTTTTTAACACAAAGAGATATTAAGGGGGTTTAAAAAGAAACCATCCTTTGTACCAAAAAAAAAAAAAAGAAAAAAGAAACCATCCTTTTTGTACGAAGGAAAAGCCTTGTCATTTTTTCGTGTTTAGAAAGGCCTGTTGTAGTATAGTGGATGACTAGTGTGATGCGAATAAATAATTGGCTTTAACTTGGAATTTGTGTATTATTAATAGAAGGTTTCTTTTTTCACCATACTGATTTTTTGCGCACCATACAAATTTTGAATTACCAAAATGGGTAAAATTTCCTTCAAAATTTTCCAAAACATACCAATTTCTTGAATTTTATATTCTAAATAAGATGCATAAGAAAGTTGGAGGGTGGAAAAAGAATCAACATTTTTAATATGAACTTTTTCAAAAAGTTTTAAAAAAAAATGTTAAAATAATTTTTTTGTTACCGTGATTTTGGTCCCTTTAAATATATAAATTTTTTGAATTCATGTGTAGTTTTCATATTTTTGAATGAAAATTTTCAGGAATGTTTAGAATATTATAAGAATCACTCCCAAAAAGTTTATAGTTTTTTAACAAAATATTAATTAAATATGAATTTTTAAGTGCCATAAACATAAAAAGTTTATATTTAATTCATGTTATCTTAAAAAATGTTTTTTTTGAGAAATTCTTATAATATTCTAAACATTCATGGAAAATGTCATTCAAAAATATGAAGATTACACATGAGTTGACTTAAAATTTGCGACAAATAATGGTGATCGAAAAATTTTGGGAACTAAAAGCAAAAGAAATTTTTTAGATGGACTAAAATAAAATAAAAATTGGTATATTTATAGGGAGTGCCTGCCGGTACACCACCTCCTTCGTTCAAGACTCAAAGAACAATCAATTTATTGCACCAGACGCCGTTGATCAGGTCAAATCGAAAAGCATAGATAGACTTTTTCTTAGTTGCCATGTTAGGTACAAAGTTTCCACCGTTTTTTAGCCATGACTAATCTCCATCGAGAAATCTATTGGACACATGAGACAAGTTCTTTCCTCTCAACCAATTTTTCTCCATACACAAGTGTCATGAATCGAACTCATCCCCAATTACGATAATTGCTCTTTAGACATATCAAAATTGCTAACATTGTTGAAAATAACCAGTTAGGAGTTACGATCTGTTCAAATTTTATATACAAAAATAACTGATCGGGAGCTACGACCCGATCGTGAGCAAATTCGAGATGCTGAAAGAGCAACTATCACCACCTACCACCGTCATGGATCAAACTCACCCTTTTTTTTATTTGCTTTTACCTTTGTTATTAAAATAAAAACTAGCTAGAGACTTTAATAATTGTTAGCTCGTGTTGTACTTGTAGTTGAATAAGCAGCCGAAGATATGTTTTATAACTTTAATTAGAACAGAAGAAGCTTCCTTCCGGCGACATTGGTATCCTTGTACGCCACATTTGAAGCCGTTTTTCGATGCTCCAAGCCCCTTGTTTTGCTGCGCCCACACTATTATATAGATCCCAAATCAAAGCCATATCATATCATAGTAATATAATATTAATATTAATCTTAGTCTTAGTTGTACATCTTTTGTATATTACATACATAATCCTAGTTAATTTTTTCTTACAGACAAAAAATAAATATCAGCCATGTTTTTCAGCGAAAACATCATGAATATATCATATGGCAATAATACTTTTATAACAGTCCAAACAAGCCATGTATGGTAATCTGTTTGCACGTATATATAATTATATGAGTGTGTACAAGTATAACCTGGCAAATTACCAAGTTGTCACGTGATCCTCACATTTTGTGAACCCTAGTGCAGATGCTGTGACACTGGTTGCTTGCTGGCTGCTGTGGTTACACTATACTCGTATCCTTGTCAGTTTTTTTATTATTTTTGGTAGTACTGTTTTTTATAGCAGCTGCCAAATTTATTATATGTGGGAGAGTTATAGCTAGTGCTACGAGTGCTTATTTACTGCTAGTAGGAAAGAATCAAGCTATTGAAGCTTCATTAGAGGAAGGTTTGGTTAAAATTAAATAGATACAACTTGTTTATCTAGATCTCGAGTATATAGCTTTAGGACGACCAAGCTATAATTAGAAAAATTATAAACACTCATATCCCATCGAACACGTACGTTAGAAAAAGTAATAGAGAGTGATGTAATATAAAATACAATATATAAAATAGAGAGAACATGAAGGATTGAATGAATGAGTGAAAAAAATAAAAGGTGTCTAAATATCATTGTTTATATACTTATTTTAGTGTAAGAGATATCGATATATGTTTTGAAAATAGATTTCTTGACATTCAACAAATTAATTAAAGCAATTTTTACATTTTAGTCTCTAGTAGGAATAAAATTGATGCATAAGAGTATAATTTAGGAACATTTAAGTTGATTTTATAATAGTTTAAAGACTAAATGACTTAGAAGTTATAGTTTAAAAACTAGATTGACTGAACATTTTTTAAAAGTAAATATTTTTAATATTGGAAGTTTTTTTTTTCTTTCAAAAACAATGTAACAAACGAACTCTTGAAATGCAGAGAGTCACTGACCATAATATTGGTTCAAAAGAGTAAAAAATTTGAGAGGAAAAGTAGTAGAAATTATTCGTTATAATCTACCGTATACTTTATACAATGTCACGCTATAAAAATTGAACAATAACTATTTTTTGACAAACATCAAACAATAACATGTGTCAAAAGTTTGATATTTGACGCCAATGGATTATATTTAAAAATGATTATTCATGTAATAATTTCAATAAGATTTTAAGATGAAAAACATAAGCAAACTTTAATATTGGAAAGAATTATTTTAAAATTACACATTAACTAGTTTGAAATAACAGTGATGTGTGTAATGGCGAGGAAATAAATGGGATTATTCTCTTCTGACATTTACTAAAAGTTGGTGAAAACCATGTATTGTATAAAAGGATTATTCTCTAATCTCTACTCACCTGAGATTTGCTGCATACTTGTTGAATCGCTGAATATCATGTATCCTAAAATACTTTATTTACCTTTTGTCAAATATGCATGAGCATGAACATTTTTTTGGAAGGCACATGGCAAACATGCAGGCACAGTCAAAACGTGATTCGATGCAACTCGTGTGCAGCACTAAAATCGAATGATTTCCCTCGTAGAATCTCGGGAGAAAGAGATTCTTAGAGTAGTTATATATGTTTTGGACGATAGTTTACTAAAGTCTCATCATAAATTATTGATTATTACTGTGGAAATTCAGGAAGATAAAAAAAAATTGTATGCTATTGCGTGTTTCAACTACAACATGGTGCACGCTCATTTATACTACTTGGGGGACAAGATACAAATCTATTAGGATCAATTAGTTTTATGTGTAATTACTTTGTTTAATTAAGTAATTAAACAAAGATTATTTGGGGTGTAGAAGTGGAAGTATGAAAAAAGATTGCTTAGAGGCGGTTTTTGTGTGGGTGGGGGCTCTAAAGGTGATCGAAAGATTCTTTAGGCGAAGTGGTATGATATTTGCAAGCCCATAAGTGAGAGCAGTATTCGCCTTTACCACCTCTGTCTTTTGAATGTAGCTCTTCTTGGAAAGTGGTGTTGGTGCACTCAGTATGTCCAATAGAGAGACTATAAGGGGAGATGTTATCTTAGCTCGTTATGGTGGTGTCTCTCTTCTTGATCATCGTGGTGGGCGCCCACTAGGCTTTCGATCCATTTCATGTTGGTGGCAAGATGTGCTCGGGTTTGCTATGGAAGACATGGGGCACTGGTTCTCACACGATGTCTCCAAAAAAAGTTGGAAGTCGGGTATCTATGTGCTTCTGAAATGACCCCTTGCTTGGGAATGCTCCTTTGATGATACTTTTTTCTAGAATTTTCCAGGTTTCTTCAGAACGTGAGGCTTTGGTGGGCAATATGGAAGTTTGAATCGGAACATTTGGATGTGGGATCTTAGGTGGCAGAGAGAGTTTTTTGTTTTTGATTAAGATCTGGCTAGGTTGTTAATCTTGCGTTTAAAAGTTGATTAGAAGGTCTTTTCACAGTCCTTCGCACAATAATAAGTATTGTGCAGGTTTAACAAAGAAAGTGTATCGAACCACAAAAACCGCGTTTTAGTTCGATTTCATTCTTAAATTCACAATGTTACTAAATCAAGTTTAGTAAAATGGTTTTGCTAACATAATGATAAGTAAGAGTTTAGCAAAATATAGAAAGTTGTGTCAGGATTAGACTTAGGCAACTAACCATCTAATGGTTCCTCTTAATCGATTGTATATGCTATATGCTTTAAATATAACTCTACGTATTCCTTGTCGTATGTTTTCATGTCTAGTAAACGATGTAAAGTCCATCGTATCAATCAACTTCTGATGCAAAGAAAAATAGTTGATTGATTTAATGACATATGACCGAACAATTTGAATATGAATATAATTTTAACCCTATGTCGAGCAATTAGTATCTATACATGATTTAAATTAGATCCCCTAAGTAACGAGTTAGTGTCTTTCACTTGCTAAATTAAAATATCGTTTGCGGATTGCACGTCGCCAAAATAATTAAGAATAAATTTAAATCAAAGATTATATTGAATGCATAAATCATATACGATTAGTTAGATTAAGAGTAATACATTAAAATCCTAGCTACTTACATCTAATCCCTAGCACAAAGAGAGTTTAGTTACCCATCGGTGGAATAACTAATAAAGAAGAGATGATATTTGTTGATGAAATATCCACAAGCTTGAATCAAAGCTCCAAAGCTTCTCAACGAATCTCTCTCTCTCTCTCTCTCTCTCTCTCTCTCTCCCTCCCTCCCTCCCTCTCTCTCTCTCTCTCACTTGGAAATCAAAGCTTATCACTTAAAATCTAGGTTTAATTACACTTTTGGTCCTCGCATTTTGATCAGCTCACGAAAATGGTCCTGCATCTTTCGAATCGAACAAAATCGTCCCTAAACTATATTTTTTTTGCAGATTTAGTCCTACCTCCTACTTTCAACTCCAGAAACGCAGAGAAATGACAGTTTTAGACCTACCCGCTATGCTCAACCGTGAAATAAACAAGGAATAAAGCATGTGGGTACAAGGAATCCACTTTATTCAACACACTAAGCAAAAAACTCTAATTTCTAATATATGTTTCAAATTAGGGTTTTTTTGGTTAGTGTGCTGAATAGAGTAGATTCCTTATACCCACATGCTTTATTCCTTGTTTATTTCATGGTTGAGCATAGGGAGTAAGTCTAAAACTGCCTAAAACTGCCATTTCTCTGCGTTTTTGTAGTTGAAAATAGGAGGTAAGACTAAAACTGCAAAAAACATGATAGTTTAGGACGGTTTTGTTCGATTTGAAAGAGGCAGGACCATTTTCGTGAGCTGGTCAAAATATGAGGACCAAAAGTGTAATTAAGCCTAAAATCTAATTACAAACCTATTTATATAATTACATAAAGTTGAGGTTCTCTGGGTGAATTCATGTTCGCCCAGCGAATCGAGTTTCTTCAGTTGGAGAGAAAATCGAGTTTCTCTTGTTTGTTGAGCAAGAAAAAATGTTTAAATAGATTTTTTTTTGTAATTAATACATTTTAGAATTTCATTGTATTTTAACCCATTTGGGTTGGTTGAGTGGTGTTGGTTTGAGATCTTGAAATGTGCTCCTCTTAAGGTTTCATATTTCATTCTCTCTGAAGTCAATTTTGATCGGTAGGTTGGCTTCTTAAAAAATAAATCATAATATTTTTCATATTAAGAAGAAAAAAATATTGCAACAAAAGTAAGAGAGATATGAAAGTATGGTAAATAATTGTTAGACATTTTATAATTTCTTTTTTGGCTTTTCAAAAAAAAATAAATTGTTAGACATTTGATATGTTAAAGCGCGAGTTTCCAATTCTCAACACTTATTTAGTAGGAGAGGGACTACATATCAAGATTTTGCATAAAGGGGCATTAACCCCACACCTTTAATTAATACCCATTAACAACTGAAAAGGATCTTTTCAGTCGTCTCAGAAAGAAATACATGCAGTCCTTCTCAAAATAAAAGCGTGTATATGAAAAAAGCAAAGAATTGATGGGAACTAATAACTGCTACGAGTAATGAAATTTGTCACGCAGAGAAATTCCTTGAAAGAAATTCCCATTTCCACATGTAATAAAAGTCCTTAGCACAAAAATTAGCTTAGAAAAGTTTTGGTCCCCCCTTTGATCCCAACCTCGAAGAAACCCTTACTAGTTACTAACTCTTTCGGTGAAACCTATAACTCAATACTCTGAATGTCGTGGAAACCTATATCCAAATTCTATTGACTTAGTCCCACATCAAAAAACCAGTGGAAGAGGACCCTGTTTTTAAATTTATATTGGTTAATGATAGTGAGTAGTATATTGTGTTTTTTCATGCAAATAACATAAAGTCTGTTGAAAAATAAAGAGAGGTGACACAAGAAAAAATAAGGAAGAAAGTGACATGTAAGAGAGCAGATGTATATATTTAATGCCGTTTGCATCAGCCACCAGCAGTGGATGGCTGTGTCATGGTATCAGTGGGAGATAAGTACTATACTGCAACCACCAAACTCAACCACCAAATCACTTACATCCAAGGTGTGCATAGTATAGACAAAATGCTATCTGAAAAAGTTTGTTTTCTTTACTTATACACATGTTGATGTAATTATACATGTAATAATGTAACAATGGTGGCTGAATTAGGGGTTGGTCCATTAGTGCCCCCCATAATGTGCCTAAGGAAAAATGGAAATGTATAGTCTATGAACTTGAATGAAGGTTTCTTTTCTCTTGATAATACAAAATTATCCTTGAACTCAAAATATATTTTGGAGGACTTGAGCATGTATGATATGACCAGGGTTGCTAGAATCACAATCACATATTCACATTGAGTCACAATGATTTTGAATAAGTTACATCTAGATTATGACAAATCCACTATATTATATTCAAGTGTGAACTTATATAAATTCTTTAAATTTTCTCGGTGTTTTTATTATATTTTCAAAATTAAAAATTTGTTAATCATAATTCATGACCATATTATTTTGGCTCTATTTTTATCCTTTATTCCTCCAAAGTTCTCCTCACCCTCTTAACTCTCAAACAAAGTCTTATTTTATAGTCTTTTGTTAATTTTGCTCATTATACATCCTCCGCCTCACAATAAGTAACACATTTACTTATTTTACACAAATTTTAAAAATACGGTAAATAGAATAAAGGGAATATTTCAATAAATTATTCTTGTACATTATATTAAAAATGAAACTCTGAAACTAACATTTACTTTGAAACAATTTTGTTTGTAAAAGGCTTTTAAAAAAATATCTGAATGTGAATTATTGTGGGGGAGGGAGTATACTATGTCTATACTATTATGGAGTAGGACAATAACTTGGGGTGTTATATTCCACCCGGCATTTACATACATTAATTGTATCATATAGTGTGTAGCATCCAACGGAACATAAGTGTAATATTATATACGAGAGATGAATCAGGTGTGACACAATAAATCCGTTTTATATAGTTTTCCATTCCCTTCACTTTCAGCCATAGAATGCATTTAACATCCAAAGTGAGTCCTACTTCTGAAGGCCATCGTTTGGTCCCGACCGTGCCCACACCATACATAACTCCTTGGGCCCAATGGTGGCACTCAGCTCAAGAGTTTTGTCTTAGAAGACAAAATAACAATATTAATTAATTTGCTTACAATATGCATGATACTTCAACCTTATACTAAATTTTCAATGATCATATAAATTATTTCGCATTGGAATCAAGTTGTGGGACATGACTCAATTTTTTTTACCCCTTTTTTGTTTTTATAATAGATTACAGTTAAAATGAAATTATTAAATGTTTACGGTATAATTTGCCTCCAGCTAGTACTAGATAGATCATAGAACCTATAATAAGCTTCTGAGAACCGTTATTTAGTACACTACAGAAGATATTTGTACCAAAAGTGACGGGAAAAATGTGCAACTAAGTACTAGTATTGTACTACATAAACTGGACAGAAAACATGGGTGGTTGGTTGGTTACAGCTTTGCAATTTATAGTTGGAATAGAGTTGAATGCATTCGTTTCTATTTTGTGCACAATAACAACCAGCATTTAGCAAAGTGTATTTAATTTTTCTAGAGTTAAAAAATAGGCCTCATGTCTCCTACTCCACAAAGCAAGCACTGATTTTAGGGATTTCACAAAGTAAAAGGTTGAATAAGTGAATATCAAAACTAATCGTTGTGTCTTGTGTTCAGTAAAACATAGTTTATCATATTCACGCCACTACTTCTTCCTTAGTTCCGACAAATCTTAATCAGAACCAAGCGAGGAAAACTAGAAAAGAAACAAAAATTGTTAACAACCCACTCTAAGACACATACATGTACATTATTATAATTGATATATGTAGACCCCCACCAAATTAATTTACTATGTAGAAAGTTTGTGTAATTGTGTTAGAAAGAAAGTTTATAGGAGTAGTGTATGTTTAAAACTGTTTTTCTTGATCAAATTTCTACAAAAAGCTGTTTTCTTTTACCGTGAAATGAGAAGCTTCAATATCTAACTTGCATCAAAACGTAAAAATTCACCACAAAAATGGTATAAGACACCACTAAACAAAACATATGTTTAGAAATTGTCTTAACGCGCACCTGTATTGCATGCAATCAAATTTTGACTCATTCACACAATTTGCACATCCATGGTTGTTGGATTGGATGATCAAAATTTTAACTTTGATATTTTTTGGATAAAATACAAACAATTTGATCTCGATCTTTCAAATTTCGATAAAATGCAATTGAAGGTGGGTGCCGTCTAACACCTAAAAATAGTCGGATCATGTCATCTAAGTCAAACAATTTTAAGTTATGAGGTTGAAATATGAACATTTCAATCTTAATCAAACACGCCCAAAATCATCGATTGTGTGACTTCATAAAAACCGAATCTCAATTTTTTCATGGGAGAAAATCTGATTTGGATGCCCCCTAAGAAACGAAAACAATAGACTAGAAGCTAAATCATTAACTCTGGACAACTGGCATTGCTAGGTAAAAACACTGATTACAGTTCTACAGCGTTAAAACAAAACTACTAAAAAAACAAAGAAATTTAACTAAGACAAAAACTAGCGTCCGTTAGCGAGAGATGTAACAGCTGAATCCTTGCAAGGACTGAACGGTGGACTTGGCTTGCCATTAGCAACAAGACGTTGCACGAAGCTTCCGATTCTGTTTCCGTTAGTCTCCGTCAATAACCGTTTCCCTCCAAACGGTAACGACTCCAATCCTCTTTCCTTCAACACTTCCTCTTCGCTTCCCAAACCAAACGCCTGTTACAAAACAAACGCCGTTAATTAACGATAACTGGATAATGATGTGATTTGATTGATTTCTATTTTCTGAGTTCTGAACGAAATGCAGAGATCAGAGAAACAGAGAGAAGAAAAAAGTAAAAATAAAAATTAACGTACCTGAATTCTGACGTAATCCGTACGATTCCAACAGAATGCGTTTCCAAGCATTTGGTCAATCGTCTCGGAAACGCCGTCAAGAACAATGTCAACCATTAACGGCGTTGAGCACGTGCGGTTTTCGTTCTCACGTGTCTTCGAATTCGACGATCCGTTTCCCAATGAAAGAACCAAAAGATCCTCCACGCCGTTCACCGTTGGAAAGTCACGTTTATTATGAAGAACATGCGTGACTGCGGCGGCAGTAGGATTGTTCATGACTAAACCACCGTCTACAGCGGAGCAAGAGGTTTTTCCATCGACGGAAGTGAATTCAAAAGGTTTGAAATGGTTAGGTGTTGCTGACGTGGCGCGGCATACTTTCCAGAGTTCGAAGTTGAAGCTAGGAGATTCCGTTGCGTCGGCTCGTGAAAAAACGAATGGAGCTGAACTCTTGAGGTCAAAGCAAGGTATAAGCAATGGTTTACACGTGTCCTTTAAAGTCAACAACCGTGAATCTTCTTTTGTAACGAAAACTTCTTTCAACACGTTATCCATGTTCTTTGAAGAGAATCTCCGGCACCGGCGACGAAATACTCCGGTTGATTTGCGTTTGTAGAGTTCAGAGTTTTTTTCTGTGATAATACGAACGGATTCTCTGGCTGTGTACATTGGCCTTCCGAATGCATCGGCTGCGGTGATCATTGCAGCAAGAATAGCGCCAATGCCGGTACCAGCGACAATGTCGAAGAAATCAACGACGTGAGCGTGAGGATCGGAGGTTTGGAGACGGATCTGATCTTCGAGATGGATTAACGCAGCGCCGGCTACAATGGCGGTTGTTCCTCCGCCGTCAATGCTGAGAATGCGAGTTTTGGTGGTTGTTTCTTCTTTGCAATGAGAAAGCCATTTGTGTTCGAGTTTGGAAAAGATTTCTAGTGTGACTTTAGTGAGATCCATTTTTTTGTTGAGAAACTATAGTCACTTTCTCAATATGATATTATGAATGATTCAGTAGTTGTAGTAATGGTGAAGAGTGTGAAAAAAGGAGTGGAAGGTGAGAAAGGAAAGAGTGTGTCACGGTTTGGTGGTGAGAGGAATAAATGGTGGAAATGAATTGAGTTTTGTTTTGTACGGTATCTCTTTGATTCTCTGTTATTTCTGAACTGAGTTGGTGAGAGTTAAGACTATCAGACTGAAAGGTGCGTTTGGGAATGGGTGTAGTTATATAGAGGAATAAGTACTTGTAATTACAATGTAATTACTACTTCCTTCATTTTATAATATAATTATAAGAGTATCAATACATGTTATGCATCACATATTTTTATCGATTCATTTTCTTTTCTTTTATAAATTGGTGTAGTTTACATGAATTTTAACATTCAAAAACTTATTAAGAGTTACTCCCTCCGTCCATTAATACTTGACACAGTTGATCTTATTATGCATGTCAATGCATAATTTTGAGCTTAAATATCTTGAATAATATATTAGAAAAAATTATGAAAATTTGATATTTTGAAAATATTCATCGAGACAAATCTAATGACATCTTATATGATATTATTTATCTTTGTATATTAGTAGAAAAATATGGTCAAAGTAAGTTAGGTCAAAATTACACATTTTCAAATAGGTCATCTATTGCGGGACGGATGGAGTATTAAAGTTGTTTCGAGTCTTACTTCACTCAAGTTTTCGAGTGTATTGCACCCCTAAACTAGCGTCCTAAGTCCTAACAACACCATTGGATAAGATTCAAACTCATTTAACATGGTGTGTTGTTAACCCTTATTCTTATAATAACTCTCCTGGGTTGGTCTTGTATGGTGCATGCTAGATATTGAATTGTACTCCTTTAAATGTCACATATTTAAATTCTCCTATTTCAATATTTATTAACTGACTCATACAAGATTAATAGATCATTGGACAAGACATCGAATTAAAAAAAAACATCAGTCTTATGCTAAAACTGGCATTAGTTAGAACGAAACTAGATTCGAACCAGGACAATGGTTAAATTAGAAGAAAATTGTGTCATTTTCATTAAAATGTTTTTTGAATTATTGATTATTAATAAAAGTCACATTATATTTTGATTGTTGGAGTATAGTGCAAATAATTGATGCTCTCACATTGTATGTCACAAAGATTGCAATTTCTGGTTGGATTCTAATAGAAAGAGTCACATTGTATTTTTTTTTCTTTTATTTCACCTTTGTTTGGTCCCGTGAGAGTCTTATTACGTACGTATTAGGGGTGTCCATGCACGTGCAGCCGCGCGTGCTGTTATTGGGTTGCGGGTAGCGCGAACATGGACTTTTTGACCGGCCTTATGTTATGCTTGCTCAGTAAGTCAATAATATAGAGGAGTAGCACACTAGCATGCTATTCTTCATTCCCCTCGTTTATTTCATTGTGTTTTATTTCTTTACTTGGTTTTCACATAGTGACTATGAGTTATGACCCCATTGCTTATCTAAATCATAAAGATTTAAGTTGGCTAAAACAAAATGGCGTCATTTGGAAGATTTTTCTCTTAGGAAGTTGTTCTTCATAATGGTCAGATAGATGCTGCTTGTAGAGGCATCATGAGAGATTGAGATACACCGAGACAATATAAGTGAATTTTATTTGCTTATGCTTCAAAAATAAAAAATAGGTGTTACGTAGAGTTGTTCAATTGTGGGAGACAATTTATAGGGCACTTTGATATGAATTAAAGAAAAATATGCAGTCTTTAAAATAAAAAAATAGAGAGTTTTCTAGCAAGATTTCATAATTTAGAGATGAATTTCTAGATATATTAATAAAAACACTTTTTTTCGTTTGTTAACCCCCAATGAATTTTTTTATGAAAAAATTAAAATAGTTATTAAAAATGTTTTTTTATGAGGAGTTGTCCAAAACAATTTTTTATATGAATAGAGTTTTAGATTCTTTTTCACACCAAGAAAAAGAGTCCATGGGAGAAGTGAGGATTCGGGGTAACAAGCAAATGAACTTTTTTTTTTGTCAGTTAGTTTGATGGTTAGATTCATACACATTATATGGGGAGAAGTGGGGGATTCGGAGTTCAAACTCTAACCCCTACATATAATGTCTCTGAGAACTACTAATTGAGCTACAATTATACAAGTTATTATTGTTTTTTAGAATAATTTACCCTTGCTGCCACATGTCTACTAACAATATATCAAAATCATATTTCAGCAAAATTTCATAATTGTTCATTTTAAAACTCATGATCTTTTTAATTTTTTATGTGCCCAATAATTATCATTTCTATTAACAATATATAAAAATCGTACTCCAGCAAAATTTCATAATTGTCCTTTTTTAAAACCTATGATCTTCTTAATTTTATGTGTTTAATGATCATTTTGCAAAATATACCTCCAAGTTGTTCCCTCTTTCTTCACCTTATTATCCAATTTATTTAAATATATCTACTAACAATATGTGTACAACATTGAACGATGTTTTGTATATAAAATGAAAAGTTATTTAATAGAAGCACTACATTAATTTTGATATTTTGAAATAGTCACGAATTTTCAAAATTTTATCATCTTGATTTTTTCAAATATGTACATAATTTTTTTCTTCCACATATATAAGTAAATAAAATTCACAACTGACGTGAATATTTAATAAAAATATTGCATTAATACTGATAATTTTTATTTAAATATTCTACAATATTAATAATAGAGTTGTTTTTTATATAAATTAACACAATGTTACATGACTCGCGCCGGGTCTTTTACCAGTTGTTAAGAAAAAGTGAGCTGTTATCTTTAAATCAATTATAACTCTACATTTATGCTCCATAATACTTAGTTTTAGAAGAAACATTTTTTAGTGATGATAACAAGGCCTGAGATCTAGTATCAGTGTTTTACAATTCACAACACCGTGAGATCTCTTGAACAGATATTAAGAAAATATTTTCCTTAATAATACATATTTGAGTACATTTATTAATTAATAGCAGATCTCGTGACAAACTATTCGAATCTTACTTATGTTGTGTACACTAGTTCTTTGTTATTAGTGAAAAAGATTGAATCGATCATTAACAAAGAAGTTAAGTATAATATGGTTGAAAAGATCTGTACAAATAAAAAATTATTTAAAACATTTAAAAAAAAAATTGTATCGCAGGACAAATATGGAAGAGATCTATACATTTCGCTATTTTGTCAACATTCGTACAATTATTTTGGAGACACTAGATAATAAATTGGTACGTTTTTTGTAAATTAAGTATCACAATTCTTGAGCCGAGTAGAATCGAACCATTTGGACAACAATGTTCACTCTCAAGAGTTTTAACTTTTTATTTCAATATTTGAGCTCAAGATCTTTGATTAAAACAGAAAGAAAGCGAACGGAGATAAAATTCTCAACTTTGGATGATTAATTCCAAAGAAAGAAGTTTTTAAATTAAAATATTGTCTATACACCTTTTAATATGGCATAAATAACAAACTTGAAAACAATTGTGTTCAAGCAATTGAACAACAAAATTAACAAAGTTGGGGCAAAGATGTGTCAACAAATTATGAAGTGCATAATGCTAAAGAACAACTGAACAAGTACAAATATTGTGCAATAGTGGCAATTAGCTTGATGGAATTCAGGTATAATGAACTTTAATGTGAAGCTTCTGGCCAGCTTGACAGTGGCCATTTTTGCTACAAATGAAGTAGAAGTCCCCTGGGTTGGTGAGGTTGATGGAGTCAGAGCCAAAGTGGTATAAGGCCTTTGCAGAATTTATGTTGCAGTGAATGTAGTCTTGGTGACTCACCTCCATAACATCATGATATTGCTTGTGGTACGAGAAAACTGCATGTCACACACAATATGTTGTTGTCAGTCAAATGCAACTGCTTTGTTGGGTGAATCATAGTCGCATAGCGATCGCAACAACATTAAAA